>WUUC01206877.1_pt1 | contig 30020 bp, 25 predicted proteins | sample 6278441 | NCBI WGS metagenome assembly WUUC01 (sample SAMN13675441, study PRJNA597444) | soil metagenome | isolation source: soil | place: USA: Washington | collected 2017-10 | reverse complement strand
GAAAGTCTTCGCTCTTCATGACGTCAGGCGACGACTGAAGTCGTCGCTCTACAGTGTGTCAAAGCGACGACTGAAGTCGTCGCTCTACAGGTTGTCACGACGACGTGAAGTCGTCGCTTTACGGGTTGTCACGACGGCGTGAAGTCGTCGCTTTACGAGTTGTCACCTACCGCTCGACGGGTGCGCCGACCAGATTGCCCCATTCAGTCCACGAGCCGTCGTAGTTCTTCACGTCTTGGTACCCGAGCAGGTGCTTGAGCACGAACCATGTGTGGCTCGAACGCTCACCGATGCGGCAGTACGCGATCACCTGCTTGTCGGGCGTCACGCCCTGCGACTCGTACAGCGCCGCCAGCTCTTCGCGGCTCTTGAACGTGCCATCGTCGTTGCACGCTTTGCCCCACGGGATGCTCTTCGCGCCCGGAATGTGTCCGCCACGCTGGCAGGTTTCGGGCAGGCCGGGCGGCGCCAGAATCTCACCGGTGAACTCCGCCGGGCTGCGCACGTCCACGAGCGCGACATCGGCCTGACCCATCGCCTTCTGCACTTCCGGCAGGAACGCCCGGATCGACAGGTCCGGATCCCTGGCGGTGTAGGTGGTTGACGCGATCGGAGGCTTGCCTGTTTCCACGTCGCGGCCTTCTGCCAGCCACTTCTTGCGCCCGCCGTCCATGATTCGGACGTCGCGGTGACCGTACACCTTCAGCTGCCAGAACGCCCACGCGGCGAACCAGTTGTTGTTATCCCCGTACACCACGATCGTGGTTTCCGGCGTGATGCCCGAGGCACCCAGCAGCTTTTCCAGCTTCGCCTTCGGGACGATGTCGCGCACGAGCGTGTCGCACAGCTCGGTAGTCCAGTTCCAGCCAAACGCACCCGGCACGTGGCCCTGGTCGTATGCTGCCGTGTCCACGTCAACTTCCACGACGCGAACGCCGGGATCACTTCGATGCTGCGCCACCCAGTCCGTCGTGACGAGAACCTCTGGGACGCTGATCACGCTGGTCATTCCAACTCCTTTCGATCGGTGCACATTCTATAATCGGGACGTGGTTCCCGAACTCAGTCCCGACGATCTTCGCAAGGCCCTCGAGGCGCGCGAGCAGCTCACGATTGTTGACGTCCGACCCGCCGCCGAGCGCGCGGAATGGTCGATTCCGGGCAGTCTCCATGTGGATGCCTATGCCAGTCTTCGGGAAGGAGATCGCTCCGTTCTTGCCGACTTTGCGCGGAACCTGCCTCCGGAACGGCCGGTTGTGACCGTCTGCGCGAAAGGCCGCACCAGCTTGCTGGCCGCCGAAGCGTTATCCGACCTCGGCTTCACGGTGTCGTCGCTCGCTGGCGGCATGGCGGCATGGACCGGTGCATGGAATATTGCGGACGTGCCGCTGCCCACGCGCGCGCGCGCACGCGTGGTCCAGGTCCGGCGCATCGGCAAGGGCTGCCTGTCGTACCTAATTGGTTCGGACGCGCAGGCGGCGGTGATCGATCCCGCCGTGGACCCCGCGGTGTTCATCGAGCTTGCCCGGCAACGCGGTTGGACCATAACCGCCGTGCTCGACACTCACGTTCACGCCGACCACGTCACGCGCGCCTACGAGCTGGCCCAACGATGCAAGGCGCCGCTGTACTTGCCGCGGCAGCAGCGTGTAAGCCGACGGCACACGCCCCTCGATGACCGGGCGACGCTTGCCATCGGTTCGGCGACTTTGCATGCCGTTCGGACGCCTGGCCACACGCACGAGAGCACGTCGTACGTCGTGGATGACGTGGCGGTGTGTTCCGGTGACACGTTGTTTCTCGATACGGTCGGCCGACCGGACCTCGCCGCCACGGACGCGGAAGAACCAAAGCAGCGCGCCGCAGCGTTATATCACTCGCTGCACGAGCGGCTGCTGCGCCTGCCGGATGACATGGTCGTGATGCCCGGGCATGCGAACGTGGCGTTGCCATTCGACGGCACGCCGTTTACGGCGCCGCTCGCTGACGTGCGCGCCGCCGTGAAGCTGGCGGCGCTCCAAGAACCCGCGTTTATCGCGACAGTCCTCGCGCGAATTCCCGCGACGCCGCCCAATCACTTGCAGATTGTCCGAATCAACGAGGGCAAGGAGGAGGTGCCGGCCGACCTGATCACGCTTGAAGCGGGTGCGAATCGATGCGCGATCTCAGCGTGATCTTCGGCTGGTCTTCCGGCTGATCTTCCGGTTAAAGCCGGAGGCTACCGGCATCGTTTGCGCCTCGTAGCTTCCGCCTTCAGGGGGATGTCATTTCTTCCGTAGCTCGCCTGCAGGCGGAAGGCCTTCAAGCGGATCCGACCACTGCCGGGCCCCTTTCCCACGCTTTCAGCACGGCGTACAACGTTGCGTGAATAGGTGTCGCAACGCCCGTTTTCCTGCCGCGGCGCACGACTGATCCTTGCAGCGCCTCGACCTCGATCTTCTTGCCCTGCTGCAGGTCGATCAGCAACGACGACCGCGTGGACGGCGGCAGCTCGCCCATGTAGCCTTCGATCTTCTTGATACGGTCGGGCGCGACGGCGACGCCTTCCGCGCGCGCGACGCGCTCCACTTCCTGGCACGCCTCGTAGAACATCTCCTGGACGTGCGGAAACGTCCAGATGCCGCCAATCGCCAGGCGCGAGGCACCGGTGAAGCCGGCGAACGGCGCAAGGTAGATGAACTTTTCCCACAGCGGCACGCGCGCATCGGGCACCGCTTCCACATCGATGCCCGCGCCGGCAATGGCATCGCGAATCGCCGCGACGCGGGGCGACACGGCCGTGTTCGTGTTGAACACTTCGCCAAACACGATGCGCTGGTGCGCACCGGTCTGGACGATCAGTCCGGGCGTCTCGACGGCCGTGGCGATGTACGCGGATCCGCCGAGCACCGCGCGCTGGCCCACGACGGCCGCGCATTCGTCCACGCTGTCTACGCCGTTCTGCAGCGTCAGCACAGTGCTCGAGGGGCCGATCATCGGCGGGAGCTTCGGGAGTGCTGTGTCGTTGTCGTAGGCTTTCGTGGCGAGTAACACGCAATCCACGTGGCCAACTCTGGACGTGTCTTCTTCGGCTGCTGCGCGTGCGACGAAGTCCCCCTGCGGGCTCTTGATCTCGAGGCCGCGGCCGCGAATCGCCGCGAGATGTTTGCCGCGCGCGATGAACGTGACATCGTGTCCCGCGTGGACCAACTTCGCCCCGTAGTACCCGCCGACCGCACCCGACCCAAGAATAGCGAACTTCATGGTGAGGTTAGCCTTTTCACTGACACGGGACACGGAGACGGCGGAGTTCATAGGAAACCCATTTGGCTCCGTGCCTCGTGTCCCGTCTCGCCCTATCCCGTGACAGTGACGATCGCTGCTATTTACGCGACCAATAAAAGTAAAACGGCAGCCCGAGTGCGACGATGCCGAGGCCGGCAATGGATTCGGTGGGCCGTTCCATGAGCGTGTTCCACACCAGCGCGAACGATCCAAGGACGTACAGCGCCGGGATGACGGGATAGCCAAGCGCCCGGTACGGCCGGGGCGCGTCTGGCCGGCGCGCGCGCAGCACGAACACGGCAGCGCCGCCGAGCGTTCCGAACAGCACCGACGCAAACGTCACGTACGTGAACAGCGCCTCGTAGCCACCGGTGAGCGTCAGGAACGCCGACCAGGCACTCGTGATGAGCAGGGCGACGTGTGGCGTCTTGAACGTGGGGTGCACGCGACGGGCCGCGGGAAAAAACCGTCGATCAGCCGCCATCGCAAAACAGGTGCGCGACGACGCGATGATGCCGGCGACGTTGCAGCCGAACGTGGAGATCACGACCGTCCCGGCCACCAGGCTTGCGCCAAGTGGCCCGACGAGCGTCGTGACCACCTTCTCCGCCACGCGCAGTTCGCCCGCCATCTCGCTGACACTCAGCGACAGGAAATACGCGATGTTCACGATCACGTAGATCGCGGTCAACGCCGCCGTGCCGAAGATCAGCGCCCGCGGCACGTTGCGGGCGGCATCCTTGATTTCTCCCGCCGCGAAGGCAACGTAGTACCACCCCTCGTAGGTCCACATGACAGCGATCATGATCACGCCGAAGGACGCCAACGGCCTCGCGACGTCGGGCGGCACGATCGGCGTAAACACAGGGTCCGCGCGCATGTAGACCAGCGCCATCACTGGAATCGCGAGCAAGCCCGCGACCTTGGCGGTTGTCAGCACGGCGTTGGTCAGGTTGCCGGTCTGCACCCCCACGTAGTTCGTCGCGGTGATCACGACGATCGACACCGCAGCCACGAGTTGTCCCGCGCTGATGCTCCACGGCCCCCACGGCATGGCATAGGTCACCAGCACCTGGTCGGTCCCGAGTGCGGGAAAGAAGTAGCTGAAATACGCGGCGAAGCCGACCGCCACCGTGGCAACGCTACCCGTGAGAATGACGAGGAGGCACGCCCACCCGAAGAGGAAACCCCACACCGGTCCGTACGCTTCGCTGAGGAACACGTAGAGGCCGCCCGACCGCGGGAACATCGAGCCCATTTCCGCGTAGGTCAGACCACCTGCCATCGCCAGCAGCCCGCCAGCCACCCACGCCATCAGCACCAGTGTCGTCGACGGCAATTCCTGGAGCATGACGCCGGTCGTGAGAAAAATGCCCGACCCGATCACACTGCCGATAACCAGCATGGTGGCGCCACCCAGACCGATGACGCGGTTGAGTTGGGCGTCGGCGTTCGCAACGGCCTGCGTAGTTGTGGTCATGGAGAGGGGACTTTACTAAAATCGGCCCATGGCGTCACGGCTCACTACGCTGATCGTCGTCTTCATCGTTGCCGCGACGCTGATCGCCGGCATCATCGCCAGGGCGCAACGCGACGATGAAGGGCCGGTCGATCTCATCGTCTATAACGCCAAGGTGTATGCCGCGGACGGCAGCGGTGACTTCAAGGAAGCCGTAGCCGTGCGTGGCAACACGATCTTCCGCGTCGGCTCCAACCGCGACATCAAGCGGATGGCGCGCCGCCAGACGGTCGTCGTTGACGCGCATGGCGGCGCCGTTATTCCCGGCTTCAACGACTCTCACGTGCACTTCGCGTCGGGTAGCCTGGGTCTGTCCGAGATCAACCTGCTCGATGCCCCGACAACCGAGCAGGTGTCCGCCAAGATCAAGGCCTATGCGGAGGCCCATGAGAACGACGGCTGGATAACCGGACGCGGCTGGTATTACACGGCGTTTTCGGGCGGCCTGCCGACGCGCCAACTGCTCGACCAGCTCGTACCCGACCGCCCGGCGTATCTCACGGCGTACGACGGCCATAGCGCGTGGGCGAATACCGCCGCGCTGAGGCTCGCCGCGATCACCCGTGCAACCCCGAATCCGAAGAACGGCATCGTCGTGAAGGACGCGGCAGGCGAGCCGACGGGCGTGCTGAAGGAGTCGGCCATGGCGCTGGTGCGCTCGGTCATGCCGAAGCCGACCCGGGCGGCTCGCCTCGATGCGATCCGCGCCGGCATACGCGAAGCGCACCGGTTCGGTGTCACGAGCGTGCAGAATGCGAACGGAACCGCGGAGGAGATCGACCTCTGGGGCGAGCTGCGCCGCGGCAACGAGCTGAAGCTCCGGATGTATCACGCGCTCTCGGCGGGCTCCGAGTTCAACGAAGCTGTCGCGGATCGCTTCGAGGACACGCGCAGGACGTATGGCGACGATGCGCTGCTCAAGACCGGGGTGGTGAAACTCATGGTGGACGGTGTGATTGAGTCGCACACGGCCGCGATGCTCGAGCCGTACACCAACCGACCGACCAACGGACTGCCGAATTTTACGGCCGAAGAACTGAATCGCGTGGTCACGCTGCTCGACAAGCGCGGCTGGCAGATCATGATTCACGCGATTGGCGATGCGGGGATCCGCATGGCGCTCGATGCCTACGAGGCAGCCGCGAAGGTTAACCCGGCACCGCCGCGTGGACGCCGCCACCGGATCGAGCACATCGAGTCGATCGATCTCGCGGACGTGCCGCGATTCGGCAAGCTGGGCGTGATCGCCGCGTTCCAGCCGTTCCACGCGAATCCCGATCCGAGCATGGGCAGCGTGTGGTCGGAAAACATCGGCCCGCAACGGGCGGCGCACGGTTGGCTGTGGCACAGCGTCGCGAGGGCGGGCGGCCGGCTGTCATTCGGGAGCGACTGGCCCGTCGTCACGATGGATCCACGCGTGGGCCTGCACGTGGCGGTCAACCGCTTGAGTCCGAAAGGCGAACCGGCGGGCGGGTGGCTCCCCGAACAGAAACTGCCGTTGAAAGCAGCGATCGATGGCTACACGAGCGGCGCGGCGTACGCGTCGTTCGACGAACAACGCAAGGGCACGCTCACCAGGGGCATGCTCGCCGACATCGTGATCCTCTCGACGGATATTTTCGCCCCGCCGGCGCGTGTGCTGGATGCGAAGGTGGACGTGACGATCTTTGATGGGAAGGTGGTCTACAACCGGGCGGAAGGGACTACCGAACCGTAATTCCCGACAACGCCCAACTACCAACTCCCAATTTCCACGGAGCATGTTCCCGACGATTGCTTTGGGCGTTGGGAGTTGTCGCTCTTCACCACTTCAACACCCGTTTGCCTCGCCACAACGGTCCTTCCTGCACGTAGCGCCACTCGGGATTCCGGGTGGTATCTCGTAACGCGTGGTGGACGCGTTCGAACGTGTCCACGTGCCCGTCGTCGCACTCGAAGTACGCGATGAAATCCCACTCGCCGGGACGCGAATAGCCGTCCGGATTGTGGAACAGCCGGCGGAAAATCGTGCCGATGCCTGCCTCGGCGGCGCGCGCGTGGCCGTTCACGGGACAGGCGGTGATCGAATCGACATGCGGATAAAAATACGCGTGGCGCTCGAGCGCCGGCTTCTGCCACCACTCGGCGTTCTTGCTCACCGGCAAGACGAACGCGTTTTGCGAATGGCGCCCCGAGGTGCGCGCCGCCGCGCGGCGATACGCATATTCATACATCTCGGAGCTCGTATAGCGGGGCGTTCGCTCGGCGCCGTCGAGCGCGATCACCTCACCGGCGTCGCCGAGCCTGCGCCGCAGCTCCGCCTCGACTTCCTGCAGGCGCGGGCGGTACTTGCCCGACACCTGCAGCGCATGGCGGGCGGCGGTCAGCCGCCGCGGACCCGCAGGCGGCAACGACAGGTCGTCGAGCCGGTCGCGGTCGGACACGAGGAACTGAATGGTCTCGTGCGGCGGCGCGTCGCGCGTGCCGTCCGCATCGAAATCATTGAAGAAACCGCGCGAAATCAGGCCGCCGATGCCTTTCAGCCGTGGCCCCACCGCGTCGTCGTTGGCGCGGGGCACGATGAACAGGAACTTGGTAAAGGACAGATTCGCACCGAGGTGATTCCCGGACGGGGAGAAGGGCATCACGGTCATTCTAGATTCCAGATTCTAGATTCTAGATTGCAGCACATAGCGTCTGATTGCTTGCGCAAGCCCCGCGTCATCCTGGCCGGCCGTCACCGGCCAGCCGCGAGTCCGCAACGGCTCTACGGCATTCCCCATTACGACCGCGGTGCCGGCGAATTCAAGCATCTCGAGGTCGTTGAAGTTGTCTCCAATCGCCATCACCTCGTCGCTCGTGATTCCCATCTGCCCGGCGCGCCAGGCGAGCGCGCGACCCTTCGTGGCGGCCGGCGAGGTCACGTCGATAAGCGAGAAGTCGCGATGCTCGTATTCAGTCAGCGAAACTGCATACGCCCGCGCCTGCTGGTCGAGGGCTTCGGCCAGCGACCGCATCTGGAGGACACCACCGTTGAACATGACTTGGATCGGGTCCTCCGTGAGCGCCAGTTCGAGGGGAACGCACTGGTCGATGAGCGACTGGTTCCGCGACCAATAGCCCTTTCGGTTCGGCTGCTCCCAGTCCATCGTCTCGAACATCACTTGCCGCTCTGCATCGCGGTCGAAGATGAGCGCGGCGGCGTCGCGGTACGGGCGCGTCGTGTCGAGCACGCCGCGCGCGACGTCGCGATTCAGGAGGCGGCGCGCCAGCGTTGCGCCGTCCATGGCGCGCTCGATTGCACCGTTGCTCACGATGAGCGTAATGCTTTCCGGAAGACTGTTGGCAACGGGGCGCGCGAACGGGAAGCTCCGGCCAGTGACGAGCGCCACATGGACGCCGGCGGCCACCGCTTCGTGGATGGCGTCCCGATTGTCATCCGGCATCTGTCCGCGCGTGTCGAGGAGCGTGCCGTCGATATCGATCCCTATGAGGCGGATAGGCATCGCGTCTTCATGGCGTGCAGAATTGCAGGCGGCCTACCCGCGCACCCGTCTGACGAACGCCTCGTAGCCATCTGGTGACGCGGTTCGGTACCGCCTCCCAAAGGATTCGCCGACGGTCTCGAGGTTCTTGAGGTAGATCTGGTCCTTGTTCGCGGCACGGTACGCCGAGACGTACTCCCGAACACGTTCCCACACCAACAGCAGCTCGCGGCCACTCTCGTAGAACAGCCCTTCGTTGAGCACACCACTCGTGACGAACGACGCTGCCATATCCCAGTACGTGGTCGTCATGCGGAAGGACGCGTTCTCATCCGTTCCCGGCGCGCACAGTTTCTGGAACTGCTCGATGGACGTGATCCCCTTGAAATTGCCCGCGAACCAGGCGCGCGCCTTCCGTAACCGCTCTTCGCGCCGCATGTCGTACAGCTTCAGCACCAGGCTCGCATCGTCGTAGGTGGGCTTCGATTGCATGCGCGTATTCTGCCTGAATTGACGTCCCGTCCTTTCTCGCCTTGGCGCCTTGGCGTCTCTGCGGCTCGTCTGACACTGAGGTACCATAGAAAGGTTATGAAATTGGACCAGTTTCCGGGCGTGAATGCCGGATACGTGTTCGAGTTGTACGAACGCTACCGGCAGAACCCCGATTCAGTGGATCCGAAAACGCGCAAGGCATTCGAGAGCTGGACGCCCGCGGATCCCGGAGCCCCGGGCGTGCCTGCCGCGCAGGTGAAGCCCGATCTCCTGCACAAGGCAGTTGCCGCATTCGACCTGGCGCAGTCCGTCCGGCGCTACGGACACCTGGCGGCGAAGCTCGACCCGCTCGGCTCGGCTCCACTCGGCGATCCGTCGCTCGCGCCCGCGGCTCACGGCATCTCGGACGCCGAGCTGCAGCAGCTTCCGGCGAGCCTCGTGGATGGACCGGTGGCCGAATCGTCGCGGAACGCGTACGAGGCTATTGAGAAGCTGCGCGGCGTCTACTGCTCCACCGTGGGCTACGACTACGCTCACGTGTTCGTGCCCGAAGAACGCCAATGGCTGCGGCATGCGGCCGAGTCGGGGCGCTTCCGTCCGCCCATCGATCCCATCGATCCCGACGAGCTCCTCGACCGCATCACGCAGGTGGAGGTCTTCGAACGGTTCCTGCACCGCACGTTTCCCGGCAAGACGCGCTTCTCCGTCGAAGGCCTCGACATGCTCGTGCCGGTGCTCGACGAAATTATCTGCGACGCCGCCGACGCGGGCATCAAACACGCGCTGCTCGGCATGGCGCATCGCGGGCGGCTCAATGTGCTCGCGCACATCCTGCAGAAGCCGTACGCACAGATCCTCGCCGAGTTCAAGGACCCCGTTGCCGCGCGCACGTGGCGCATCGATCTCGGCTGGACCGGCGACGTGAAATATCACGCGGGCGCGCGCACGCAAACGCGCGGCGGACGAATCCAGGTGTCCATGGCGCCGAACCCGAGCCATCTGGAGGCGGTCAACCCCGTGGTCGTCGGGATGGCGCGCGCGGTAGGCACCCGGACCGATGTGCCGGGCGCGCCGCAGTTTGACGGCGGGATCACGCTGCCGATCCTTATCCACGGTGACGCGGCGTTCCCCGGACAGGGAATCGTGGCCGAAACACTGAACCTGTCGCGGCTCGCCGGCTACGACACGGGGGGCACCATTCACATCATCGCGAACAACCAGCTCGGGTTCACGGCGACGCCCACCGAGTCCTACAGCACCAGCTACGCCAGCGGTCTCGCGCGAGGGTTCAAGATCCCAATCGTCCACGTGAACGCCGACGATCCCGTCGCATGTATCGAGGCGGCGCGGCTGGCGTGGGCCTACCGCGCACGCTTCCGCCGCGATTTCCTGATCGATCTCGTCGGCTACCGCCGGCACGGACACAATGAAGGCGACGAGCCGGCGTTCACGCAGCCGCTGATGTACAAGTCCGTCGCGTCACATCCAACAGTCCGCGAGATCTGGGCCGCGCGTCTTGCCGACAGCGGTCATTCGGCCGCGAAGGCGCCGGACGATCTCGTCAAGAAACATTTCGCGACGCTGGAGAACGCTCTCGAACAGCTGAAGCCGGAAGAGGACTTCGTCCCGCCAATCGCCGAGCGTGCGCCGGCGGGCGCCGCGGGCCGCGCCGAAACCGGCGTGCCGCTCGAGCGCCTGCGCGAGATCAACGAGGCGCTGCTCGCCCGCCCCCAGGGCTTCACGATGCACCGGAAGCTCGATCGGGCGCGCGAGAAGCGGTCGCACATCCTCGACAACCCCACGGAGCGGACGATCGAGTGGGGCACGGCCGAGGAGCTTGCGTACGCCACCATCCTGGCGGACGGGACGCCGATCCGTCTCACCGGCGAAGACGTCGAGCGAGGCACGTTCAGCCAGCGCCACGCGGTGTTCCACGACGCGAACACCGGCAAACAGTTCATCCCGCTGCAGGAGTTCCGGCACGCGAAGGCGTCATTCGAGATTCACAATAGTCCGCTGACCGAGAACGGCCTCATCGGGTTCGAGTTCGGGTACAACGTGCAGGAGCCGACGCGTCTCGTCGTGTGGGAGGCGCAGTACGGCGACTTCATCAACGGCGCGCAGACGATCCTCGACGAGTTCGTGACATCAGGTCGCGCGAAGTGGGGACTGCTGCCCTCCCTGGTGTTCCTGCTGCCGCACGGGTACGAAGGCCAGGGACCGGATCACTCGAGCGCGCGGCCCGAGCGGTTCCTGCAGGGGGCGGCCGACATCAACCTTCGCCTCGTGAACTGCACGACCGCAGCACAGTACTTCCACCTGCTTCGCCGGCAGGCGGCGCTCCTGATCAAGGATCCGTTGCCGCTGTTCGTGCTCACGCCGAAGAGCCTGCTCCGCCATCCCGGGGTGGCTTCGACGCCGCAGGAGCTCACGGAAGGTCGCTTCATGTCGGTCCTTGACGATGCCGAGGCGCGCGCGAGAGCGAAGCAGGTGCGGCGCATCATCCTGTGCAGCGGGAAGGTGTACGTGGACCTCATCTCGAGCGAGCGGCGCGCAGCGGCGGAGGACGTGGCGATCATCCGACTCGAGCAGCTGTACCCGTTTCCCGACGTTGCGCTGCGCGATGCGCTCTCTGCGTACGCGAGGGTCGAAGAAGTCGTGTGGCTCCAGGAGGAGCCGGAGAACATGGGCGCGTGGGAGTTCGTGCGCCCCCGGCTCGAAACGTTGCTCGGCGATCGCGTGCCGTTGCGCTACATCGGCCGGGCGCGCGGCGCGAGCCCCTCGGAGGGTTCAGCGACGTGGCACCAGTTGAATCAGAAGGCGCTCGTCGAGCAGGCACTGGCCGCAGGCGCAGAGATCGAAGCGCCGTTGGTACTGTCAAAGAAGGTATAGGTTCGGGGTTCGCGGTTCGCAGGTTCGAGCTTATGTCCAACATCGTTGTGCCGCAGCTTGGTGAATCGGTCGTCGAGGCCCGCGTGGCGCGCTGGTTGAAAAAGGAGGGCGACCGCGTCGAAGTCGGCGAGCCGGTCGTCGAGCTCGAGACCGAGAAGATCGACCTCGAAGTCGGCGCCGAACACGGCGGCGTGCTCGCGAGCATCAAGCGACAGGAAGGCGAGGACGTCAAGGTAGGCGAGTTGCTGGCGGTCGTCGAGGATGGCGGCGCGGCGGCGGCGCGGCCGTCGGGGAACGGTTCGAAGAGTGAACCCGGAACCCGGAATCCCGAACAGTCAACCCGGAACCAGGAACAGGGAACCAGGAACGAGCAACCCGGAACCCGGAACGTAGAACCGGGAACCGGAACCGCGAACCCGGAAGCCGGAACCCGGAACGTGGAGCCAGAGGAGCCCCGCGCCACTCCCACCGCGAAGCGCATCGCCAAGGAGCACGACGTCAACATCGGCGCCGTCCAGGGCACCGGCACTGCCGGCCGGGTCATGAAAGACGACGTGAGAAATGCAATGGGGACGAAGGCCGCGCCGGAGACCGCGAAGGCCCCTGCGGCACCCGCTGCGGCGAAACCACCGGCCGCTCCGCGCCGGCCCGCCGGCGAGCGCACCGAAGAGCGCGTGCGCATGACGAAGCGGCGTCAGACCATTGCGCGCCGGCTCGTCGAAGCGCAGCGCACGGCGGCAATGCTCACGACGTTCAACGAGATCGACATGACCGCGATCATGAGCCTCCGCGAACGGCGCAAGGAACCTTTCAAGAAGCAGTACGGCGTGGGGCTCGGGATCGCCTCGTTTTTCGTCAAGGCGAGCATTGCCGCGCTGCGGCAGTTCCCGCCGCTCAACGCCGAAATCCAGGGCGAGGACATAGTTCTCAAGCACTACTACGACATCGGGATGGCGGTGGGCGCCGAGGGCGGGCTCGTCGTGCCGGTGCTGCGGGACGCCGATCGGATGTCGTTCGCGGAACTGGAGCAGGCCATTCGCGACTACGCGAAGAAGGCGCAGGACGGCACGCTGACCCTTGATGACCTGATGGGCGGCACGTTCACCATCACAAACGGCGGAGTCTTCGGGTCACTGCTGAGCACGCCCATCCTGAATCTGCCACAAGTAGGGATCCTCGGCCTTCACAAGATTGAAGACCGCGCCGTGCCGATGAACGGGCAGATTGTCGTCCGTCCGATGATGTACGTCGCGCTGAGCTACGACCACCGTATCGTGGACGGACGGGAAGCCGTACAGTTTCTGGTCAAAGTCAAAGAGTTCATCGAAGATCCCGGCCACCTGCTGCTTGAGTCGTGAGGAGATGTGAACATTCGTTCCACGCGAATGTATGTGAGTTCCGTCCGCGTCCTGCAAGCAGAATAGATTTTCCCAAAAGTTCCTAGCTGGTGCCCAGCAGCTGGTCGTGTTTTTGCGATACGGCTGGGGCATGAGCGCGTACCCCCAGACGAGCTCGACGTTACGCGTGTCGGCGAGCGGCGCCGCACCACAGGTTGCCCATCAGAGCCCTCGCATGGCCGAGGTGCTGGATCGCGCGCGACGAATTGCGCGCACATCAGTGAAGATCCTGATCACGGGTGAGAGCGGCGTCGGCAAGGACCTGATCGCCCGTTACATCCACGCTCATTCCACGCGCGCCCCCCGCTCAATGGTCGCGGTGAACTGCGCGGCATTCGGCGACGCGTTGCTCGAGTCGGAGTTGTTCGGCCACGTCAGGGGCAGCTTCACCGGAGCGCATCGCGACAAGGTCGGCAAATTCCAGCTTGCGGACGGCGGCACGCTCTTCATGGACGAGGTCGGCGAGATGACGCCGCGGATGCAGGCGCTGCTCCTGCGTGCGCTGGAGAACGGCGAAATCCAGCGCGTCGGCGCCGACGGGTCGGCCATCCGTGTGGACGTGCGCGTCATTGCGGCGACCAACCGCGATCTTCCAAGCCTGGTGGCTGCCGGACAGTTCCGCGAAGACCTGATGTACCGGATCAACGTGGCGTCGATCCACGTGCCACCACTGCGCGAGCGCGTCGAGGACATCGCTGACATCGTGCAGCAGGTCGTGGCTGAGTGCGGCGCGCGAGCGAGGGTCTCGGAGGCAGCCATGCACGCGCTGCAGCGCTATCGCTGGCCCGGCAACGTCCGCGAGCTTCAAAATGTTATCGCGCAAACCGCCTGCATGGCAGCGGGCGAGGTGATCGAGCTGCACGATCTGCCGGCCAGCGTTCGCGAGATGCCGCGGCCGCACACGATGTCACGGATCGAACGTCGACGGCAGATTGCCGACGATCTGTTCAGCGGGCTCACCGACGGCCGATTCGGTTTCTGGGACCACGTCCATCGCTTGTTCCTCAATCGCGACATCACCCGTCACGATCTGCGAGAAGTGGTGCGGCGGGGCCTGGCTGCCACCAACGGCAGCTATCGCGCCATGGTGAAGCTGTTTCACATCGACGAGCACGACTACAAGCGGCTCCTCAATTTTCTCGCAGCTCACGGATGCACGGTGGACTGTCGTGAGTTCCGCGGACCGCAGTGGATGGCGGAGCCGCCGGAGTCGTTCTCGATCGAGCGTGCGCCGCAGGGGGATCTCCACAAAAGCGCGGTGGCGTGAGAGCGACGTCGCTTGTCAACCTGAAGACGAGCACGATTGTCGCCGGCGAGGTCGAACTGGCGGCCGATCGCCGGAGTCGCAGGCGCGGCCTGCTCGGCCATCCCGGCCTGGCGCAGGGCAGCGCGCTGGTGCTCGCCCCGTGCGTCGCCATTCACACGTTTTTCATGCGATTTTCCCTAGATATCCTGTTCGTGGACCGCTCCGGCCGCGTGGTGAAAATGTGCGCAGGTGTGCGGCCCTGGAGGATCCGGGCGTGTGCCGCGGCGCACGCGGTCATCGAGTTGCCAGAGGGGGCAATTGCCCGATCCGGGACGTGCGTGGGGGACGTAGTCGAGCTATGCTTCACAGCCGGTAGCTCACCGCGGTAACGAAACACCGTTCCTGCCTGCCCCCCCAGGAGGTCCTATGGTTCGTCGCGTCGCCGGCTGTATTTTCGCCCTTTGTGCGGTTCTCGCCCTGGCATCCCCGACCTACGCCCAGTCCGGAGGTCCGGTGGTGTTGATGGGTATAGATGCGGAAGACCACTGGCGCGTCAGCGTCGACGGCACAGAAAGCGGCCAACACGGCGCGGTTGGTAACTACGTGACGCTGGTCCGGGAGCTACTCGCGCGAACGAACGGTGGCCGGACTGGCCTCCTGATCCTTGGCGGCGGGAAGGCCGCTAGCGACGACGTGACGACGTTCTGGACGCGAGTGGCCGCTGATACCGGCCAGCCGGTCACGTTCGCGCACTGCGATGAGGAGTCTGACGACGAGTGCGCGCTGCTCGGGTCGGTCCGCTTCGCCGGGTTCGCGCTCCTTGTTGTCGTCAGCGATGAGAACAACACGCCATCGGGCGGGCTGACAGACGACGAGAACGAGGTGCTGGCGGATCGGCAGCGCGAGTTCGCCGCGTTCGTCAACGGCGGCGGCGCGCTCCTCGGGCTCACGTCGGATTTCTCGGATGACGAAGCGTACGGCTACGTTGCCGGCCTTGGCGCGTTCGAGATCGAAACCGATATCGAGCCGCCGTACCGCAATATCCTGCCGGTCGGCGGCGACGCGGCGCAGCTCGGGATCAGCGACTCCCTGGACGTCTGCTGCTGGCACGATGTCTTTACCGAGTTTCCTGATTTCCTTCAGGTGCTCGCGTTGGACGTGGATGTGACGGGCCGGCCCGCCGCGATCGGCGGCGTCAGCGTTCACATTCCCGTCGACCCTCCGCCACCCTCACCACCCGCCGGCTCCGGGTATATGAAGCTCGGACACGGTCAGATCGGCAACAACCAGGTCTTTCACCAGTTCCACCTGGAGTGCGACGCGGCGGCGAACCGCAAGCGGTTCCGCCTGAACGTCACCTGGTTGGAGGAGGACCGCACACGCCGGCCTCGCAAGGTGACGGTGAAGCACGAGTTCGCTCTCAGTCAGATCACGACCGTGGCATGCACCGACAACCCAACGATTCCAAACCCGAAGCACGCGAACTTCGAGACCCACCAAGGAATCGGCGTGGGAACCCTCGACAAGCGACCGGGCTACGAGGTGAATTGGCTGTTCGTGGACCGCGGGAATCCCGGCCATCGCGGCGACGCCGCGCACATCGTCATCAGGACTCCTTCTGGCGCGACGCTGCTCGACGTGAGCGGTCCCGTGTCGAAGGGAAATCAGAAAGCCCGCACGCGCAAATTCTAGAACGTAGAGTCTTGAATCCCGATTGATTTTGTCTTCTGCCCGCGCGTGAATTCGTCTGGTCCCGGCCAGACGATCACGCGCGGCTCACGACTCTCGCCGAACCGCCGATCTCCCCAACCCCGCCTGAGACCACGAGTTACCCGTCGCACAGCTTCCGACTGCGCTTGCGGCACTGCCATTGCCCTCGACGCGATGTCGCCGGACGCGCACCAGGAGGCCGTGGTGAAAACCCGCCACGACCCTCCGAGTATGCAGAGAACGCGCAACGGCAGCCCGTTGATCTTTCGCCACGGGCTACCAGGAGGTGTCGATGTCGGCTCGGAGGCGCACGTCGCGGTTTCGCCTGGTCGCGCCGGTTGAGGCAGTGTTCGTCCTCCAGCAGCCGGTCACGGTCGATCAGTTGGTGGGCAACGAAATGTGGATCACCAGTGACATCGCAGCGGTGCACAACGATCTCTTCAGCTTCAGCCGGATCGGTTCCAACCCGGCCTCGAATCTGCGTCTGCGCGTAACCGGCAGCGAGCCGGTGATCCTCGATGGCGTCGTCCGTCATCGCGTGCGCCTGACCTGTGCGCCCGAAACCGGCCCCACCGCCACGTCACTCATCGGCCTGCTCACGAAGACGGTGCGGGTACGCCTGATCGAAGTGGGTCAGGCCGGCTGCCTGTTCGAGTCCCCGTGCCGACTGGAGGAGGGCGCAAGCGGTGAGCTGCACGTAGACATCGACGGCGAGCGCTGGAGCGACCACGTGCGCGTCCGGCGTTGCGAGCCGCGCGACGACGAAAGAAAGGTCGTCTACCTCGCGGGTACGGAGTACGTGTGGGCGCGTCCGTTCCAGGATGCGCCCCTGCGCGGTGTTGTCGGCATCACGAAGGACGAGACGGAAGCCGACAGGGTGCACAGACGACCCAAGACGCCTCTCGTCCATTGAGCTCCGCCTGTGCGCGGAGCGACGTTTGTCGCTGCGGATAACGACTCGAAGACAGAGAAGGAGAAGTCAATGACCAACCTCATGACGCGGTTCGTGAACGAAGAACAGGGTCAGGATCTGCTCGAGTACGCGCTTGTCGCGGGTCTCGTGGCGCTTGGCGCGCTCGTGGCAGCGCAAGGGATGGGCACGGCTCTCAGTGGGTTTTACACGAAGATCACGAACAAGTTGAACGGTCTCAACCTTCCGAACTAGTGCCGCTCGAGGAATCGTGGACTCCTTCCACTCCGCCGTGCTGTTGGTCGGGCTCGTCGCGTGCGCGTGGGATCTCCGCACGCGACGGATTCCGAACTGGCTGACATTCGGCGCGGCGGCAACCGGTTTCGTCGCGCTCGCGATGACGGGCGGCACGGGGGGAATGATCAACAGCCTGGCAGGGTGGGCATGCGGTGTAGCGCTGTTCTTTCCCTGGTTCGCGTTGCGCGGCATGGGCGGCGGCGACATCAAGCTTCTCGCTGCCTTCGGTGCCTGGCTCGGACCCGCGGACACGCTCCAGATTGCGCTGCACGCGGCGCTTGCCGGCGGCGTGCTCGCCCTGGCGACGGCCACGGCCCACAACTATCTCGGAACGCTGCTCGCAAACCTGCGGCTCCTCGCAACCACGTGGGCGGTGGCTGGTCCATGCGCCGTTGAGGCGCTGACTTTGGATACGGGGCGTGGCCCGCGGCTCGCCTATGCGGTGCCGCTGACGATCGGGGCGGTGGTCACACTATGGCGTTGAGGTTGTGGAACTCGTGGGGATGCGAATCGGGGGCGGAGCTCCTCGAGCTCGCCCTTGTGACGCCGATGTTTCTGGTCCTCACCGCAGGCATCATCGACTTCGGCTTCGTCTTCCAGCAGTACAACGTTGTCACGAATGCGGCTCGCGAGGGCGCACGGCTGGCGGCAGTGCCGAACACGAGGCCGGATGCAGTTGCGAACCGCGTGAATGCGTACGTTCAAGCCGGCGGACTCACGAGGACGCCGACCACCGCGCTCACCCCGGTCAACATCGCGACACATCCGGGCGGTCCCATCTACAACGGGGTGCGCGTTACTGTGACCTACCCCTGCGAGTTCTTCGTCCTCGGGTCACTCAGCTCGATGATCGGCGCCACCGTAGGCGCGCCGATGCTGCGCGCCCAGGCCACCATGCGTCACGAGTCCCAGTAAGGGAAGGAGCCTCGTCATGACCCGTCGCAGCCGCGGACTCCTGGTGTTAGCTATCGCAATTACGACCGGCGGTCTCGCGAGCGCCACCGTTCATCGTGCCGTCCAGCAGCGCGACTCCATTGTTCCGGCAGCTCCTACGCGGCCAGTCGTTGTCGCCGCACGGGCGCTCCCGATGGGCGCACGGCTGACCAAGGACGATCTGAAGATCATCAGCTGGCCGGAGGGCGCGATGATTGACGGGGCCGTGTCTTCGCCCGACACGATCGTGGGGCGCGGGGTGACCCGTGCCATCGCCGCGAACGAACCCGTCACCGACGCGAGCGTGGCGCACGCAGGCGCTGGATGGGGACTGCCGCCGGCGATTCCGCCGGGGATGCGCGCCATTACGGTCAAGGTGGACGATGTCGTTGGCGTCGCGGGGTTCGCGGTCCCAGGCAGCCGTGTTGACGTCCTGGTGGCGCTGCGCGGCGCATCGGAAAGCGTCGCGCGAGCCGTCGCGAGCAACGTGCAGGTGTTAGCGGTCGGCACCCGCGCCGACCTCGAGCAGGGCCGCGTGTCGGCCGACGCGTCGTCTACGGTCGTGACACTGCTGGTGGTGCCGGCAGACGCCGAACGAATCACCCTCGCGTCGGTACAGGGCACCATCACCCTGACCCTGCGCAACCCACTGGACGAGGGCGCCACTCCCGGCGGCGGCGCTCGCCTCGCGTCGCTCGTGGGGGACGTTGTGCCGGCGGCGCCCGTCCCCGTACGCGAACGGCGATCGAACACGCCTCTCGCCAGCCAATTGGCGCCACCAGAGACGGCGAGACAGCATGTCGTCGAAACAATCCGCGCAGGCAAACGCAGCGAGGAGATCATCCGGTGACTACCCAGACTTTCGAGCGCGTCGTGCCATGGTTCTGGATCAGCGTCAGCATCCTGACCTCCAGCCCATGGCCTGCCGCCGCGCAGACGTCGGCGGCGCCGCAGGTGATCACGCTGTCGGCCGGCGGATCCACCGTAGTGAATACGCCGTTCGACATCACTCGTGTCGCCATCAACAACCCGGCCACGGCCGAAGCGACGGTGGTCACACCGCGTGAGCTGCTGGTTGACGGCAAGGCTCCCGGGCGCGTGAGCCTCATCGTCTGGGGCGTCCAGGATCGGCGCCAGTATGACGTGATCGTCGATCCACCAGTACCCGCCCTTCACAGCCAGCTGCGCGCGCTGTTTCCGGGAGAGCCGGTCAACGTCAGCGTGACCGGCGACGCGATCTTCCTGTCAGGCCAGGTGTCGAGCACGCAGGTCGCCATGCGCATCGCCGAAGTCGCGCAGCAGACGTCGGCCAACCTCCGCTTCGTGAACCTGCTGCAAGTGCCCGGCGGGCCGGGAAACCAGCAGGTCATGCTGCAGGTGCGCGTGGCCGAGGTGAACCGGCGTGCCGTGACAGAGCTCGGCGCCTCGTTGTTCACCTCCGTCAACGGATTTCGTGACGTCGCCGCGCGCACATCGACGGGGCAGTTCGCCGCGCCGGCGTTCGACGAAGACCGGCTGACGTTCACCGATTTCCTGAATCTGTTCATCTTCGACACGAAGCACGATCTCGGCGTCGTGATCCGGGCGCTCAAGGCACGCGGATTCTTCCAGAGCCTCGCCGAGCCGACGCTGGTCGCCTACAACGGCCAGGAGGCGAGCTTCCTCGCAGGCGGCGAGATCCCGGTGCCGGTGCCGCAGGGGGTCTCGGGCGCTGTGACGGTGGTCTTCAAGGAGTTCGGGGTGCGGCTCTCCTTTCGGCCCACGATAGTCGGCGACACGATTCGTCTCTGGGTGCGGCCGGAAGTCAGCGCGCTCGACTTCTCCAACGGCATCGTGCTGGGAGGATTTCGCGTGCCGGCGCTGTCCACGCGGCGCGCAGAAACGGAGCTTGAGCTGCGCGACGGCCAGTCGTTCGCCATCGGCGGACTGCTGAACAACACGACACAGGATGACCAGCAGAAGGTGCCGTGGTTGGGAGACATCCCGATTCTCGGCGCGTTGTTCCGCAGCAAGGCCGATCGAAAAGAACGATCCGAACTGCTCGTCCTCGTGACGCCGCGCCTCGTGCGGCCTCTGGATCCATCAGAAGTCCCGCCGCTGCCCGTCATCCCCTCGCGATTCCTCAACGTCGCGGAGTTTGACGACGCACCTACCTCTCCGTCGAGCGAACGGAGGCAGGAGTGATGCGTCCGCATCGCGCGGCGAGCCGACTGGTCGATCAGCACGGTGCGGTTTTGGTCCACGCCGCAATGGTGTTGACTGCGCTCGTCGCTTGCAGCGCGTTCGTCATCGACTACGGAATGCAGCTCGTCAGCCGCAACCAGGCGCAGACGGCAGCCGACGCCGCGGCGCTCGCCGGGGCTGGCGCTCTCGCCGGCGGGACCGGGTGCATGGCCGCGGATACGACGACCGCTCGCGAGGCGGCCGTCGCTGCCGGCACGGCGAACTTCGTCTGGGGTCGTCCACCGGCGGTCGCGCTGTCGGACGTGACCACGCCTGTATGCCCGGACGGGCGCCTCACCTGCGTCTCGGTCGCCCTGTATCGCGACGCAGCGCACAGCAACGCGCTCCCGGCGATGGCCGCGCAACTACTCACGACGAATGCAGCCGGCGTGGCCGCCACCGCAATGGCGGAATGGCTGCCCTCCCATCTCACCGACTGCCTGCGTCCTCTGGCGATCCCCGATCGCTGGCAGGAACGGAACGAAAGCGGCGGATGGAGCGCGGGCAAGAGTTTCGACAAATACACGAACAGTGGCGGCAGCGGAACGCGGCTGCTGGCGAATCCCGACACGTACACCGCGCCCTCGGCGCTGCACGCCGGCACCGGCCTCACGGCGGAATCGTTCTGCAATACACGCGTGACGCTTGAACGTGCCAGCCTGGAGGACGCGATCGAGGTGTGGGAGTTCGTCCCACTGGATCTCGCGCGCGCCGATCGCTTCATCAACCCCGGCGGCGACACGTTCTACAAGAACGTTGTCGGTTGCGAGAGCCTCCCGATCGAGGCCGGCGCGAGCGTGCCGCTGCTCACCCGCGAGGTGTCCGCGTCGCTCACCGCAGGGATTCGCGACTTGATCGCGCGCGATCCCGGCGGGTCATGGGATCCCGTCCGCCGGCAGGTCGTCGGTGGCTGCATGGCCGCTGGCACCTGCGTCCTCAGCCCGCGCCTGATTGCAATCGGCCTCTTCGACCCCGACGAGTATGAAACGGACAGGACGCGCGATGACCTGGCGGCAGTGACAATCCGAAACTTCGCCGGCTTCTTCATCTCGCAGATCAATGGGTCCGACATCACCGGCTATCTCACGTTCTACCCGGGACTCGGCAACGCAGTTCCGCGACTCACGGCTGATGCGGCGTTCCTGAGGACGTCCGTCCTCGTCAAGTAGAGACCATGACCACAACGATGCTGTTGGCGGCGCACGACCCGACTCTCGAGGAGCTGTTCCGCAGCGCGGGGGTCGTCGCGCGCGTACCGCCCGAACTGTTGGAGACGGGCGCGGCAATTTCGGCGGAGCCGCCGGACGTGCTGATTGCCGACGTGCGCGGACACTCGCGCCTGCCCGCCTGGCTCACCGACTGGAGACGACGGCACCCGGCGCTACGGGTGGTACTGGTCACCAGCTCACCGGACCCGGCGCTGATGTTGGCCGCGATACGCAGCGGAGTCAGCGAATGCCTCGTGGAGCCGATCACACGGGCCGAGGCGCAGGCCGCCATTGGTCGCATCGTCACGGGCCAGGTGACGACCACAGGCGAGATCGTCGCCTTCGTTGGCGCTCGCGGAGGCGTGGGCACGACGACGGTTGCCGTCAACGTGGCCGCGGCGCTGTCGAAGGTCGCCGGCGGTACGCTGATGATCGACCTTAACACGGCGGGCGGCGACGCCGCGCTCCTGCTCGGCGCCCATTCCGGATTCTCGCTGCTTGATGCGCTCGCGAACACGCACCGCGCCGACGAGACGTTCTTCCGCGGGCTGCTGACCGAGACCCGCTGCGGCTTGCCGCTGTTGGCTTCTCCGGCCGTTCCGTTCGGCGCGCCGCTCGAGGCCGGACGACTGCGAGCGTTGCTCGAATTTGTCCGGCAACGGTATCGCTACACGATTCTGGACGTGCCGCGCGCCGGATCCGCCGCGCCGGAGGCGCTGCGCGCAGCGGGCGTCACCGTCATCGTCGCGAACCAGGAGATCGCAACACTGCGCAGCGCAGCGCTGATGGCCGCCGCTGTTCGGAGCGGCCAGGGTGTCGATCCTGTGCGAGCCATTCTGAACCGCTACGACCCCGGCGCGGCGCTCGACAAAAAAGACGCCGAGGAGTCAACCGGCGTACCCGTCATGGCGTGTTTCCCGAGCTGCTACGGGGTGGTCGCCGATGCCGCAAACCGCGGCGAGCCGGTCTCCACGTCGAGGCACGAGATCGGACGTGCGTTCGCGCGGTTCGCGCGAGCACTGGCGCGTGTGCCCGAAGGCACCGAGCGCGGCGCCGGCGTCCTCTCGCGCGTGGGGTCGAGCCTCTCCGCCGTCTTCACCGGAGGCGTGTGATGACCATGTGGCTTCGATCGTCCCGGCCCGTCGATACGCGGGACCCTCAGTACCAGCAGTTGAAGAAGCAACTCCATCGTGAGCTCCTCGACCGATTGAACCTGCAGCGGCTCACGCATCTCGCGCGGGCCGACGCCGAGCCCCAGGTCCGCGCGATTGCCGCAGGCATGCTCGACGCGCATGGCCGCGCCCCGCTCACGGCAACGGAGCGAGAAATGCTCGTCGGCGACGTGCTCGACGAACTGCTGGCCCTCGGCCCGCTCGAGGCGCTGCTCCGCGACGACGACATTTCCGACATCCTCGTCAATCGGTTCGACCAAGTCTGGGTAGAACGGCACGGCCGGCTCGAGCTGACCGACGTCCTGTTTCGCGACGATGCCCACCTCCTCGGCATCATCGAGCGCATCGTCGGCTCGGTGGGACGGCGCATCGACGAGTCGAGCCCGATCGTCGATGCCCGGCTGACCGACGGCTCCCGTGTCAACGCGGTGATCCCGCCGCTGGCGGTGGACGGTCCCACGCTGTCGATCCGTCGTTTTCCGAGCGACCGGCTGACGGCTGCAGACCTCGTCGCACGCGAGACGCTGACGCCGCCTATGCTGGACTTCCTCCATGCTGCCGTTGCGGGACGCCTCAACATCGTCGTGGCGGGCGGAACCGGCGCGGGAAAGACAACGCTGCTGAACGTGCTGTCGGGGTTCATCTCCGGCGCCGAGCGCATCATCACGATCGAGGATGCCGCGGAGCTGCGGCTGCAACAGCGCCACGTCGTGCGGCTCGAAACGCGGGCGGCGAATATCGAAGGCAAGGGAATGATCCGGCCGCGGCAGCTCGTGATCACCGCGCTCCGCATGCGTCCCGACCGGATCGTGGTTGGTGAAGTCCGCGGCGAGGAAGCCGTCGACATGCTGCAGGCGATGAACACAGGGCACGACGGCAGCCTGACGACCGTGCACGCCAACACACCTCGCGACGCCCTGTTCCGACTCGACACGATGGTCGCCATGGCACACCTGAACATTCCTGAGCGGGCTGTCAGGCAACAGATCGCGTCGGCCGTCAACCTCGTGGTGCACGTTTCGCGGCTTGCCGACGGCACGCGCAAGGTCACACATATCTCGGAGATCACCGGGATGGCTGGCGATGCAGTCGCGATGCAGGACATTTTCGTGTTCGAGCGAATGGGCGTGACAGCGGCGGGAAGAGTCCACGGCCAGTTCCGCGCGCTCGGCGAGAAGCCGCGGTGCTGCGGGCGTCTCGCCGCAGCCGGCTACGACCTGCCCGCGTCCATGTTCACCGGCAGCATTACGGCAGCCGCCTGACAGGGGAAGAACATGGTAGAGAGCGTCGGCACGTTCGTTCTCGTTGCCGCCATGGTGGTCGGCATCCACCACCTGATGATCGTCGGGCCCGAGAGGCGCGAACGCGCACGCCTGCGTGAGCGGGTGAGAAAAACGCCGACGCCGGCCGCGCAGGGGCCCACGCAGCACTCGCTCCTGCTGCCGGCCAACCGCGCAGCCGCGTCGCACGGCGCACGCCGCGAGCACTGGATGTCGGCGATCGTCGGGTGGCTCGTCGCTCGCGTGCGGGATCAGTCCGGACTTCGCATCCGCGACATGTCGCTCCCCATAGCATCGGCACTCGGAGCGTGCGTGTTCTTCGCCGGGGCGCGACTCGCCGGCGCTGGTTCCGGCGCGGCAGCTGTCCTCGCGCTTGCCGGCGGATCCGTGCCGCTCGTAGGAATGTTTCACATCCGGGCCGCGCGTCTCCGCAAGTTCGAGGCACTGCTGCCGGAAGCCATCGACGTCATGGCGCGGGCACTACGCGTCGGCCACACGCTCCCGTCTGCGCTGCAGGCCGTCGCCGAGGAGGTGCCGGACCCGGTAGGCGCCGAGTTCCGGCTTCTGCACGAGCAGTTCCGCTTCGGCGCTTCGTTGCCGGACGTCTTCGGCCGATTCGTGGAGCGGGTGCCGCTCGTGGACACGAGGTTCCTCGTCACGGCCATCCTGCTGCAACGTGAGACCGGGGGCAATCTGGCGGAGCTGCTCGATAACCTCGCCGCCGTCATTCGGGATCGGTTCCGCGTACGTCGCAGGGTGCGAACGCTCACGGCTCACGGCCGCCTGACCGCCTGGATCCTCAGCGGGACCCCGCCAGCGATGGCCATCGTGCTCCTGGTCGTCAAGCCGGATTACGTCGCGACGCTCTTCACCGACCCGCTCGGGATCAACCTGCTTGCGAGCGCCGTCCTCCTGGAACTGGTCGGCGTAATGATTGTCCGCCGCGTCGTGCGCGTGGAGTACTGAGATGCCACCCTACTTCCTGCTGCTCGCCCTCGTCTTCACGGCGGCCGCGCTCGGCTCCTGGGTGGCGCTGACCGGTGCAACGATCTGGTGCGCTCCGGAGCGCAGGCGGCTGGCCGCGGTGATCCGTCGCGTCCCCAACGCTGCATCGGCGAGCCTGCTGATCGACGACACTCATGCGAACTTCGCCTGGCTCTCACGCCTTCGGCCCCGATCGCCGGGTAGCCGGGCGCTCCTGCGACGACGGCTGGTCGCGGGCGGCTACCGCGCTGACGCGGTACGGGCTTACGAGGCGTTGGAGGTGGGCTGCGCGGCAATCGGCGTTGCCGTGCCGCTGCTCGCGTTCGGGCCACGCGGCATCGGCATCTCCGTTCTCGGGCTCGTGGCCGGTCTCTTGGCGGTACACGTGGCGCTCGGCCGCCGGATCGAGCACCGAAGCCGGGCAATGCGTGATGGTCTACCTGACGCTCTCGACCTGCTCGTGCTGTGCCTCGACGCCGGCTGCACGCTGGGCCAGGCCATCGGCCGCGTCAGCGAAGAACTGCGCAGGGCGCACCCGGTCCTCGCGCACGAGCTTTCGGCAATCACAGCCGAGATCCAGGCCGGTCAGTCCAAGGCAGAGGCCTTTCAGAACCTCGCGGAACGAACGCAGGTGGACGACATCCGCCCGCTGGCGTCGCTGATCGTACAGGCGGAGCGCCTCGGCACCGGCATTGGGCCGGCCCTGCGTACCCATGCCGCCACGGCGCGCGACAAACGCAGGCAACGTGCCGAGGAGCTGGCCAGCAAAGCGGGGATCAGGCTGCTGTTTCCGCTCGTCTTCTGCATCTTCCCGGCGTTCTACGTCATCACGCTCGGTCCCGTTATCGTCTACTTCGTGCGGGTGTTCTTTCGGGGTGGAGTACTCGACGGGGGATTGTGAAGGAAAAATAAAAAAGGCCGGCGCTCTTGCCGGCCTTTCTTATTTAGCGATTGGGAGAGTCTAACGACTACCCCCGGTGCTATTTGCCATTTATGCACCTCCCGGCCGCGACCGTTTTTGGGTGCGTCCCGGGAATCAGGGCGCGTGGTCGCTTGAAGCCTTTGTTTGGCGCCGCTCGAAATCGGCGGCGGTCATTGAGTCAAGATTACCACGACCGCCAAGCACCTCATCCGGAGGGCTGGACGCGCCGCCGAATGCCCTGGTGCACGCGAATTCCGCCGATCGTCACCGGAATAGGCGTTCTTGATTGACGAGCCGGCTCCCCCACCGCCACGCTCTGCGGGGGAGATTCCCGGTTGGAGCTGTCTAGATTCCCGATTGCGTCGTTGGTCGGTCTCTCCCTACCCCCAATCACGAATCACCAATCAAGAATCGCGAATCAAGAACCACGAATCACGACTCACGAATCAAGCCCAGGACTCCTCTGTGGACACGACCGAACTGATTGCCCTGTCGAAACCCGAAGAACCTGCGACGCGAAGCGAGGTGCTGCGCGCCGAGCGCGAAGCCATAGCCGAACGCAGGCGGCAAACTTACGGCGAAGGTGATCACGCCGCCAAGCCGCTCACCGGACTGGCCTTGTCGGGCGGCGGCATCCGCAGCGCGACGTTCTGCCTTGGCGTGCTCGAAGAGCTCGAGCAACGCGGCGCGCGAGGGTTGTTCGATTACCTCTCCACCGTCTCCGGCGGCGGCTACATCGGCAGCTGGTGGTCGGCGTACCTCTCCCGCAGGCAGCGGGTCGCGGGGCACGACCTGATGTCGGCCGTGCGCGACGCGGTCAGTGGGATCGTCGAGGAGAGCCCCATGCTCAAGGCGTGGGCGCCGACCCTGGTAGACAAGGCGCGCCAGGCACGCGAAGAGCAGGACATCGACGCGCCGGCGTTCGCATCGGTGTTCCCCCGGTCACGGCTTGCGGGCGGTTCGGCGGACGAGGATTTCGCGCTACGCCATCTGCGACTGCATTCGAACTACCTGACACCGCGGAAGGGCCTGAGCTGGGACACGTGGCGAGCCGTCACGGTCATCACGAGGAACCTGGTGCTCACATGGGCCGTGCTGCTGCCGTTCACTGTCGCAGTGGTGCTGGTATCACAGATCTACTTCCTGCTCGGGTCTGCCACGCTGTTCACCAGCGAGCCGGGCACGTTCGGCGAAGCGTCCGCTACGTGGTGGGTCGCGGCCGGGCCGCCGATTATCGGCATCCTCAACGTGCTCGGGGCTCTCACGCTCGTGTGGCTGCTGTACCAAGGCCCGCGCTCGCGTATTCCGCAGGTTGGCGTCAGCGCAGCAGCGCTCCTGATGGCCGCGGCGCTGATGGCCGTGAGCACCGGCGGACCGAACGTACGCGTCCTCTGGTTTACCGGCGGCGCCGGACTGCTTGCGGCAGCGCTTTTCCTGAGCCGCGTTGTCGGCGGCCTTCGGCAGTCGTTGGCGACCCCGTCGGACCATGCGGTGCGCCGCAACCAGATCGTGTACGTCCAGGAACGATGTGTCGCGTTGCTGGTTGCGGTGACGGCCGCCCTGCTCACTGGCGGCCTTGCGCACCTGCTGTTTCCGCTGGCCGAGAAACAGGTGGGCGCGGCGGTGGCGCAGGCCGGCGGATGGATGGCGGTTCTTGCCGCGATAGGCAGTGCGGTCTACACCGTGCTCCAAACGTCGCCGGCGGGAGGCGCCGACCGTCTCGATACGTCGCGTTCGCGCGTGCAGAAAGTGTTGTTCGCCGTGGCGCCGGTGCTCCTGCTCACGGTGTTGCTGGTGCTGATGTCGCGATTCACGCGCGATGTGCTCCTCGCGGCACAAGCCAACCAGAAACTCTTCCACGCGCTGCTGGTTGCGGCGTTGATCGGCGTGCTCCTGTGCTGGGTGTACGCGTCGCACGAAACCAGCTGGCACAAGCTCCACCTGGCCTCGCGCTACCGGCAGCGGCTTGTCGTAGCAGGCGTGGGCATCATGGCCGGCCTGTTTGCCTCGACGGTCTGGCGCCATGCAGCTTCGACCTGGATGTTCTGGATCATCCTCACGTTTGCGGTCTGGTGCTTCGACGTGATCGCGCGCCGACTCGGCGCGAGCGCGAGATCCGATGAGGAGCGGCAGCGCTCGAACGTCGTGGAAAGCGAAGTGCTGCACATCCGGCTCGTCGGACTTGGTTCGGCGGTGGCGACGTTCTTTACCGCGTACATGCGCGCCGGTTCGTGGTGGCTGGACGCGCCACTCCTCCAGGAGCTCGCGGTCCTCGCGCTCGTGTTCTCGTGCGCGCTGATTGCGCTGACATGGCAGGTCGGCAGCGGTCAGACCGATAAAGCGCAGTACTTGCTCGCATACGCCGCTGGAGTGTCACTCGTACTGCTCGCGCTTGCGTATAACGGCTGGATTCCGCCGACGCCCGCCGCGCAAGTGCCCAGCACGGTGCCGCTCTGGGTCATCGCGGCCGCCATGCTCACGAGCGCCGGAGCATGGACGCTCGCCTTCGGCTGGTCCACGGACCCGAATAACCTGTCGATGCACGCGTTTTACCGTGCACGCCTCGTGCGCGCGTATCTCGGCGCGTCGAACCTCGATCGGCGCAGTACGCAGGCGCTCATCGATGATGCCGTCGCGGGCGACGATGTGCGGCTGCACGAGATGGAGAACACCTCGCGCGGCGCACCCTACCACCTGGTGAACGCGACGCTGAATTTGTCCGGGGACAGCGAGCTCGGGAGCGTCCAGCGCCGCGCCGCGCCTTTCATCTTCTCCCCCAGGTTCTGCGGCGGCGCGAAGTGCGGGTTCCGCGCAACGAAGGCCTACATGGGCGGTGAGATGACGCTTGGCACGGCCGTAGCGGTGTCGGGAGCCGCGGCCAGCCCGAACATGGGATCCCAGACACCGGGCGCACCACTCGCGATGCTGATGACGTTTTTCAACGTCCGGCTCGGGTTCTGGGCGCCCACGCCGCGACGCAAAGCGTGGCGCTCGCGCCAGGCGCGGTTCTGGTCGTTCTACACGCTGACGGAGTTCCTGTCGCGCACGACGGATCGCGCGTCGTACTGCTTCCTGTCGGACGGCGGCCACTTCGACAACACCGGTGTGTACGCACTCGTTGAGCGTGGCTGCCGCGTCATCGTGCTCGTGGACTGCGGGGCCGACGGCTCGCGAACCTTTTCGGATCTCGGCAACCTCGCCCGCCGCGTGCGCATTGATTTTGGCGCCGAGATCGATATCGACCTCGCGGATCTCGGGCCCACCGATCCCAAGGCCTGCCGCAACCCGTTCGTGGTCGGCTCGATCCTGTATTCACCGGCCTACCTGCGCGAGATTGGCGATCCGAATCCTGACGATCTGTCGGCGTACCTGGTGGTGATCAAGCCGTCGGTGATCGGCTACGAGCCGGCGGACGTGCGGCAATACGGATTCCAGCATCAGCCATTCCCGCAGCAAAGCACGGCGGACCAGTTCTTCGACGAAGCGCAGTTCGAAAGCTATCGTCGCCTTGGCATGCACTGCGCGGAGTGCGCGCTCGACGCGCTGCTGCCGCCAGCGGCCGGCGCACCAGCGCAGGTTCTCCATGGCCTCATCACGAACCTCCAGGCCTCCGTCATGCGCGGCGACACCCCGGTCACGGCGGCGGACTCGGCATCGCATCGCATCTTCCAGCAGCTGCAGCGACGCGCGCTGCAGGTGATCGCGGCCCGCGATGTGGTGTTGGAACCATCAACCGAGTCCCTGGTGTGGAACTACCTGCGGCGCTCGTCGGCGGCGATGCTCCACTCGGGCCGACGCCGCGCCGACGACGTCGTGGACGCGCAGCTGGCCGTCTCGCAACTCGTGTCGATGATGGCCGAGGAGGCTCGCAAGCACGGCGGCCGCAGCGTGGATGAGGAGGACTTCATCGAGGCGCGCGCGCGCCTGCTTGGAAGTTTCCCGTTTGCGCTGCTGCATGGGGCTCAGTCATGACGGTAGCTACGCGACGACTAAAGTCGTCGCTCTACCGAGCGGTCGGCGCCACGCGTGCGTCGGCTGACGTAGGGCGATGTCGTCAGTCTTCGCTTAGTCACGACGGTAGCCACGCGACGACTAACGTCGTCGCTC
>WUUC01121371.1_pt1 | contig 30040 bp, 27 predicted proteins | sample 6278441 | NCBI WGS metagenome assembly WUUC01 (sample SAMN13675441, study PRJNA597444) | soil metagenome | isolation source: soil | place: USA: Washington | collected 2017-10 | reverse complement strand
GCTCTCTTACGGCGCCGCGGCACGATTCTCGTACAGCGTGCCGATCAGCGTCTCGGCGAGGGGCACGAGCTCGATCTCGCGAGGAAGCATCGCGTGGTCGCGCGGGCCGAGCAGGACGTAGCGTGAGCGCGGCGGATACGTCAGCGCCTCCCAGTCGAGCACGGCGCTGGTTCCGAATCCGGCCGGCAAGCCGAGCATCGCCTGGTCCTGCGCGAGGTCAACTGGGACGAGCAACGAATTCGTCCACGGGGATGCGCCTGGACTGAAGTGAAGAACGTCGCGCACCTGCCGGTTGAGGGTGATGTGGCGCGTGTGATCGCCGAAGAAGCGCGGTTCGTGCATGCGTTCGAACCGCTGAAGGCCCCACGGTGCGATCGCGAGTTGCACGATCGTCGTCGCCGCCAGCACGCTTCTCGCGTTCGACGCCGCCCACAACAGCAGCGCCACGAACACTGTCGGGCCGAGCACGCGGATGTCGCGCCCCGGATCGATCGAGCCGAACGCCATGAGGCCCGCCAATGTGACCGCGAGCCACGTCGCGATCGCGGCGGCCGTGCGCCGCGTTCGTGCATCCTGAGCGCTTCGCCACACGGCGACTGCGACGGCCAGGAGCACGAGGCACGCCGCCCGCACGAACAGGTCGAGGGCCGGTGCAGGGCTCGTGAAGAACTCCTCCACGCCTCGAGAGGCGCGGCGCGCGAACACCGTCGCGACGCTGAAGAGGTCAAGGCCGAACTCGGCGCCTGATGCCATCGGTGATCCGGGATAGGGCGACGCGGTCCAGCCGAAGAACAGGTAGACGGCTAGAGCGAGGAACACCGCTCCGCAGATGGTCGTGATGCGGAGCACGAGAGCGGACCGCTCCGACAGGAGCACAGCCATCGGCACGAACGCCAGCGCCCACGTCGGGCGCACGCACCCGGCGAGGGCCAGGATCGCCACCCATCCCGCGACTTCGGGTGCCCGTGCATCCCCGCGTACGATGCGCCCGATCGCCAACGCGCAGACAGCTGCTATGGCATAGTGGAGCGGCTCCTGCATCGTGCTTGGAACGTACAAGGCGAGCGGCCAGAATGTGGCAATCATCGTCATCGTGAGCGCCGCGGGTGGCTGTGCAGCAAAGGCCCACGCGGCCAGGGCCAGGGCGATGAGCGCCACTCCAACCAGCGGGGCGGAGTACGGCCGCCAGCCGGTCACGCGTGCGATGCTGCCGTAGAAGATGGGCACCGCGGGGCCGTGCGGACCGAATCGGGTGAAGGTCGCAGCGGCCGGCCGTTCATGAATGGTGAAGTAGCCGCTATCGAAACCGGCTTCTGCGTACGCCTGAACCTGGCGCCAGTAGGTCACCTCGTCGGGACCGTATGCGAGCGCGTCCCTGAGGGTACGACTGAAGAAATGACCGACGAGCGCGCTTGTGATGAGAGCCGGTACGACGCCCACCAGCACCGCAACCAGCAGCCGGCGCCGCATGTGGACGAAGCATAGCAGACCCGGCAGCCAGGGAAGCCGTTCGCTGTTGACGCGCATCGTGTCGGCGACACCGTTTGCGCGCGTGAGTTCGGCCGACGCGGAACTGCGGCAGCTCGCCGTCCTGCGGTGGGCCGTCGGCCTGGTCTGCATCGCACGCACGCTGCCGATTGTGTGGGCCTCAACCGACTATTTCACGTCCGGTGTGAACGGCGGTCTGCCTGGGGAGACGGTGATCGGCCTCCAGACACTGGCTCTCGCAGCAACGGCCACGATTGGCATCGCATCGCCGCTGACGCTGCTCGCGCTGCTGCTGTACTACCCGACGTTCGACGCGGCGATGCAGACCGCGACGCTCGGCACCAACTTCCTGTGCCTGATGCTCGGCCTGCTTGCCGTAACAGGAGGCGGAGCGCACCTGTCGATAGACAGGCTGCTCCTGCGCCGCGGTGGTCCCCTCGCCTCGCCGATCCGACTTCTCTATCGGCTCGTTGGCATACCCGACCAGCGGCAGTTGGCTGACATCTATTTCCTGTACTTCGTCGCGTTTGCCGCGATCAATCTCGGCGCAGTCCTCCATCACTGGGATGACGATGCCTGGCGGTCGGGCAACCTGCTACGAATCATCGCAACCAGCAGCTACCTGTCGCGGTTCTGGGTGGAGGCACGTGCATTCGAGGCGTATTCCTGGCGCGCGGCGGACGCGATCTCGTCGATCGGAGCGCTCGGCCAGGCGGCATACCAGGCGCTGATGCTGCCGCTCATCTTCACCAGATGGGGAACGCGGTTCGTCATCGCCTGGGGCGCGGTTTTCTTTCTCGTCTCGCTCTTGGCCCTTCAGCTCTCCTATCTACCGCTCCTCGAGATCTTCTTCTGGATAGCGCTCTTTCGCCGGCCCGCGCCCGCGAAGATCGCCTTGCGGTCCGACCTGGTTTCGCGTCGACGTTTCGCGCACCTCGGGATCCTCGTCATGGCTGTCGCCGCCGTCGCCGCATTCATCGCCCAGGACTTTCCCTTCGCCAGCGATCGCTTCAAACACGATCGGCTGGATCGCGCCCTCTACACGGTGGGGCTCGACGTGCCACAGGTGTTCAACCGCGACGACTTGCGCATGGGGGACGTGTGGCCGGTGATCTACCGCGGCGACCGCGAAACGCTGCTCCCGTATCACGGCCCGGACGGCGAGCGCCTCGCGTGGGTACAGTGGAACGACCTGTTTTACTTCGGCAACAGCCTGAAATGGCGGCGCGAGTACTCGGGCCCGGCGTCGCTCGGCCGCGATCATGATGGGTTCTGGCGCCTGGTGCACGTGGCGCAGTTCGACCATCGGCGACGTGGCGTGGACGCAAGCGAGTACGTGGTGGACTACTACGCAACCGAAGCGTCGAACGTGCGGCTCGATCCTGTGCGGCGCTTTACACGAACCCACCTCGGCTCAACTCGGATTCGCTGCGCCGGCCGCGGGCCCGCGACGCGATGCGGCTGATGCTTCAAATCACCGGCGGCTCCGCTGCATGTCGGAAAGCGCCGCCCGAGTGCGCACGGGGAGGTGCGCGTGCCAGGCGTCCCATGCCGGTTGCTGCGCCTCAAACGCGGCCAGTGCACGTTGTGCCGCCAGGAGGGGACGCACCGGCGCCGGCGCCGGTGTGGCGCTTTTCCGCCCGATCATGCGGAGGCGGCGCAGTACGAACCAGCCGTCATCGGGTGTGTCGGGGGGCGGACTACCATCGATCGAATCAAAGCCCGACATGGCGAGCAGCGTGGCCATGCAATCACGCGAATACGCCACGATATGCGTGCGCGGGTTGATGCAATACCGGAAGTCGCGATGGCGAGGGAGTGTGTCGACTCGAGGGACACTGACGACGAGCAGGCCGCCCGGCTTCAACGCACGATTGAGCCCCTGCAGGACCTCGAGCGGCGTAGCGACGTGCTCGAGCACGTGATGCGCGACAACGACGTCGAACGCCTCGTGCGACGGAATCATGTGCAGTTCTCGGTGGCGCGGAAACGCGCGCTTGTTGCCGGGATCGAGGCCGTAGGTCTCCCACCCGAGCGAGCCGAACGCATCAAGCAGGTGACCGTCGCCGCACCCGAACTCGAACACCGCGCCGCCGGGGGCGGGGTGCAGCGGGTCGATCCATTCGCGTGCGGGCTTGAGCAGATCGAGCACGTACGGCAGCGCCGACGAGTGCGAGCGCGGAGCCTCTTCGTGTCGCTCCAGGCCCCACACACCGTCAGGCGAGTAGAAGACCCGCAGTTCCTCAGCGCTAGGCATCGGATTGGAAAACAGCAGGCCGCAGGTATGGCAACCCCCGACGAAGCCAAATCGACGCCCGCGCGGCCTGCCGCTGAGCGCCAGCGGCGCCAGCAGCGCAAGCTGTGATGAACGACACGCCGGGCATGCCTGCAGTTCATCGGGATGGTAGTAGTAAAGGAGATTTGTCGCGAACCCCAACGCCGGGCGAAGCTTTTGAACACGGCGGACGGTGCGGACGGCACTGCGAGCGACGACCCTGGCCGCGAGACGTGCACCGACATCGGCAAACCGTGCCGCAAGTTCCGTGAGCCGCGCCGTGCGCTTCCAGATGAACCTGCCGCCGCGGGACGCCTTGCGGGTGCCCGTACGCACGAGGTTGTAGACACGCCTCTTGTGGCGTATCTGCGTCGGGACGTCAGGGGGGCTGACCGTCGCGGGCACCGGCCACAGTATAAGCGACGGCGCAACGGCCTCGAGCCGTTCGCACCTGGTCGGCCACAGGTGCGACGCGTCTCACAAATATTGTTCGACGAACGTTCGCACGATGCGCCCGCTGCCGAGAAAGCCGGCATCCGTTCCCCACTTGCGGATGTAATGCGATTCGGACTTGAGCGCCTCCGCGACGGACGTCGCCAGTTGTCTGTACTCGAGCTGTCGCTCACTTTCGACGGCATGCCCGGCCAGCAACTGGAGCATCTCGTCCACGGCGGCGAGGATCTCTGCCGGCGCATTGCTCACATACTCGAAACGTGTCGTGTCGCGGAGGTGCAACAGGTAACGTGCGGTCAACATGTCGCGCAGCGTCAACATCTCCCCGGTAGCGCGATTCCTGACCCGCTTCAGCATGTACATGCCGTCGCGCCGGATCGGAAACGAGCTAATCGGGTCGGTCGCATTGACGGTCAGCGTCGGCGTGTTTGTCAGGTACGTGACGACCGTCGGTCCCGATTCTACGCCGAGCATGAACGCGCTGTTCAGCAGGCAGTACGCCTCGAGCTCGGGCGTGCGGTGTCGCGACGTCGCAAGATCGATGACGCCCGGCCGCTCGACCGGCACCATGCTCGGATCACCAATGCGCACAATCGTGTAGCCACGTTCGACCAGGCAATCCACAGCCGGGAAGAATGTCGCGATATCCACATTGCGGGCCGACTCGTCACGAAGGCGCTTTCGCTCTCGGTCGTGACGCTCCTGTCCCCGCTTGAATCCCGCCTCTCTGGCGTGAATCGTGACGAGCCGCTCGCGGGGACGAATCCCAAGGTCCCGCGCAGCAGCTTCCACACGCCGGTGCAGCGGCTCCGGCAACCTGACAGGCACGGGCCGTTCGATTGTGCGGCGGAGCAGATAGGGTGGCCCGCGGCGATCGCGTTCATTCAGCCGGTCGTAGTACGCGCTGAACCGGCGCGTTGCGTCCCGCAAGTACGGAGGTACGGCGCCGCGCGCGCGAGCCTGGGCCGCCCGCGCGCGCAGGCGATTGCGAATGGCCCGCACGGCATCGAGCCGGAGGCGTGACACGGTCTCGCCGAGCCACCGTCGTACATCGCCCGCGAGCCACCACAGCGACAAGCGGACGCGAAGGGACCAACCCGGCGTCACGACGGGCACCTCGTCGGAGACGAGCGCAACGTAGGCAGGATTCACGAGCGGCCGCGGATGCAGGATCGCGAGCGCGCTGCCCTCGTCACGGGCACGCGCGAACGCGGTGACGAGCTCCATCCCGAGATGGCCGTAATACACGCCATCCGGACGGCATACCAGCAAACGGTGGCGGAAATAGCGCAGGAAGTCGCGCGCCATTCGGACGACGTTACCGGGCCGAGCGGCTGCCGGTTCCCCGGACACGGCCTCGCGACCAGGTTCGGCCCGCACGGCGAAGACGCTTGGCGAACCGGCCGCGAGCGGCCACGAGGGCGCGCCGGGCTTGTTTCGTGGCGCGATACCGGCCTTTGTGGATTGTCGACTTCCACCGTTTGGCGTTCGAGCGAGCCCGTGACCAGCGCGCGCGAGCCGCCGCGCGCGTCGGCGAATGACGCCACCAGGTATCGATGCGGCGCGCCCAGGGTTTGGCCATCTGAACATCCAATCCGAGCGCGCGAACCGTGACGTTCTTTCCGTAGAGGACGTACAGCGTATGGCGAAACGCAAACCGGCGGAACGTCTCCGGCAGCGCAAACCAGGCCTTGCGCGGCGGCAACAATTCCCAGCCCAGCTTCCGTCGCGCGCCTTCGAGAATTCGCCTTCGCGACTGGCCGGCCAGGAACCCGAGAAGGGCGGCCGACACATGGCGGGCCGCCAACCACCATCGGATGCGCGCGATGATGCGATCCGACTCGCGCTCTACCGGTGCCCAGCGTTCGTCGAGCGGATCGCCGTGAACGCGAATTCTCGACTGGATCATCCAGCGATGATGCAGGTTGCTGCCGCCGTAGGCCCACGTGGCCAGGTACGCGGCCGAAGGGCGACGATCGAGCATCAGGATCTTCTCGCGCCAGTCGTCACCGGCGAGATCGACGTGAAAGATCTCGTCCGAATCGGTCGCCACGTAGATGCCTTCACGTGACGGGCACGCGGTAAGCGGCAAGTCGTCGTCGCACGTCGACACGAAGTCGTGCACCCGCCGCTCCGGAAACATCATCAGCGGGTGCAGGTGAAAGGCGCGGATCAGGACGCCGGACTCGCCTACGCGCCAGTACACGTTCGCGGGATTGCGATTGAATGACGGCGCGTCCCAGAACCACGCACGGTTGTACGGGTGCATGTGGTCGAGCGCCAGCTTCACGAGCTGGCGGGGCGCGACGGCCACTGCCGGCTGGCCGGCAAATATCGCGTCTATCGCCGGCAGTGCTGTCGTCTTCAGGATGCGAACACCGGCCTGCATGACCATGCGCTTGCCGACCGCGGCCTGCGCCGCGACCACGCGCAACGAGCCGTCGGACCAGATCGTATCCGGCAGCAGCCAAATCAACGCGGCGTTCGCGTCAAATGCGTCGCGAACCACCTCGCGATGGATGGCCGTCATCGCGGCGTACTTGTCGCGGTCCGGCGTCGTGTCGAGCGAGTGGTATTGGACGGTAACGTACGTTTCGAGCAGCGAGAAGGACGGCGATGCCTTGATCCGCGCCAAATCAGGATCGGTCGTATACAGCTTGAGAATCGTCGGCGCCGACGCGGCAAGGGCCGGGATGTTGCCCGGCGAGAGCAGCGCGGGGAGCGCATAGTCGAGCAGCGTACGCGTGTAGGCTTCGCCCCACACCTGCAGGATCAGGTAAAAGGCAGCGGGTCGGTTACGCGCTGTACGTCGATCCGCCGCCTGTGACGGGGCGCGAGCCTCCGGCGCTGCAGTGACCTGGGGCATCAGGTGCGCAGCACATACTCAGGCGAAATGTTGGCCAGCTGCGGCAGATACCTGCGGCCCCACTCGACCATCTCCCGCAAGCCTTCCTCGAGCGACACTTCCGGTTCCCAGCCCACATCTGCCTTGATCGCGCTGCTATCGAGCCAATAACGTGAATCCTGCCCCAACCGGTCCGGCGTGACCTCGCACAGCTGTTCGAACGGAATGCCGAGGGCGTCGGCAGTCTTTTCCACGAGATGCCGGATCGAGATCGGCTTGGCCGGACCTGCGTTGTAGACACGGCCGAGCGGAGCCTTCTCGGATACCAGGTATATCGCCCGCGCGAGATCGCGGGCATGAATATACGACTTCTCTGCGCGGCCTCCGCCCTGGAGGGGAAGACGATCCCCCGTCAACCCGCACAACACGGCCCTGGGGATGACGCGATGCAACTGCTGCCCAGGTGCGTAGGCGTTCGAAGGCCTGATGATGTTCATGCGGAACTTCAACACGTTGGCCACCGACAACAGATACAGGTCGAACGCGGCCTTTGACGCAGCGTACGGACTCGTCGGCCGGATCGGGTCGTCTTCCGTGGCGGGCTTGTCGACCGATCCGTACAGCTCCGATGTGCCGATCTGGATGAATCGTTCCAGGTAGGAACGCGCCATCAATTCTTCCGACATCTTCACCAGCGCGGTGGCGTTGGTCTCGAAGAAGCGCCACGACTTCTTCCACGAGACGGCGCCCTCGCCCTGCGCCGCGTAGGAAATGATGACTTCCGGTGTTTCCTTGTCGAACAGCTCGAACAACCGGTCCTGCTCGTGAACGACGTGGATCTGGTGGTAGGCGTACCGTGGATCGCCCGTGCCGACGTTGAGCGTGAACGGCTCCGGCTTTTCAGGGTTCCGGCCGATGCAGATCACCTTCTTGGGATTCGCATGTTCCAGCAGGTACATGGCAGTGTGCACACCGAACACACCGTTCCCGCCCAGGACGACGTAAGTCTTCATTGCTCTCCCTGCGTGCTGTTAGCGGCGCACGCCCACGGCTAACGACCAGATGTAATGACACAGCGGACTGTAACCGGTATGCAGCACCTCGTCGTTCATGCCGAACATGAACACGTTCCGGAAATGGCGCTGCATCAGCGTCCGCAAGTCCGCCATCGTCTTGAGATTGATGTGTGCGCGTTCGCTTTGCGGGCTCGCGTATTGCGATGCCGTCTTGTTCGGTGTTCCCGTCAACAGCACGCCGTCGTCGGGAAGGCACCGGATGATGTTCTGAAGGACCGTCGTTTCGGTTACCGGGTCGAGGTGCTCAATCACATCCACCCAGTATGCCGCGTCGACGGAAAGGTTGGGAGACGCCGTGTTCACGTCGGCAAGCAGGTACGTGACGTTGGTGAGGTGCGTCAACCGCCGGGCGTTGCCGTCGAGGAGCCGCTGATCCCAATCCACGGCGTATAGCTGTCGTACGGCCTGTGCCACGATCGGCAGACCGATGCCGTCGCCGGCGCCAATCTCCATCACGCGATCGCGGCCTTCGAGCATCTTGGCGACGAACTTGTAGCGCGACAGGACGAACGCGAGGTGTTTCGCGTCGTGCACGAGGCTGTAGGAGGTCCACGGGCCGAGGGTGATTTCGGCCGCCGCGAACTGATACTCCGTCGTCTCGCTGTAGAGCGCTGCAGCGGATTTCGGTGCGAGGGCGTCTGGGCTCACGATTGCGGCTCCATCAGATCAAAAAGGACCGGTGAACGAATGATCGGGAATGTCGAGTGGCACGGAGGGATCATCGGCGATGTCGAACGGAGCCGTCGGCCGGTGCATCACCGATGCGACCGCCGCTGCAATGTGCTTGGCACGCGGATAGTAGTGCGCCGCGAGCGCGGGAGTCGTCGGGGTCGGACAATCCGGCAAGCCGACACGGCGTGGTGGTTCCTTGAGATCGTGGAAGGCGGTCTCGGTTACGCGCGCGACAATCTCCGCGCTGATTCCGGCCGTCACCCAACTTGTATCCGCTACCAGCAGGCGGCCCGTTTTCTTCACCGATTCGAGTACGAGCGCCTCATCCCACGGCCTCACGCTGCGCAGGTCAATCAAGTCGACGTCGATGCCCTGCTGTTCGAGGAGGGCACAGGCGCGAAACGCCTCGAGCGCCATGTGCGAAACGGCAACGACGGTGATGTCGTCCCCTTCCCGGACCCGACGTGCCTGACCGATCGGGACCCGGTACACGCCCTCGGGCACCGGACCGCTGATGTTGTACAACCAGCGGTGCTCGATGAAGATCGTCGGATTGTCGCTTTCAATCGCTGAAACGAGCAGACCCTTGGCATCGTGCGCGGTCGAGGGCATCAGCACCTCGAGGCCCGGCACATGGGCGAACCACGATTGCAGACTTTGCGAGTGCTGCGGGCCCTGTCCCCAGCCGCGGCCGACGAGCATGCGGATCACGATCGGGACGCGCATCTGGCCGGCAAACATGTAGTGCCACTTCGCCGCCTGGTTCACGATCTGCTCGATGGTAAGCAGGGCGAAATCAAGGCGATGGTGCGTCAGGATCGGGCGCATGCCGGCCAGCGCGCATCCAATCGCGACGCCCGTCATCCCATTCTCCGAGGTCGGCAAATCGGCGACCCGTTCGGACCCGTATTTGGCGGCCAGTCCGCTCGTCGTCCCGAAGATGCCTTTCGGATCCGGCACGCCGAGTCCCATCACGAGGACGGCGGGATCCTTTCCCATACACAGGTCGGTGGCCTCGTTGATGGCCTGAAAAAATTTGAGTTCTCGCACGGGTTCGTCCTGTTTCAGTCCGCGTAGGTGAAGGTCGTGAGCTCCGAGGCATCGGGGAAGGCGCTCGTCTTGGCGAACGCGAACGCCTCGTCGATTTCCTTGTCGATGTCGCGACGAAAACGCCCGATCTCAGCCGGCTCGAGAAGTTCCTGTTCGACGAGCTGCTGCTCCACCCGTGTGAGCGGGCAGCGTTGTTTCCACTCGAGGAATTCGGCCTCGGTCCGATAGCCCAGATCGTTGTCGTAGAAGGGGCCGCAATGCTCCCGCCACCGGTAGGTCTTGAACTCGACAAACGCCGGACCGCTACCGGATCGCGCGTGCGCCACGGCGCGCTGGGAGATCTCGTACACCGAGGAGATGTCGTTGCCGTCGCCCTGCCATGCGGCAATCCCATGCGCCTTCGCCATCTCGTACACCTCGCGATTGTCCGGCTGGCGCACCGACAATGGAGAGTACACGGAGTAGAAATTGTTCTCACACACGAACACCACCGGCAATCGCTTCAGCGCGGCGAAGTTCGCGGCCTCGTGAAAAACGCCTTCCTCCGTCGCCGCCTCGCCGAAGAAGGACACGACCAGGCGGTTCTCCCCGCGTAGTCGTGAGCCCCACGCTGCACCCACGGCCATTGGGATCGTGCTGCCGACGATGGGTACCGCGCCGAGAAAGCCGGCCTGCAGGTCGACGAGGTGCATCGACCCACCTTTGCCGCGCGTGCAGCCGGTCACCTTGCCGTAGATTTCCGCGATCATCGCCTTGAGGCTGCCGCCCTTCGCGAGATAGTGGCCGTGCGAGCGGTGGCCGCTCATGACCCAGTCATGCTGACTGAGATGGGCACAGACGCCGACCGCGGCCGCTTCCTGGCCGATTGAGAGATGCACGGGACAGCGCATCTCCTGTTCGGGATAAATGGCCGCGATGCGTTCCTCGATGAGCCGAATCCGCAGAATCTCGTGATAAAGCTGCCGCAACGTCGGGACGTCGAGGCCTGCCGTCGTAGCCGTCTGCATGCGTTCACACCTCGCGGGCCGCGCCCGCTCTCTCTTACTCGGTCAGAGTCCAGAAGTAGTCGCCGTGATAGCCGGCTTCGGCGAACAACTGCCGCCAGCCTTCGGGATCGTAATACGTCACCGCCGTCAGCACCCATCGGGCGAGATTCTCGCGCTGCTCCTCGGACAACCACGAGTCGACCTGGACGTAACTCTGTCGGCGCCCGACGCGCGCGATCTCGCGGAGCGCCGCGATGCAGCGCGCGCGCTCCAGGTTGTGGAGCACGTTGATCGACAGCACGAGGTCGAATTCGCCGTCGCCAAACGGCAACCGATCGGCCGAGCCGCGCACCAGCCGCCCCTGCGTGTCGGACATCGCATGCGCCAGCGCGTACTCCGAAATATCCAGTCCGACAACGCTGAGGCCGGGCACGGCGGCCTTCAGATCGTGCAACAGAAACCCCTTCGCGCACCCGACGTCGAGAACACGATGGGCGCCGGTCAGCCCGTAGTGATCGCGAATCCGTGCGGCGATTGGTACCCACCGACCGTCATACCGGTAACCTCCGTAGCCCTCGGTCCGATCCCCGTCGAAGTACTCGCGCCCATAGCGTTTCGCGATATCCGGCTTGCCGGGCAGCGTCGCACGTCCGAGCGGCCGCCGCGCGCGCGGATAGCTTTCCAGCAGATTGATTTCCGCCATCAGCTGTCAGCGACGATCCCTCTGGACTCGCCCTGCCATTCAGCCAACGCGTGATCCCACACGTCCACCAGGTACTCGGGCATGGCCACACCGCTCACCTCCGCACGAGCGACGAACTCGAGCGCTTGTCCCTCGTTGCACACGATCTGCTGGCGGCCGTCGTAGACATCCCAGAAGACGGTTAACCGGATCGGCGGCGAGAACGGTACGTGGTCCACGTCGAGCTCGACGAGAAAACGAAGGCTGCTGCAGCGATACCCTGTTTCCTCGAAGAACTCACGCTGCGCGCACGCCAGCAGCTCCTCGCTGTCTTCGCAGTGGCCGCCCGGCGGCACCCACAGATTCGCATGCGGCAAGCCGGGTTTGTCATCGCGGTGCTGCAGCAGCGCGGCCCCGTCCGGTTCCCGCAACAGTACGACCCCCGCCACGCGTGTCCGCTGCACCAGCGTCACGCGCCCGCGGCGTAGCCGCGCCACGCCTCTGCAAGCGCCTGGTCCCGCGGCGTGAAACGAAACGCCGGAAACGCTCGCGCCACCCCGGTCGCGTCATACTGCCGGTGCAGAATCGGGCCAGCGGCTCGCGGCTGATGCTCGATTTCCACTTGCCCGGCGAGCCCCGCGATGTGCCGCGCCAGATCGCAAAAACTGATCGACTGTCCGGTGACGACGTTCAGCGCGCCTGACGACTGATGTTCGATACACGCCTGGAACAGCCGCACGACATCGTCCACGTACACGTGGTCGCGCCGTTCTTCCCCTTCACCGAATAATTTGATCCGCCGCTCCAGCACCGCAGCGCGCATGAACCTGTTGGCGCCGTATGAATTGTGCGTATCGCCCGGACCGAACACGAGCGTGGGGCGCAGGACTGCCAGCGGAACACCCGGCAGCACGTGCATCAGCATGCGCTCGCGCAAGGCGTGCATGCTGCCGTAGAGGCTGGTGGCGTCCGCCGCACTTGTCTCGTCCACGAACTCCTCGGTCTCGCGATAGACCGCATCGGAGCTCACGTAGAGCACATGACCAGGCCGAACGCGTCCCAGGGCCGCACATACGTGTTCACCCATCCGCAAGTTGGCCATGAGCGTGCCGACGCCCTTGCCATGTTCAGGCGTCAAGGCTGAGAGGAAGACCACGGTGTCTCCAGGACGCAGCTCGGCGGCTAGCTTGTCCGTCGCGTCGCCTGCCGTGAGATCGATGTCGCGAGATCCGATGGCGCGCACCGACATACCGGCCTGCTCGAGCGACCGCCACAAGCGGGACGCGAGAAACCCTGCAGCGCCGAGCAACACGACGCGCGAGGGTGCCGTGGGCCGCGAATGGCCATGAGTCAGCACGTCAACGTACCCGAAACCATGTGTAGAGATTGAAGGTCAGCACCCGTTGCGTCCGTCTGGGTTGGACGAAGTTGATTAGTTTACTCAATCGCTTCGAGAGGCAGCAAGCAGAGCTGCGCCCTCGAAACGCGTTCCGACCGCGTCGCGCCAGCATTCACGAACGGAGTCGCAGGATCCGCGTCGAGACCAACTTTCGTGCGCGATGCACCACCATGCGCTGGCGCTTCGCGATTCCTGCGTATCGCTGACGTAACCGTCGCATGTAGCGTGGCCCGATCTTCGAGACGGGCCGAAGTCGGGTGGCCATTGCTGCCCGCTGTTGCCGCATTGCCCGGCGCATGCGTTTCCTGTACTTATCCTGCGTCCGCACGGCGATTGAACGACTCTGTCTGAGCTGGCGGCCCAGGCTCTTGTACGTTCGCGCGCGTTGCTTGCGGACGCGGCGGTGAATTCTGTCGATTCGCCGAGAGGCGGTGTCCATCCAGACCGTGATGACCGCTTTCCACAAGGGTTCCTGGCGCGGACGGAAGCCGCGGTACTTCATCCGAATCCGCCGGTGCCGGTGTCGCGCGCGTTGCGCCCACTGGTGCCATCCCGCCAGGCCTCTGCAGATCCACCCGACGCTGAGCAGCGCGCCCAGCGCACGCGCGCGCCATTCTGCCGCGATCCATTCGCGCGACCGGCCGTTGGCGTGATGCCGTATCGGCAGGGAAAACAGTTGCCGATGTTCTGGCCTCGCGGTTCGATCGTAGAAATAGGCGATGCGGCCGATGGTGGCCCGATTCGGTGTGGCGCATCCGATCAGCCGGTCGGGTTGCGTCAGCGTGAACATCGCGACGACATCCGAGTCCTGCACGACGCGAACGCGTCCGGGTTCCGGACAGGCCCGTCCGATATATTCCCCGTCGATCGAATCGCCGAACTCGACGTCCCATTCTGCCGGCGCGACCAGCAGCGGATGCAGATGGAAGCAGTGCGCGAGAAAGCCGTCGCCGTTGATTCGCCAGTACACGCCGGTGGGATTCAGGTTGAAGTTCTGGGAATCCCAGAACAACGACTCGCTCGACCGATGCAAGTGCTCGATGCCGAGGCCGACGAGTTCTCGCGGCGTGAACGCGACCGTCCCGTCAGCGGCCCGATACGACTCCACTGCCTCGGACGCGCGGTCCTGATCCAGGCGCGGCGCGTTCACGAGGACGGCGCCATCGCCATGTGTCAGCACGCGACCCGCATTTGCAAAGCTGTCGACCGAGAAGAGCGCATCCGGCGGGAGAAAGAACATCGCAGCGTTGGCGGAACGCGCGTCGGAGATCGAGCGTCGATGGCCGGCGGACATGACCCGGATGAACCAGTCCGAGTGCTGCATCACCTCGTCTGAAAAGAAATCGTCAATCGCGACGAAGTCGACCTCCATCAGAGCGCGGACGTGAGCCATCCGGGGATGCTCGTCGAGGTACGGCATGTCCTGCTGCCGGGTGAAAATCCGATAGCGGCATCCCTCGACGTCCTTGAACGCATCAAGGTTCCCCGATGCCAACTGCGTCGGCAGCGACGCTTTCAGGAACACATCGAGGTACTCGATGCCCCAGACGACCGTGATGAAGTGATACGGGCGGGGAGGAACCCGCCCCGCGGCGTTGTGATTCGACGCGCTCGCGGCTTGAACGGCCATTTCCTCGGGCTCCGGCTGCCTATGCCACCGCGACGGACATCTTCAGACCTTCCGCAAGGTCCACGAACCTGAAACCGGGAAACGCGCGCACGATGGCAGTCACGTCAAAATGCCGGTGGGTGACGGGATTACTGCGCACCGACGGTTCGACCGACACACCACCGACAATCCCGGCCACTGACTGTGCTGCCGCGTGAAACGACACGGCGTCGCCCGTCGCGACGTTCAGCACGCCCGACGATCGATGCCGGACGGCGAGCTCGACGAGACGTGAGAGATCCTGAATGAACACATGATCCCGCTTCTCCTCACCTCCTCCGAACAGCGCAATGCGGCGATCCTTCAGCGCGCTCCGGATGAAGCGGTTCGGGCCGTAGCCGTTGTGTGTATCCCCGGGCCCGTACACCAGCGTTGGTCGCAGGATCGCCAGCGGCACGTTTGCAGTGCGCACCGTCTCGATCAGCATGCGTTCGCGCGCCAGGTGCATGACCCCGTGGAAGGAGGACGGTTCGCAGCACGACGTTTCGCGAACCGGGTTGACGTCGTCATGATAGACCGCGTCGGAGCTGATGTACACGAGATGCGCGCAAGGATGCCGGGCCACCGCGGCACACACGTGGCGGCCCATCTCCAGATTCCGCATCAGCGTGTCGATGTCCTTGCCTTTGTCGGGCGTCAGCGCCGATACGAACACGAGCGCGTCCTCGGCGTGCAGACGCTCGGCCAGCGCATCCACAGCGGTGGCGCGCGTCAAGTCGATCTGGGTGGAGGAGACCGGATCGACAGCGACGGCCGCCCGTCGGAACTGCGCGATGACGGCACCAGCGATAAACCCTGCAGCGCCGAGCACGACAACGCGTCGAGGGCCGGACGGTGGTGTCTGGTGATGAGTCAGCACGACACTCCGGCCATTGACGGCGTCGCCCCCGATCCAAGGCGCAAATATTCGAATGAGGCCGCACGCGCGCGCCCGTCGTCCAGGCGGCCGAAGGGATCGATCAGCACACGGCCGCGCATCGCCGAGCCCGCTTGCCGCAAATCCAGCTCGGCAAACACCGGCCAAGGTGTCATCACGACGAGCGCGTCCGCGGTGCGGCACGCGTCGAGTGCCGACGCTGCGACTCTGACGGACCGGGCATCCTCTTCATCGAGCCGCGCTTCCGGGTCGTAGACCGCGACGTCGAGACCGCGGAGCACCCGCAGCATCGACACCGATGGCGAGTTCTTCGTCGACTGCGTGTTCTCCTTGTAGGCGACGCCCCACACCGCAACGCGCGCGTCTGCTCGCTGTGTCAAGACCCGGTCGTTCAGCATGCGCAAGGCCCAATCCCTGCGCCAGAGACTCTGCGCGAGCCACTCGTCCACCAATCCCGCATCGGTTCCGGTCTGCCACGCGATGACGCGGATTGTTTCGAGATCCCGCGTCAGATTGCCCCCGCCAATGCCGAGGCCGGGTGTGAGATACGCATCAGGTCCGATTCGCGCATCCAGCCGCAGGGCGGGAGCAATTTCGCGCCATTCGGCGCCGATCGCCTCGCAGATTCCGGCGAGCATGTTCGTGGTCGCGATCGACGACACCAAAAACATGTTGATGCTGATCTTGCACAGCTCGGCGCTCTCGTAGCGCATCCGCAGCACCGGGCACCCGAATGCTTCGAGGAAGGCGCCAAGCGGCGCGGGGAGCGGATCGGTGGGAGCGGCGCAACCCACCATGAACCGTTCCGGCTCGAGAGCGCGCTGAATCGCGCGACCGAATACCAGCGTTTCAACCTGGTAGTAGAGCCGCAAGCCTTTCGCCGAACCGCGTTCAACCAGCGCGCGCATGCTGCGCGTGAAGCCTGGCGCGACCTGGCTGAGCACGACGATTGTGGCGCCCGGCTTCGCAATGGCAATTACGTGCTGCAGCAGCGTGCGTACCGGGGAAACGTCGCTTCGACTTGCGTCGTCCGTCGGGACGTCGATAGAGACGTATATAACGTCGCAGCGCCCGAGCGTCGCCACGTCCGTCGTGACCGTCAGCGCGCTCCCGACCGCGGTCAGGAGCTCGGTCAAGCCGGGCTCGACGATGGGAGGCCGCGCCGCGGCGACGGCCGCGCACAATTCCAGGTCGGGATCCCACGCCACGACAGGAAAGCCCTTGCGCGCGGCCGCGGCGGCGGACACGATACCCAGGTGTGAGAGCCCCGCGTAGCCGATCATGCGGGCACCTCCAGACCGAGCTTCCGCCCGACCGAATGGAGCGCGGCGTTAATCCAGATGTCGTTCTCAATGTTGGTGACGCCGCGCACGCACATCTCAGCGAAATAGGCGTCCTCCGCAGCCCAGGTCGGGTCGCGCTGTTCGAGCGTCACCGATCGTTCAGGCGGCTTGCCGCTTGGAAGGACCCGGGTCCGAACCGTGAACGTGCTCGGTCCCCACTTGCACAGGCAGTCGATGTGGGCGCTCCCGCCCTCGCCAACGACATCGAGGCCGAAGGAATTGCGCCACGACAGCAGCGTGCCCTCCAGCATGAGCGCGGGCGCGGCATTCGGAAACCCGATCACGAAATGGTCGAAGGCGGCGTTCTCGAACCGGTGCGAGCTCCATACCTGGGGCTCGCCCGATGGTCGGCCGAAGAGGAACAGACACATATCGAGCAGGTGCGAGGCGAGATCGGCGACGACACCAAGCCCCTGGTCGCGCCACGGAGAGTTGCGCACGTCACGCGCGGTGCCATTCCCGTAGAAGAACCGGGCCAGGTACAGCCGACCGAGGGATCCTTCGTCGATGACCTGTTTCAATGCGGCAATGTGCGGCTCGAAGCGGTGGTTGTAGGCGGTGTAGCAAGCGACGCCGCGTGCGCGCGCCAGTTGTTCGAGGCGGCGGAGCCGTTCCTCGTCGGGCGCGAACAACGGCTTTTCGACCAGCACGTGCTTACCGTTGGACAACAGGTATTCGAGAATGCCGAGCTTGGCGTCGTCCGGCGTGCAGACGAGGGCGGCATCGAAGATCGCGAGCGGCACGTCCTCAATACGACGGTATTGTGCATCCGGCGCCACGGGATCCACCGTGCCTGCCAAACGGGCGCCGACGAACGGCATCCGTTTGCGTCCCTGGATGCCGAGCCCGACGACAATCACGTTCATGCGTACTGAACCCGTTTCTCAACGGCGTTCACCTTCGCCAGCACCTGCTCGGGCGTCACGGGTGTGTTGCCGTCGTGTTCGCACGCGATGCCGGCAGCCATGGACGCGACGATTGACGCCACCACATTGGACCCGGTCGCGGTCAGCATCAGGGTGGCATAGGCGAGCAGCGCGTCACCGGCGCCGACCGAATCCACCACGTTGTCTGCAAAGCTGTCGATGGTAAAGAACGCGCGCACGTCCGGGCTCGGTGCGCGGTAGGTGATGATGCCGCGCTCACCCATTTTCAAAATCAGGGTCTTACACGCGGCGCGCTTGTAGAGCTCGAGGGCGAGCGGCCGCACGACGGAATCCTGATCGGCCAGCGAAAAACGGGCTTCCTTCTCGTTCGGCGTAATCAGGTCGAAGCCGTGAAAGTCGAGGATGTTGCCCCAGCGGCTCGCCACCTGGCTGTCGGCCACTCGCAACGGGCCCTGGCGCAGCGCCGAGGTGAGCGCCGGAATCGTCTGGCGACTGAAGATGCCGTGCCGGAAGTCGCTGAAGACGTAGGCGTCCACATCCGCGACCTGCAGCGCGACGCGAAACTGCTCGACGATCTTGTCCGAGATCGTCCGGTTGTCCACCTTGTCGACCTTCAGCAGCCGGTAGCGGTTCGCGATGAACGCCGATTTCTGCGTCGTCGGCCGGGTGGGGTCGATGACGGGCAGCACGCGAACGCGCTCGCGCTCCATCTCCTGCAACACGAAATCCTTCAACGCGTCGTCGCCGAGGACGGTGGAAAAGGTCACATCTGCGCCTGCCGAACGCAGGTGACGCGAGACAACGGCCGCCCCTCCGGCGAAGTCGGTCTGCTGCTCCAGCTTGACGCTCAGCGTCGGGCTCTTGCTCGTGCTCGCGCCAATGGGATTGCAGTAGATGTAGGAATCAACGATGGTGTCGCCGAGTACGTGCACCCGCAGCCCGCGGCCGCGGTCGAGGGCGGTGCGCAGCGTGTCGAACGTGATGCCTTCCGACTCCATGAGCGCCATCAGCTTCTCGGTCGCGATCGCCGGTGGCATCTCTTCGATGAAGCGCGACGACGAGAAGACGATGTCTCCGGGCGTGAAGAGCATCTCGCCGCCGTACGTGTTCAGGACGTCGATCTCCTGCTGCGTCCGCGGATGCACGCCGCCGTCCGTGTACTCGTAGCCCTTGGCGAAGTAGTCTGGCTGCAGGTAGGCGATGTTCTCGAGCGGCGTCGGGTTTTCGTCGATGATGACGTAGTCCACCACTTCGAGCGCCGCCAAGTTCATCGCGCGCAGCGCCTGCGGCACGAACGGTCGGTAATGCGCCTTGCCAATGTGTGCGTCGGAGGTGAGGCTGGCCACCAGGACGTCGCCTTTGCTGCGGGCGTACATCAGGTGCCGGACGTGGCCCGGATGCACGAGGTCGAAGGCACCGTGACACATGATCACCTTGCGCTCGCGCGGGCGCGGGCCGACGGCGTCCTTCAGTTCATCGCGCGTCTTGATCTTCCGCCGGTAGCGGGCGTCGGATCCGTCGTGAGCGATACTCATCGTGCTTCCCCCGAAAGCATGGCAAACCACGTCCGCGTGGCCTGCTCGATCGACGCGGGATCCCACACCGGTGCTTCCCGCCAGTAGTCGATGTTCTTCAGCATCTCGGCGACGCCGGCTTCGAACGAGACCTGCGGCGCCCACCCGAGCTCCTCGCGGATCTTGGTGGTGTCGGCCCACGTGCAGTCCGGTTCGCCGGGACGCTTCGGCACGTGCGTAACCTCGCCACCGAGCAGCTCCACCAGCCGGTTCACCGGCTGCGGGTTGTTCGCCCCGAGGTTGTAGATCTCCTGCGTCCGTGGTGATTCGGCTGCAGCCAGGAACGCCCGCGCCACGTCGGTGACGTAGACGAAATCCCGCCTCTGCGTGCCGTCGCCTACCACCGTGAACGGCTTGCCCTTCAGTTTTTGCGCGAGGAACACCCCGAAGACGGCGCCGTACGCGCCCGTGGTCTTGGAGCGCGTGCCGTAGGCATTGAAGATGCGCAGCGACATCGCCGGCAAGTGATACACGTCGCCCCAGTGCAGGACCGCCTGTTCACCCTGGTACTTGCTCAGCGCGTACGGATACTCCGTCTGGATCGGCGCGTGCTCCGTCGTGGGCAGTTCCTCCGCCAGTCCGTAGCACGACGACGAGGCGGCGTATACGAACTTGCGCACGCGGGCCGCGCGGGCCGCTTCCAGCGCGTGCACGGTGCCGAGGACGTTTGCGGACATGTACGCGATCGGCCGTTCGATCGACGGCACGATGTCGCCGATGCCGGCGAAGTGGAACACGTACTCGGCGGCCGCGAACAGCGGATCGCCGGGTTCCACGTCGCGGATGTCGCGCACCGCGACCGTGAGGCGGGCATTGCCCTCGTGATGGCGCAGGTTGTCGGGCCGGCCGCCGACCATGTTGTCGATCACGCGAACGTGGAACCCGCGCGCGAGCAGCAGGTCCACCATGTGGCTGCCAATGAACCCGGCGCCGCCGGTGACGACGGCAATCCGAGGCGTGCTCATCGCAGGGCCATCGACTTGACGGTTCGCACGTTGAAGTAGCGCTCGTCCGTCATGCTGTTCGGCAGCTTGCCCGCTCGGAACGCCGCACACAGATCGCGAACGGCGTCCTCGATCGAGTGCTTCGGCCGCCAGCCGAGCACGTCGGCGATTTTGCGAGACGAGACGTGGTACGAGCGCGGGTCGTCGCTTGGCGTGGTCTCGATGGGAATTGGCGCCTTCTGAGGAAACTCCTGCTCGACAACGCGCTTCACCTGCTCCGCCAGTTCGGCCACGGTGAAGTTCTCGTACCCGGCGTTGAACGTCTGGCCCTGAATCTTCTCGGCCGGTGTTTCCATCAACTCGACGTAGAGGTCGGTGATGTCCTCGATGTGGATGTTCGGCCGCTTCTGCGCGCCGCCGAACACCGTGATCTTGCCCTTGTTTACTGCGTGGTTCGTGAGGATGTTGACCGTGAGGTCCAGGCGCGTCCGTGGCGAGTAGCCGCATACCGTCGCCGGCCGCACGATGACGGTGACGAAGTCCGGCGACCGGTACTTGAGCAACAGCGGCTCCGTCATGCCCTTGAACTTGTTGTAATCGCTCACCGGCACCAGCGGATGCTCCTCGGTGACCTCCGGCGCGTCACTCACACCGTACACGGAGCTCGTAGACGCATAGATGAACCGACGGACTCCGGCGTCAACCGTCGCCTTCACCATCGGCTCGAAGCAGTCGTAGTTGATCGCCTTGCTCAGACCCGGGTCGAGCTCGAAGCTTGGATCGTTGGAGATGCAGGCGAGGTGAATGACCGTATGCACGCCGCGCACGGTGGACGAGTAGAGGGGGATGTCGCGGATGTCGCCGTGCACCACCTGGAGATTCGGATGCCTTGGCAGCCCTTCATCGCCAAACAGCATCAGGTCGTACACAATGACCGAATATCCAGCCGCGAGCAGCTTGGGCACGAGCACGCACCCCTTGTAGCCCGCTCCCCCTGTGACAAGAACCTTCTTCACCTGCTCCTCCACCTCTACGCGGTGCTCGCGGTCGTAACCGTCGAGCGCGGAATCGTATAGCCAGCCGTCACGGCATCCTGACGGAACATCTTCACGGTATCGAGCGAGAACGCGTCGAGGTCCTTGCCGATGAGCGGCAGCTTCGCAAGAACGTCGTTCGTCGCCGTGATCACGTGGCACCCGACGGTATCAGCCTGCACCACATTGAGCAGCTCGCGGGGGCTCGCCCAAATCAACTCGGCGGCAGGCACGTGACCCAGGATCTCGAGCGCCTCGGCGATGATCGGCATCGGGTCACGCCCGGTGTCGGCGATGCGGCCGGCAAATACCGAGACGAAGCTCGGCACGTCCGGCGACAACGCACCCGCGACATGCCGCACCTGATCGGCCGTCAGCAGCGCGGTGACGTTCACCTGCACACGCGACCGCGTGAGCTGCGCGATCAGTGGTGCGGCGGACTCGCCGCGCGTGTTCGTCACCGGGATCTTGACGAACACGTTCGATCCCCACGACGCAATCTCGAGCGCCTGATCCGCCATCTCCGTGAACTCGTCCGAGAACACCTCGAAAGAGATGGGGCGGTTCCCGACGATCGGCAACACGTCTCGCGCGAAGGCGCGATAGTCCGCGATGCCGGCCTTGCGCATGAGCGTCGGGTTCGTGGTGAACCCCTTGATGAATGGGTTGGCCGCAAGTGTCGCCATCACACCCACGTCGGCGCCGTCGGCGAACAGCTTCACACGAAGCGCGCGGATATCAGGCTCGGTCACGCGTGTGTACCTCCTCGTTGAGAATGACTCGACTCGCCTCGAGCAACGACTCGACGTGCCAATCGAATCCTGTCGCCGGCCGTTCGGCGTAGCCGGCTCCGATCAAGATCGTGCGGCACCCCGCTGCGCGTCCCGCCTCGATGTCTCGCCACCGGTCGCCGACCATGAACGAACGACCGAGATCGATCTGCCAGTCCGCGGCTGCATCGAGCAACATGCCTGGCTTCGGCTTCCGGCACTCGCAGCCATTGGCATCCGTGTGGTAGCAGACGCGCACATCATCGAGCGGCAGCAGCTGGCGCATGTGGTCGTGAATCGCTTCGACCGTGGGCTGCGGCTGGCGGCCCGCTCCGACGTCCGGCTGGTTCGTCACGACGATCAGCCGATAACCGGCGCCATGCAGAGCGCTGAGGCCTTCAGCCACCCCGTCGCAGAGACGCAATGTCTGCAACGAGTCCGGAGGATACGGACGCCCGTCGCGCACCACGGCTTCGTTGAGCACGCCGTCGCGGTCGAGAAACACCGCGGCGCCTCGTGGGGCGTTCATCGGCGGATGGACTCCCACTTCGTTGCGACTATCTGGAGCGAGGGATGCGACACGAGGCAATGCCAGACGACCGCCTGGAACGCTTCTGCGAGGGGCGTGGTCCACGCCGGATCGATCGTGGGCACCAGGACGACAACGTCGCCGACGCGCCGAGTGTGTCCGCCATCGCGGCCGACGATACCGAAGACCCGCACGCCGCGCACGCGAGCTTCGTCCACGGCACGCACGATGTTCGGACTCACGTTGCGCTCGGCGTCTCCGCCACCGACGGACAAGACGAGGATCGCGTCGTTGCTGCTCGCCCGACTCGTGGCGAGCCAGGCGGCAAACACGGTGTCCCATCCCTCGTCGTTGGTTCGCGCCGTGAGTTCGGAGACGTTGTCAGTGGGCGCGTAAGCTTCGATGCCGGCGAGCTTGCGGAAATCGTTGACCGCGTGTCCACAGTTGGCAGCCGAACCGCCGACGCCCAGTATGAACAGTCGACCGCCGCGCTCGCGAAGCGCCACGAGCTCGGCCGCAAGATCCTCGACCGCCCCATGGTCGAGCTGACGCGCGACTTCCGCCACACCATTCAGAAACTGTTCGGAATGAGTCATTCGATGAGGGTTGCTACTCCCCTGCACGCACACCGGTCAACTACGCGTCGGCCGCACTGCGGACGCAGCGGCGACGGAGTGGCTGATGTTCCCAACGTCTTGTAAGAGGAGGGCTTACCCGCGAGCAAACCGCGACAGTCTATAACAGCCAACCAGGCAGAGCAACCGCGTCAGGACGGCAACCTCTGCTCCCCTAACGGCTGCGCGCTTTCACGGCCGCCCGCGTTTCGCGATCGACCTCCCGTCGTCGGATCGTCTCGCGCTTGTCGTGCGCCTGCTTGCCCTTCGCGAGGCCGATGAGCGCCTTCACGCGGCCGTTCTTGAAATACAGCTCGAGCGGCACGAGCGTGAAGCCCTTCTCCTTCACCTTCCCCACCAGCTTCAGGATCTCGTGCCGATGCAGCAGCAGCTTGCGCGATCGTTTTTCCGGGTGATCGGCATACCCGCGGTGGCTGTACGGACTGATGTGGACGTTCTCCAGCCAGACTTCGCCGCGATCCACGCGCGCGAAGCTGTCGCGCAGGTTCACGCGTCCCTCGCGGATGGCCTTGACCTCGGTGCCGAGCAGCGCGACGCCCGCTTCCCACGTGTCGAGAATGTGGTAGTCGTGGCGCGCCTTGCGGTTTTCCGCGATGAGGCGCTGCGCCTTCTCGCGTTCGGTCTTCGGATCGGTCATCGCTCGTGCGACACCATAGAACGGGCACGAGCCAGCTGCGCGGCCAGGAGCGTCGCTTCGATCATGCTCGACGCGTCGGCCTTGTCCTGCCCGGCAATGTCGAACGCGGTGCCGTGATCGACCGACGTTCGCACGATCGGGAGACCGAGCGTCACGTTGACGGCGCGGCCGAACGCCGCGAGCTTGACGGGGATGAGGCCTTGATCGTGATAGCAGGCGACGACGCAGTCGAATTCCCCGCGCGTCGCACGCACGAACACGGTGTCGCCGGGCACGGGACCCGACACGTCCACGCCGCGCGCCCGCATCGCGCTCACGGCCGGTTCGATGACGCGTGCTTCTTCGTCGCCGAGGACGCCACCTTCACCGGCGTGCGGGTTCAGACCCGCGACCGCGAGCCGCGGCTTCGCGATCCCGAACATCGGCAGCTCCGCCGCGGTCAGCCCGATGATCGACTCGAGGAGCTCGCGTGTCAGCGTGCGTGGGACGTCCGCGAGCGGCACGTGCACCGTGGCAAGGACAACCTTGAGGGGTTCGGACCAGAAGAGCATCGCCACCCGCTCGGCTCCCGTGAGATGGCCCAGCAAGTCGGTGTGGCCCTTCCACGGAAGCTTCGCCTGCGCGAACGCGAGCTTATTGACGGGCGCTGTCGCGATGCCGTCCACGATGCCGGCTTGCGCGTCGCGAACGGCCGCGACAATGATGTCGTAGGCAGCGCGGCCGGCCTCAGCCGATACCACGCCCGGTGCGAACGCCTGTTCGCTCGGCGGTGCGTAGATCAGCGGTTCGCACACGTCCGTCACGCGCGAACTGCATGCGGCCTTGCGCGCAATCTCGGGTCCGATGCCGGCGGGGTCGCCGACGGTGAGTGCAATACGCGGTTTAACCATGGGCACGCGCTCCATCTTACGTGGTATTCTCCGGCCCCATCGGCGGCCGGCTGCAGCCGGCCTTCAACGACACATGGGCCAATCGAGGGGGCCGATGCTGAACGGGAGTCTTCGACGAATCGCTTCGGCAGCAGACCTGCTCCGGCCAACCACCTTCTTCCGTACGCTCGCGCGTGTCGATCAGCTCGCGGATCGTACCCGGGCTCTGACCGCGGCAGTCGAAGCACTGCAGGTGCGTACCGAACAGCTGCTCACGATCTACCAGTCTGACGTCGAGCACCGCGACGATCTCCATCGCCTTGGCGAGCTGTTCGATCGCGAGCGGATTGCCGGGCACGTCGCCTGCGCAATCGCCGCCGCGCCGCTTCACCGCGATCCCTTCCCGCACATCGTCGTCGATTCGTGGCTGCCGGACGACGTGTATCGCACGATTATCGCGGCATTGCCGCCGGCCGTGTTCTTCGCGGATCGCGAGAACCGGCGGCAACAGCTTCCCGTTCCCTTTCCCCTCGCGCCGGCATTTTCGCAGGCCGTGTGGAGACTGGTCGCGCAGGATGTCGTCGGCGGCGTGTTGAGCGACGCGCTCAATCAGAAGTTCCGCGCTGAAGTTCGCGAGTACATCGACACGTTTTGCCCGGCCTTCCGCGATGATGCGCCGCTCGACCTGCACGCGTCGGATGGCCGGGTGCTGCTTCGCCGCCCTGGATACGTGATCGATCCGCACCGGGATCCGAAATGGGGATTCATCACCGGGCTGATCTACCTGGCGCGCGACAGCGACAACGAAGCGTACGGCACGCAGCTTTACCGCGTTCGTGACGACGCCGAGGCGCCGAACGCGAATCCGTTTTACGTTCCGCCGGCGCAGTGCGAGCTCGTGAAGGCGGTGCCGTTCACACCAAACACGCTGCTGGCGTTCGTCAACTCCAAGGGCGCGCACGGCGCCTCGATTCCTGCTGACGCGGAGCCACGAAACCTGGAGCGCTATGTCTATCAGTTCCGCCTCGGGCCTGACGCGCGCGCAATCAAGCAGCTGCTCGCGCTGATGCCGGAAGATCGCCGGCAGGTGTGGGCGGGGACCAAGATGGACAAGGTTTCGCGCGCGAGCGGAATGTAGACCAGCGCGATTGCTCGCGGATGACCGTAGCGCGATCACCGTAGCGCGAAGATCGCAGCGCGATCATCGTAGCGCGATCACCGCAGCGCGAGGACCGCGGCCCGATCATCGTAGCGCGATCACCGCAGCGCGAGGACCGCGGCCCGATCCTCGTAGCGCGATGACTTCAGTCATCGCGGCCCGCTTGCTGCCTGCCAGGTGATCTCCGACGTCTGCGCGTCAGCGCTTGCAGTTGCCCCCGCAGCCGGCGCACTTGTCGCCTCCCGAGCACCCGCCGCCATCGCAACCGCCTTCGTGCGCGCAGCCGCCGTGCGTCACGCCTTTCCCGTTCGGCAGCTCGTAGCGCAGGCAGCACTTCAGGCGTCCGCACACTCCCGACAGCTTTGACGGGTTCAGGCTCAGCTCCTGCTGCTTGGCCATCTTGATCGAGACGGGCTCGAACGTATTGAGCCACGTCGTGCAGCACAGCGGCCGGCCGCACGACCCGTAGCCGCCGAGCATCTTGGCTTCGTCGCGTACGCCGATTTGCCGCAGCTCGATTCGCGTACGGAACTCGGCCGCCAGCTCACGCACCAGCTCGCGAAAATCCACACGGCCGTCGGCGGTGAAATAAAAGATCAGCTTCGACCCGTCGAACAACTGCTCGACCTTCGTGAGCTTCATCGCGAGGCCGCGCTCGCGGATTTTCATCAGGCCGATGCGCAGCGCTTCCTGCTCACGATGCTGATGCTTCAGGCGCGCGACGATGTCGTCGCGCGACGCGCGGCGAACGACGGTGTGGGTGGTGGCGGCGGGGGGCTGGCGCTTCTCAGCGACCAGCGGGATGGTTCGGACCACGTGGCCGAGCGCCGGTCCCGAATCGGTCTGGACCACGACGGCTTCGCCCGCGAGCGGCGGTGACGCGCCATCCGCGACGAGAAACTCCTGCGTACGGGCGGTCGGCGACAACTTGACCGACACGAAGGCCGTGCGTTGTTCGCCCACGGAGTCACCATCTATGCGATCGGACCGGGCGCAGGGTCAGGACGAGGGGTCGGGCGTAGGGCGTAGCGCGTAGCGGGCGTAGGGCGTCGGAGCCCGGGGCCGCTACGGCTGACTCCTACAGCTGCAACACCAGCCAGTCCGCGACGACTTTCGGACTGGCGTTCCGCTCCAGCGCTGCGAGCGCTCGATCGACCGCGGTAAACGCGCGCATGCTGCGGGAGCTATCGAACGCGGAGGCCAGGCGCTCGAGCGCACCGTGCAAATCCGCGTTCGCCAGCATCCGCGCATCCGCGCGGGTTGAAAGGATGCCAAGGTCCCTCAGCAGCGACGCCATGGCGCGCAGGCACGCTGCCAGCCGCGCACGCTCCACTGCCGGGAGGGCTTTCTTCCCAAAAAACGCCTGCGCCATCTGCACGCGCGACGGGAGATCCCCGCCGCGCGCCGCATGCGCGAGCCATTGCTGCGCCGTGGTCCGGGCCGCCGCCGCATCGGCCGCTTCTGCTTCGAGCGCGCGGCCGACGCTTCCGTCCGCGTCAGCCGCAACCGCGCGGGCATCTGCCTCGCTATATCCGTGATCGCGTTTCAACACGTCCGCCACTTCGGCCGCACTCAGCCGCCCAAACCGCAGTCGCGGACACCGCGAGCGAACTGTGGGGAGCAGTGAATCGGGAGACGAGGTGACGAGCAGGAACACCGACGCGGGCGGTGGTTCTTCCAGGATCTTCAGGAGCGCGCTCTGGGCATCTTCGGTGAGCGCATCCGCGTGTTCGATGATGACGACGCGGCGGCGTCCTTCGAACGGGCGATATTGCGCGCGATCGATGACGTCGCGGACCGGGTCGATCTTGATCGAGCCGGAGTCGCCGGGTTCGACAACGATGATGTCGGGATGGCTGCCGCGCGCAATACGGCGGCAAGCGGCACATGTGCCGCACGCGTCGTATTCGATGTCAGCGTAATGCGTGACGGGCTGGAGGCAGTTCAGGGCCTCCGCCAGCGCCGTCGCGACTCGGCGCTTGCCGACCCCGTCGGGCCCCGCCAGGAGCAGCGACGGAGGCATCGTCCGCCGCGAAGCGGCGCGTGACAGCAGGGACACGAGGCGGCGATGCCCGACGATGTCGCGGAACACGTCGGCATCCTATCAAATCAAAGCTGCGGCGGTTTCTTTTTGTCGTCCTTCTTGTCCTTGCCGCGGCCGAAGATTCGCGACCAGAACCCGCGCTTCTTGTCGGGTTCGGCTTGTTCCGGCACCTGTTCCTGAACGGCGGGCACCGGATCGGCGGTAATCACGCCGCCGGTAATCACGGGCGGTGCGGCGGGAACCGGCGCGTCCTGCACGGCACCTGCGGTGCCGACGACCGTGTCAGCCATGCCAGCGGGCTGGTGATACACGCAGTAGTCGTACGGCTCCGTGCCGCGCACGAAGTATTCCGTATACACCTGCGATCGTACGGCGAGGTTGCCTTCCTTGTCCGTCACGATGGCATGCCGGCAGCCGTCCACCGGAAGCTTGCCGCTGATGCGGCAGATGTCTACGCCTTTCACCGTTGCAGGCGCGCGGAACCAGGTCGGCTCGTCGCCTTTCGTCGCCTGCTTCATGAATCGAGCCCAGATGGGCACCGCGAGATCGCCGGCGTAGCCGTTTGTGGCAATGGTGCGCGGCTGGTCGTACCCGACCCACACGCCCGACACGAGTCGGGGTGTGTAGCCGACGAACCAGGCGTCGTGATAGTCGTTCGTGGTGCCGGTCTTGCCGGCCGCCGGCAGCGTGAAACCAACACGCCGCGCTTGCCACGCGGTGCCCGCGTTCACCACGTCCGCCATCATCGTCGTCATCAGGAAAGCGGTTGCTTCGCTGACCGCGCGCTGCGGGCGCTGGCTGCCGTCGAACAACACCTCGCCATTGGTTGTCTCCACGCGCCGGATCAGCGTTGGCTCGAGGAGCATTCCCTTGTTCGCGAAGGCCGCGTACGCGCCGGTCATCGAGAGCAGCGTTGTCTCGCCGGATCCGAGCGCGAGTGACGGCACGCTCGGCAGTGAGCCGACACCGAGACGCTCCGCGTGCTTGACGGTTTCCGGAATGCCAACCTGCTGCAGCATCCGCACGGCCGCGCGGTTGCTCGACGTCCGCAGCGCCGTCCTCATTGTCATCGAGTTGCCGCTGACGTGCTCGTCTTCGGGGACCCACTCGCCTTCGACCGTGAGCACCGGGTCGTTCAGGTTGGTGATGAGCGTGGCCGGGCTGTACCCGCGCTCGAGGGCTGCAGCGTACACGAATGGCTTGAACGCCGAGCCGGGCTGACGGCGGGCCTGCACGGCGCGATTGAAGCGGCTCTGATCGTAATCGCGCCCGCCGACCATCGCGCGTACCTCGCCGGTCGCGGGATCCAGCGCGACGAGCGCCGCCTGCAGCGGCGTTTTGTCCGGAGCCCCCTTCGCGCGCTTCGCGCGGCGCTTTTCGATGTCCGCGAGGCCGTTGGCGATTTCAGTTTCGGCGATCTTCTGCACGTCGAGATCGATCGTCGTGTACACACGCAAGCCGCCTTGGTACACCCGGTCCCACCCGAACTTCTCGACCAGCTGCTTGCGGACTTCTTCCTTGAAGTACTGGCCGTACCCTTCCTCATGACGCAGCCCGTCCTTGAGGCGCACCGGTTCGCCGCGCGCCTGCTGCCACCCGGCGCGGTCGATCGTTCCGGAGTCTCGCATGGCCTGCAGGACGACATTGCGCCGCGCGGCCGCGCGCTCCCGTGAGATCGTCGGGGCGTACGTAGATGGAGACTTGACCAGCCCGGCGAGCAGCGCCGCCTCCGCCAGGTCGAGACCCGCGGCGTGCTTGCCGAAGTACCCAAGCGACGCGGCTTCGACCCCATACAGGCCGTTGCCGAAGTACACCTTGTTCAAATACATCTCGAGGATCTCGTCCTTCGAGAACTCGCCTTCGAGGCGCGCGGCCACGACCACTTCGCGCAGCTTGCGCGTAATCGTCTTTTCCGTGCTCAGGAAACTCTGTCGCGCGAGCTGCTGCGTAATCGTGCTGCCGCCTTGCGCGGCTCGTCCCTCGCGCAGGTTCGTCAACGCGGCGCCGAGCACACGCACGAAGTCGACGCCCGCATGATCGTAGAAGCGCTGATCCTCGACGGCGAGCACCGCGCGCACAAGATGCGGCGACATGCGGTCCAGCGGAACCTCGATGCGCTGCTCGCGATAAATCGTGAACGCCG
>WUUC01179350.1_pt1 | contig 30066 bp, 26 predicted proteins | sample 6278441 | NCBI WGS metagenome assembly WUUC01 (sample SAMN13675441, study PRJNA597444) | soil metagenome | isolation source: soil | place: USA: Washington | collected 2017-10 | reverse complement strand
CATCTTGACCGGGTGTAGAATGGGGAAATCAGCGGCTGGCAGTCGCAAAAAGAATTCGAGCAAAGCGAGCATCAGATCGGAGGATTGTATTCAGGCTTTACGACACGTCCGGACCTTGTAGATTTCGGGCGTGTCGACGCGCTGACATAGTCAGGGCGTGACGCGCATCGAATTATTCGACTGCGCGCAGTGGCCCACCACGGTGGAGGGCTTCAAGTGGGCTCATAGGGTCCTCACACGAGGCCACCATAACGTCAGTCAGCCCATTGAAAAATGAACCCAGTCATATCGCGGGGTGCGTCCGGCCGCCCGCTCGCCAAACCAGCTAGAACATTCCCACAAAAGAAGCCCCGCCTGCTGGCACAAGTCACAGAAGTCTTTCGGGTAAGAAATGAAACGCCTTGGTGGCTACGTGATGCACGCCGTGGTTGCGGGACACAGGAATATTCGTGGATCGATTTGTTTCTGAGGGACGGGTTTCGATGCGTCTACTGCGGTTTCGATTTAAGCGCTTCAGCGCTGACTATCGCGACCGCAACGCATGACCATGTCGTTCCTCAATGCCTCTTCATTCCTGAGAGCGAAGCAAATCGGGGCGTTAATCTTGTGGCCTGTTGCGCGTCCTGCAATTCGCTCAAGGGGAATTGGTATCCACTAGCGCCCGACGATCCTGCATGGCGAAGCCGAGCAGACTTCATCGACGCTTCTCGGCGCTACATCGAGAAAGCGGCGAGCCAACTGCATCTTCGATACCAGCGTTTCGTGGGAAACGCGGCACGCCTTGCTCCGCTAGAAAGCTGGTCCGCTCATCGCAGAACGGACATCGCGAAAGATCGTGAGGCCTATTCGAAATCGGCCTACGCGGATCTAAGACCCCGCCAAACCTAGGAATGTAGACAGAAAAAAGCCCGCTCGTGAGAGCGGGCTTAAAATTCCCGGGAGCATAGCTCTACCGGGAATTTTTGGCGGGAGGGACGTTCTTCAAGACAAGCTGCGCGGCATCTGGCAAGCGTGGATACGCGCGGCGCAAAAAGGGAGCGGCGACCGCCACCGCTCCCGTCGATAACGCTGCTCAGTTATTCGCGAACTCTCCTGCCAGAGCCCAAAGAGCCTTGTTGATCCTCTGGCCTTCATTCAGGCTCGATACCGGGCGCGTCCGGTTGCGACGGATGCCCATGCCCTCGGTGTAACCCATGTAGCGGTCACCGCCGCGAATCAGATGCTCTTGCACGACGTTGAACGTCGTCCAGAGGTCGGTCGCCGCGTCTCCGTAGCGAACCGGCGTCAGCAGTTTCTCGGCACTCAGCAACTTCATCACCGGCTGGTCGGCATCCCAACGCAGCGCCGATGCCCGACGCGCAAACTCTACTCGCGTCGATTGCGGGAGCTGCACGGCCTGCCACTTCGTCACCGCCTCCAATGCGCGCGGCGTATTCTCTGCAACGGAATGCGCCGCCTTCGCGAACGCATCGGCGGAAACGTCAACGTGCCGGATGGACACATGCGCGAAATCCGCGTCCGCCACGGTCAGGCCGTTGCGGCAAACCAACCGATAAAGCCCCGCGTCGATCCGGTAGGCCCGGCTCCCATCGTGGGCGTTTTGCAGAATCATTTCCGCGCGTGCGGTCCCAACTTGAAACGCACCCGCCTCCAAATCGACCCGGCGTGCGAAACGAATCTCGTGCATCTGGAAACCGATGCGGTCCTCCAACCGCACGCGTTGCTCCGACGCTTTGACGGGCTCCCAACCCTCGGCCCCGAGCAGGGCAACGACCTGCGCGGTGGAAACAAAGGTGTAGCGGGCAGAGACACCGGGCCGGGCGTGCTCCGCGAAAACGGAGGGAGCGCAGCGGCGGAGTTCATCGGAGGAAAGCGCTTTGAAGGCGCGAGCGGGAGAAACAATGACGGACGTATTCATGACTTTGGTGGACTAATCAGCGCCCCAACGAGGGCGCATATGCAGCGGGCCGCGCTACGCGGACCCCACCCGAGCCGAACCGAAAAATCGGCCGCCCCGGAGGGATGCCGAAGATCAGCACCGTCGCGCAAGGTGGAGCGCAGCGAAGCGAGCAATACCTTGAGGCGGGACGGGCAAAGGCGCTCGGGCCGCTCGCCCGCCAGCCGGCGCAGGTGCTATCATGAGGCAGCCCTCAGGGTGTGGCTTTGCTAGAAGAATTCGCGCGAGCGGCGCTACGAGAGCGAGCACCGCAAGCCCAGCGGCGTCTGAGCGTATCCAAAATGCGAGGGACGCAGCCCCGCTGACCTCATCCCCTCTTTCAATTCGAGCGGGCGGGTTCGACGCGCAGGTGCGGGAGCGGAGTGCAGGCGACAGGCCGTGAGCGGAGGGAGGAGTCGGCGCAGGTGGAAGCGCGGCAAGGCCGCCGGTGTCGCGACCGAAGCCTGCGAAAGGGAGCGATCCTGGCGAATGGTCGTGCTCGGACGACGAATCGCCAGAGGCGTCCGTGAGCGCTGGAACCAAGGCGTCTCCGACCGCAGCGAATGGCCGGAGCCGGAATCGGAGCGGAGCGCCGAAGCGGCGAACCCGAACGCTCGCGCTAGAAAATCCCGGCGTCAGCCGGCATCGGGGCGTTGCGGGGTGTCCCCGCTAGAATGGGGAGGGCGAGACGCAGACTCGAACGCGGGGAAAGACTTTTTCCCGCTCGCGCGAGTTTGTTTGTGGTAGGCAGCGATCGCTCAGCGGTGTGACCCGGACCGTCTCAACGATAGCGCAGAATCGAACGTGGCAGAACTAAGACATGGCTTTCCGGCTTGCAACCGCATGCGTTAGCTCTGTAAGCTAACACATCATGGATAACACAACGTTGGGCGAAACCATCCGCAATCTTCGCGAAAAAGCGGACCTTTCACTGCGGGAACTTGCCAAGCGCGTCAGTGTATCAGCGCCCTTCATGTCCGACGTCGAACTCGGGCGTAGGTATCCAGGCGAAGATGTGCTGGCCGGGATCGCTGGCTGCCTGAAAGTCCCGGTAGAGGAGCTAAAGAAATTTGATCACCGGGAATCTGTTGCCGACTTCAAACGCCTGTTAGAGGCGAATCCCTCTCTTGGTATGGCCTTCCGCACAGCAGTGACCGAAGTAAAGGCAGGCAAGATGACACCAGATGAACTCGCGCGGAAATTGGGTGGCGGCCGTCGCTGACCAAGAACGCTTTCACGATGCAGTCATTTCGTGCCACTTCCGGTCCTTTCGAACAACAGCTTCGGTTTACCCCCGAAGAGATTGATCGCATCTGCCGGGACGCGCTCGTGCATGAGAAATTGCTGCCTACGGAGCCGGAACCAGTTCGCATCGATCGATTCGTCGAAAAGCACTTCAACTGTCAGATAAGTTACGAGGACTTGGGCGAAGGCATCCTCGGCTGTACTCTATTCAATCCGAACGGATCGGTCAAAGTTGTCGGCATATCAAGCCGCCTTGACGACGACACGGTGGTCGGGAAGCGGCGGGAACGTGCCACGGTCGCGCACGAAGCCGGCCATGGCTTGATGCATACCACGCTCTTCATGCCCTCACTCGACCAAGGGCGCCTGAATATCACGCCACCTGCACGAGAGAACTTGGACTTCAAGGAGAGGCGAATCCTCTGTCGCGATAGCGATGTTAAAGAGGCAACGGGAGGGCTGCGCGGGTATGACGGCCGGTGGTGGGAATGGCAGGCCAATCGCGCAATCGGTGGGCTGTTGCTACCGCGCTCACTCGTGCAAAAGGCCATAGTCCACTTTTTGGATACCTCCTCGATCACAGCCACTCCGAGTTTGAAGACGGCTGCCCGAGAAGCGGCGGTCGCCAATGTGGCAGAGGTTTTCGACGTCAACCCGGCGGTGGCTCGTATCCGCCTGTCGGAGATGTTCCCGGAAGCGGGCGGGCAAATGAGCTTTTAGAAAAGGTCTTGACTGTTAGCTAACGCAAGCTAACGGTAGCGGACGGCACACCGCATAGGGCTCTGGGAATAATTTTCTGTTCGTTGTCGAACAGGCCCGGAGGAACCCGTCGATCCGTGCGTCTTATGTCCGCTAACACCAACACCGATGCTCACGGCGCAGCCGAGGGCTCTTCTACGATCCAGAACGGCCCCGCGCCGAAATGGGCCGCACTCATCAACGATTCGCTATTTCCGATGCCGCGCCGGCACGTCCGCGTTTCGGTGCTTCGAGAGCAGGCTTCAATTCCGTCGGAGCACGCTTTGTTCCGTGATCACAACAGCGAAGACGATCCACAGATCGCCGACAACGCGACGGTGGATCTGGGCCAAGGCAACGTGTTCTACTCGGAACCAGCTTGCGTCCAACCACCTCGCGGCCAACCGGCCGCACCCGCCAAGCTGGCGTTTGCCGTCGACGACCGCTGGGAGTTAGTCGTCAAACCTGCGCAAACGGGTCAGTCGCTTCGTGATCTCTTCTCTGTCCCCGGCGACGTGGAACTACTGCGGGACATCGAAGCGCCAGATGATATTGTGGTCGGTCCCGCTGACGACGCCAACTTCGGCAATGGTTGCGTATACCGTACCCGCCGCAATGTGGCCGTACTTGCGATCAAGGTAAATCGGCTTCGGTTCACGGAAAAGGACGGCGTGAAATCCCGCATGAAAGGCCGTGAAATCGCCACACTTGTGGAACCGCATCCCGATCAGACCAAGGTGGAGCGCCTGACTCCGCAAGGCACGGTCGCAATTGGACTCGACGAGGAAGTGCCTGTCGCGAACTGCGACGAATTCAAAGTGATTCGCTGCAACGTCAATGCAGGCTACCAGGCGGATCGGCTCGAACGCGAACTGACGCAGCTGCGCCAACGGGGCGCTACCGTAACGATGCTGCCCGACGCATCGGCGGTTATCTACCACGATGTGCCCGTACGCGCCGGTCTGCCGGAGGCCAGCACGGATGTCCTCGTCAAGGTGCCGGCCGGCTATCCGGGCGGGATCATCGACAATGCCTTCCTGCCAGAAGGTTCGCCGCTACTTGCTCGAACTGTCGGCGCCGAGCAGCAGGTCGAAGTGATCGGTGGCCGGCGGTGGAAGCAAAAGTCCATCCATCCATACACCGGCAACGGTGCGGAATGGAATAAGGACGTCCACGGCTTCCATACCTACTACGCGGAAATGGTGAGCTGGCTGCACGCGGGCTAATGAAACCGCTCTCCTCCTTCAGCGCGACCCAGACCGTCCGGGTCCGGGTCGCGCACCCTTTGTGGAGCCAGCTGGCCAAGCTTGTGTTTCACCGCCACCCACGACGTGAGTGGGGCACGTACTTCACTTTTGGTTACCGTCGAACATCATGGGGTCTCGCGGTCAGCCTGGTTGACCTTTTGCCGCCGCGGCCCGGAGAGCTGGCGCGTTCGAGTCCCATTGTTTCGTTTTCTCCCGACTATATTTCTCGGGCAGTGGAAGCACGCGAAGCGACGCGTCTCGGGATCGGTTTCGTGCATTCTCACCCCATGGGATGGGGCGTGACGCCGAGCGCGAGCGATGACGACATGGACGAGTATTACGCGCGGCTGAGTATCCCTTACGGGACAGGACAACCATATGTGAGTTTGATCGTTAATTACGACAAGGCTGGGCGGCTTGTGTTCGGCGGGCGCGTCTTTGATCGCGGTGAGTGGATGGCAGTCAGTCATCTTCATGTCGTCGGGAACGAGTTGGAGTGCTACGCAAGTGACCTCATGCCTGCGGATCTGGAATCCGCCGGAGCTTTTTCACGTAACGTGCTTGCTCGCTGGTCTACCTTGCTGGGTGACGACATTGCGGACCGTTGTCGTGGGGCTACGGTCGGTTTCGTTGGTTGTAGCGGCACGGGTTCTCCCGCTATCGAGATTTTTGCTCGTGCCCAACTCGGCCGATTTGTCCTCGTGGATGAACAGCGATTTGGCGGCTCGAACCTTGAACGTGTGCATGGATCGGAAGCCGCCGATGTATTGGCCGACCCTCCGCCCTACAAAGTCGAACTCATGGCGCGGTTAGTTCGCGGAATCAATCCGACCGCGCAGGTCATTCAGCTTGTAGGTAATGGTTTGGATGATACAGTTATCGACGAATTGCTCCGCTGCGATTTGGTCTTGGGCTGCACGGATACATTGCATGGCCGGGCGCTCCTCGGTGACTTAGCCTCACTTTTTCTCGTTCCATCGATCGACGTCGGCGTCTTGCCACGCGGTAAGGATGGGCGAGTCACCTCGCAATTGATCGAAATAGCGCGCTATGGAGTCGGTGAACCCTGTCCGTATTGTCAGGGACGCATTCCGGCGCTTGGCCTCCACGCAGAATTGATGCCGCCGGAAGCGCGTGCGCGCAGTGAAGCTGCGGCGGCCGAGGCAGTGAAGCGTGGTGAGGACGGTACTGCTTATTGGCAAGGCGGACCACCTCAACTTCCCGCTGTTGGGTATCCCACTACTACTGCGGGGGCGATGGCCGCGGGTTATGCCCTCAACTGGCTATTACGGACGGCGACCATGCCGCACCAACGCATACAATTCGACTTGGGTATTCCTGAATTCGGTTTTGTCAGCGCAGAAGCCAAGCACAGGGCCGCGTGCGGTTGTCTGCGATGGCTAGGGCACGGTGATCAAGGAGAGCGGGCAGTGACTATGCCTCCCCACTTTTTAACCGCGGTTCGCTTGCCATGAATGATCGTCTTTCAAACTTCTGGATTCAATGCGGTGGGCGAGCGTCTGCTTCGGCTGTCAAGGACTGCTTGACATCGCAAGCATTCGAGCGCTTGCTCACGCACATGGATCTGTCCCTGCTCGGAAAACAACTTCGTGAAGCCCGCTCGGCATTGGGCTGGTCTCTCCGTGAAGCGGAGGTGCATACCAAAGTGTCGAATGCCTACTTGAGCCAATTGGAAGGGGGCAAAATCAAATCTCCCTCCCCAAATGTGCTGCATAATCTGAGCGAAGCTTACAAACTTTCCTACGCTATGCTCATGGATTATGCAGGTTACCCGGTACCTGCGGAGGCCCAGCCCACGAGCACTGAGCAACGCTTCATGTCGCGCCTCGGTCGCACCTCGAACTCTGAGCAGCAAGCGCTCTTGGAATACCTGAGCTTCCTGCGCACGCGCAAACGCTGAATCGACCATGTGGACCGTCTCAGAAGCGAAGCTCTTCCGCCGCTGCCAGAAGCAGTGGTATTACAAGCATCGCTTTGGCTCGGCGCTGGCCACCAAAGTGCCGGCACGGCGCGAGGCATTCGTGCTAAGCACGTTTCAAACTGTTGAGCAGTGGCGCGGGCAAGTGGTCGATAAAGTGATTGAGCATGTAGTGGTGGAAGCCTTGAACCAGCGCCGTCAACTCCAGCTATCTGAACTGTTGCGCGAAGCTGACGCAATATTCGAACGCCAACTGACCTTCGCTCGGGCGAACCGCACGCGGGAACCCGGCATGACGAAATCTGCTGCCGGAACGAACTTCGCTGCTCTCTTGGCGGTGGAGGAAGAAGGAGGAGTCTCGGACGAAGAGGTATCGCGCGCGCGCGAGGATGTTCATCGGGCGCTTACGAATCTGACTAAAATTCCTGGTTTGCGCGATGAACTCCGTTCCGCTCGGCGAGTCGTCGCCCAAAACACATTTCATTTCAGATTCCGCGAAGAGCCGATAGGAGCAGTACCGGACTTGGTGGCATTCTATCATGATCGTCCCCCGTTGATAATCGACTGGAAGGTTCACTTCTTCGGTCTCCGCGACGCCCGTACACAACTGCTAATATATGCATTGGGACTATGTCGGAGTGGCAAAGCGGGAGCGGGGAAGGAACGCACGTGGACCGAGTGTGACATCCGGACCATGGAGGTTCAGCTGCTCACGGGTGTAGTTCGGAGCTTCGCCCTAGATCCAGAAGCGGTGGCCGAAATGGAAGAATATATGTTTTCCAGCATGCGCGCTATTGAGCAAGCCGGGGGCAACAAGGAATGGGATCAGATCGATCCCTCTGAACTCCCAGGCATCCTTAGCGACGACGGCTGTACGAACTGTGGATTCAAACCGATATGCTGGAAAGGACACCATGAAAACCATCGAAACTAATATTTTCCCTATCCGCGACTTCGGTGGACTAACCGCCACATACGACATCTTCTCTATAGATGGACTGAGTGCAGAGCAGGACGAATATCACGAGAATTGCCATCGGCTCCAACGCCGCGCGACAAAATTGTGTAACGCTGGCGCGATCGTGTTAAAGCGCTCAAGCGGAACAGTGCTAGCGGTGCCGGAAGGCCTCGCCGTCACTCTTCCAACCTCACTTGTTCTCGCTCGTGCAAAGGTGGCATTCCGTCCAACGGCGGAAAAAATCCGTGTCGATTTTAAGAATCTAACACCGGAAACTGAGCGACTGGCTATACGTTACCTCCAGACGGCTGTTCGTGATTCTGTCCGCCTGAACGGTCAGCTCTGGCAACCGGATTCGAGGAATCTCTTCTTTGAGAAGTATCCGATTGAGAAGAATGACGTCCTTGGGATGTATCGAGGATTTGGCGTCACGATTGCAACCTTGCCCGAAGGTGGGTTTGGCCTAGCGGTGGACGTGCAATTCAAATTCATCACTCTGCGTCCACTAAAGTCGCGATTAAGCGAACAGGAATTCAACACGCGCCACCGGATGCACACGTTCGTCTATCATTTTGGAGACACGTGGTATGAAGTGGAATTGGTTGGATGGACTTCCGCCGAGGTTGCAGGCTACCGTTGCGGCGAGTCGAATGCCCAGCGCAGCCTCCTAAGCTGGCTGCATGAAAATTGTCCTCGTCCGCTTTCGTCCGAAATCGCGCAACTCGACAAGGGAGGGACGGTACTTGAATACGCGAACTCGGAAAATCAAACCCGTGGCGTGCCCGCTCAGCTTTGCTATCGCATGTTCGACAGTGGCGCTCCGGAAATCCAAGAAGTCCACCGCTACGCGACGCGATTGCCGGAAGACCGGCGTCTTGATATCGCAACAATGGTTCGGACTCATCTATCGAAGCTGCACGTCGGAAAGCAAACAGTGACGGTTGAAACCAATCCTTGGAAGTCCCTTCATCAGCGTTTCGATGCGCCAGATCTGCGTTTCGGCGGTAATCGCATTCTCTCTGTACGAAACACGCCGGGCAGCACTTCGAGCACGGTGGGTGAGTATGGCCGGATGCGTCTGCGCTTGTTAGAAGATCAGCAAGCAGGCCCTTTAGTCCGAGACGGGCTTTGTCAGCAGTATCTTCTACTGCCAAAAACCGTAGAGAACACGTGGGGATCACTTTTTGAGAAGGACTTTATCGCGGCCGTGAATCGGCTGTACGCGCACGAGCAAGGTTATGCACCGCGTGTGATATTTTTCGATGACACGGCGGCACGAACTTTCGTGGACCAAGCAGATGCTATCGCTCAATCGATGGCCGATTGCGGGGATGGATACGCCGTCGTAATGCTACCCGACGCCAAGGTGCGCACACCACAACGCGAGGATGCATTGGCCGCATGCACAACCGAAAGATTGGCGGCGAACGGTGTAATTTCCGCTTTCGTCCATGCGACCTCCGCGCAGTCTTTCTATCGCTATCACTCTCAGAATCGTATGTGGGAAGTGCCGAACGATCATCGACTCGTAGGCCGGTATCGTAGCTACCTTCGGCTTGGAGCCCTGAACAAAGTCATGCTCACGACTCGGCAGTGGCCTTTCTCTTTGGCAGGGAAATTGCACGCAGATGTTACCGTCGGCATCGATGTGAAAGGGCATACGGCGGGCTTCACGGCGGTATGCCCTACGTCGACAAAAGTTTGGTGCGAAACCACTGAGACAAAGCGGAAAGAGAAATTGAGCCGCAGCAAATGCCGGGAGATGATCGTCCGAGGTATTACCCGCCTGACCCAGGCAGCTTCCGGATTGTTACCCACGACGATTGTGGTGCAGCGGGATGGACGAATGTTTGAACCGGAAATCGATGCCGCAAAAGATGCTCTTGAAGAACTCAAACGAGATGGCGTCGTGGCTGCCACAGCGACCCTCACCTGCGTGGAAATCCCCAAGAGCGGAGGCGCGGCTTTCCGTCTCTTCGATGACTATACGGATCGCGGCACTCTTAGATTTCGAAACCCGGAATACGGCACCTACTGCAATCTCGGAGAAAACGAAGGTTTTGTCTGCAACACCGGGCTGGCCTTCCGTGTACCCGGCACAGTTCGTCCACTGCACGTCAAACGGGTTTACGGCAAGATGCCCATCAAGCAATGTCTGGAGGATGTTTTCCATTTGGCATGCCTTACGTGGAGTCAGCCTGAAGGCTGTTCCCGCCATCCCGTCACCGTCCGCCTCAATGATCGCCAGTTGGTGGATGTTGCGACGCCATTCGACGATGAGGATGACGAGGCGCCGGTGATGGCGGCACGAGAAATCAACGGAGGTTCTTTATGAATAATGCTGGTCTCGAATCCAGTATCTATGAACAACTGCGAGGGTACTCGGAAGCGCTCAACCATTATTTGGTAAAGTTGAAGACCGAGTCGCCCGCTCCGCAATTTATGCCACCCCGCGAGGTAGCCGATCTGATACGCGGCTTAGGAGAAATGGTTCCCGACGAAGTATCAGTTCAGTTGCTATCCAGTGGACTTCGGGAACGCGGTGCATTTCCGCCCACGGTGGTGAAGCGTTTGCGCAGTGCCCTCGACTCAGGTGTTCCAGCTAGGGAAACCGTCAACGATCTTGAGCAGCTCGCTCACTATTTGGGCCGGCATCAAGCAGGTGCTTTTGCTCGGTTGCGAAGGATGAGATGAACGAAAAGCATTTCCATGCAACCCTCACACAGATCGAAGAGCGTGCCAAACGGTTGCTCGGCGACGTGCCGTTGCGGGTTCCAAGCATGGAAGCATTGGCCGAGTCGTGCCGTCGGGACCTCGATTCGGTAATATATAGCGCGCAGCAGTTACGTGATGATACTCAGTTTAGGCATGAGGCAGTGCAAACGGAGCGACTCCAGTTACTCCGCAATCTTTTTGGACAACTAGATGTCCTAGAGTCCACAGCTGTGGCTGCATTGCAGCGCGTAAACGATGAAGACCGGAGAATGACGCGCACAATTCAGGCCTTGGCTGATGAGTGCCACTTTCCTTTGCCTGCGCCTGTGGTTAGTTGTACGTCGCAGGACTATTTCAACATCGATACTCGCCTGCGCCTGGTGCAGATGCCGTTGACAGACGGCCGTCACCTTTTGCATCTCCCGGACTTGGCTCATGAAATGGCCCATATTCTTCTGGCTGATCTGAACAACCCGAAGAGCAAAGCCTTCAAACAAGCAATGCGCGAGGTGAAGGCACGAGTCATCAAACATTTTGATGAACGGGGCAAAAATCTCGCGCTAGGGCGTTCGCCTGCATCATTGGTCAGCCGAATTCCTGTATGGTGGAAGAGCTGGATGGATGCGTGGGTGGTGGAGTTTTTTTGCGATTTGTTCGGTGTCTTCTCCGTTGGCCCAGCGTATGGCTGGGCTCACCTGCACTTATGCATGCGCCAGCCAACTGACTCTTACCACTATCCGACTTTCAATACTACTTCTCACCCGGCAAATGCTGCGAGAACGACGGTGATTGTAGAGGGGTTGCGGATGGCTGGCTTTGGCACGGACGCGGATGAATTGGCAAAAGCATGGCGGCAGTTACTTCATATCACAGGCGAGAAATCTGATGCCGACTTTGCCGAGTGCTATCCTAGCAATTTGGTTCGAAGTACGGTGGAATTCGGCTTCAACGGTTACCGAGATATTGGGTGTCGAGTAATCACCACTGCCTCGATGGGCACCTGCCAGCTATTACTTAATGAGTCGTGGCGCCAATTTCGGGCCGAACCGCAAAATTATCCTGCGTGGGAAAGTGCCGCGATGGTGAGGTTCTACACCGAATCCTAAGGCGATTGCTTTGGAATGTTGTGCGCACGCCGATTCAAGTCATCGCACGAACGCCTTATTCGCGTTGGTGAAAGCTAAGCTTTTCTGAATCCTTCCTCCTCGGAATATCCCGTCGCCGCAGCGATTGCATCGATGATTTGCGCGACACATTGGATGAGGGCGGAAATATCCGTTTGGCCGACTGTGGCAGGTGTAAGTGCAAAGGCTCCTACGCTTGGGCCAAGGAAAGATTTTCGGTAAACGGCATCGATTTGCCGGATGAAAATCTCGGGTTCGGCGGCAAGACCAGGGTAAAGAATGAAGCTGGCACGCGTACCGAGGAGAGCATCGCGATAGCTGTGCATTCGCTGAAGGTCTTCAGTTTTGTAGGTATGCTCGTGCTTGACGGTCGCATCAATTGTGGCCCGCCATTGGGCGAGGTCCAATTTGTACTTTGCATCGAAATGCACCCAATGCGGCACCCCGTTGCTGACAATTTCTAGGCTAAAATCGGGATGGAAAAGAGCCGAGTAGGATTCCGACCACAGTTTACTGGCTTCTTCAACACGACTGAAGGTGCGATTGTAGTAGAAATTGATGGTGACGGGTGTTGCGAGGTGGGACAGCTGATAACGCACTGCGGAATTCTTTCCCTTCTTGAGGTCAACCTTGTACTCCTTTTCGACGATGTTGTGCCCCAGCGACGGGGTTCCCTCACTGCGGCAGACCTGATCCAACATTTCTCGAAGTTGGAAGTAGCACCATAACTCGTACATCTCGTGGACGGGTTTTAAGTCGCCGGAAGTAGGATCGTATTCGCCCAGTGACGTATTCAGTCGAAGGCCAAATTCAAACGCCAGGACGTCACGCAAAAAGTCGCGGTAGCCGTGACGCTGTTGCAATACCATCGAATTGGGGGCCGTTTGAGAGTCGGCTACATCGTCCCAAAGCGGGTGCTGTAGAAAATCCTCTAGCTCATGATTCCATCGGGTCAAAGCTGTCTGCGTGGCCACGTACCGAGCGGGTATTCGTGAAATCAAATCCGCCACACGCGATTGTAGGTGGCGGATGGTCGTTTTAACGAAGCGGTTTTCGGGGGTGTCGTACGATTTCTTGACGGCATGCGTTGGCATCAATTCGGGCGTAAAGCCTCGAAATGCATGAGCCAGTGGTCCGCCGCCCTGCCAACGGCACGCGGAAATGTTGGTGGTAATCGCCAGCATATCGGGGTCCGTAACGAATGCAATCGGGTCGTTTTGCTGATAGGCGTTATAGCGAAAATGGGGCTGAGAAAGAATCTGTGCGATGGATTGCGGTAACACCGAATCTTGAAAGAGCCGACGCAGATGAAAGACCTGCATCTGATCCGAGGCAGCACAGTCAAAATCGGTGGCTAAAGCGACTTCGGTGGCTCCATCCATATCTAAAATCAACTCAGCGTGAATATTCGCAAGTTGCTCCAATAATCGTTGGAATTCGGTTTCGTAGCCGATCTTGGTAGAAACAACATCGACCAACAGTTCGATGCCAAAGCCACTCACCAGCGAGAGATCCGCTTTTCCTGCGTAACCACCAAAATTCAGTCGTCCCGTTAGTCGATACCGACCATCGGGCAGGGCGGTACACGCGTCCTCCCCGTTGAATGAAAGGTAACCGCCGAGTTTGGCGGCTTTGAACGGGTATACTGGATTGGTCTTACGCGATTGTGCTATCGAGTTTTCGGTGCCCGCCACAGTTACCGTGAAATCGTACTCCGTTTGTTCGCGTAAACGGATAGGTTCAAACAATCCAATTTCGCTGTCTGCAATCGACAGCGGTGGCGTGCCATCTTTCCACTGATCATCGCGAACTGCGGTTCCCGCAATTCCTGGGATTGGAAAAACCGGCCCACCCCGTGATCCATTGTTCGGGGAGAGCGTAAGTTCGCTGAAACCCGTACGGAGGGCGATTTTTGCCGACGGGATCACGCAAAGTAGTTGGTAAATCCAAGCCCTTTTAAGGTGGTCAGCATCGAAGTGACCTTGGCGGCTGATGCGGGCATTTTGTTGTCGGAAAAATTCTTTCCCAAATTGTCCAGAATTTCCATCACCTGCGCTCGATTGCCATGCAGTTTGGGAAGTAATTTTTGCATACCCAAGCGATCGAGGATAGCAGCCGGTTCGCTGAATGCCGTCGGAGCGGTTCCAACGGTGGCAAGTTTCTTACACGAGGCGGTGTACAGGTGACATTCGGAAGTCACACGCGGACCGAAACGATAGCGACCCAGTATACCATAAATTGCATCCAACTGTGGATCGAAGCCGCGGTCGGGGGACGTGGCCCGACCGCCCATAAGAAATTTCGAAAGGGCCTGAACGTCGATGGTCGCCGCGTCGTCCACCCGCAATGTGAAATTGGCCCCCACTTTGGATGGCTCAATAGTTGGACATTCGAGCACAAACGAACGATCCAAGACCTTTGGCGAAAACATGTGCGTGGTCTCATCCACATTAACCGTCCCGATGATGAACACATTCTGGGTCAGAAATAGTCCTCCCTGTTTCAAAGCCGATTTGGCATACGTGGTGGCGATTGGGTCGCTCATGCTGGCCGCATAAAGCAACTCCAATTCATACTCACCCAGAAGTGATTCCGGTGTGTTGGTGGAAGTTTCCATCACGGACAAGAATCGGGAAAAATACATCTCCACGTGCGAGAGATTCATCTCATCCAAAATCACGAAGAACGGAACGCCCGCGTATTCGGGATAATTCGCCTTCAATAACAATTGGAGGAGCGGCGTGGAACTGTACGTTTCACCGCTCTTGCCGAATGGGTTTTTGTACCCAAGTAGATGGCGACCATCCGTCCATCCAGCCTCGACGGGAATAAAAACGTGGTTGAATGAAGGCTTCAGCCCATTTGGGGTGAGGCTGGCGGCCAGCTGGCGAGCGGTTCTAGTCTTTCCCGTACCTGTCGGCCCAGACATGATAACCAGCGGCTTTGCTGCGAGGGCTGCGATTAGCGATGCACTGACCGTTACTGATCGCGCCGATAAGATGGCGGCCGGTGGTTTCTCGTATTCAACGGCCGCGCCTTCTAACCAATCTTCGAACTGCTTCGGTGAAATCGCAAGTGTGTCCGGAAATCCGTAGAAATTGCACTGCTCATAAAACGTGCGACGAAAAATATCAGTGGCCGAGGGTTCGGTCCAACCCGTCTTTTCTAGTTTCAGCCTCAGGATTTTTTTCGCCAGCGGTCCAATTTGCAGTTCGCGAAATAGCGGGGCAAGATTGTATAGGACCTCTTGGGCTCCAGTCTTCACAATGCAAAGGCCCATACTGCCCATGGAATAAACCAAGTTTGTGAAAACCTTGTCGCCGAAATCGTCGCGGCGGAGCACGCCTTGCATTTCCGCTGTCTTGGCGCTAGCCAAGCCGTTAATCAGGTCTTTGTGGCTAAAGATTATTGAGATGAAAACAAGTGCACGAATTGCTGGAGCACCCAGCGTGCGGACTTCGTCCCACACCTCGGGCAGGTGCCCATGTGTGTCCGTCGAAAGCATGTTGGCAATCTGGCTTTCCGCGAGGTCTACGCCCTCGATTTTGTTATTAAGGTTGGCCAGCACCTGATTGGCAGGAAATGCCTCAACGACTTGAGCCACTTTAAAATATCCATTTTTGGTCAGGGAAACCGTAAGAGCGTCGAGTCCAGTCATGGGGTTATTTTCGTTTGGCGGTAAGCAGACATTCGGTTACATTTCGCTGCCTGTCTTGGCGGCGACCCATAGTCATATGGATATGGTCCAAGTCCAGCGTTTGTAATTTGTAACCACTGCCTAGGGCGGTCTTTGCGATAGACTTTAACTCGGGCAAGTCAATCATTCCAGTATTGCTGTAACTGAGCACGAGATTCGAGTTGGACGCTTTCACGCCAGCGAAAAGGTCAGCAAACGCGGTGCGAACTTGGGTCTCGATACAGAATGGCGACTGATGGCGGTATTCCCTATAACGACCCTTAACGAACTTCCCCTTTTGCCGTTGGATAGGCGGGAAGTCGTAAAGAACCAAGGTCTCTAGCGCATGATAAAACCGACTATAGTGGACAAAGCAGTAAGGTGGGTCGGCATAAACCGTGGATTGCGGTATCGAGGTTAAGCACTCTTTGAAGTCCAAAACCGATATTGCATGCGCATGTACCGGTGGAGCATCCCCTAAAGATTCGTAAGCCCCTGTATACTTCTTCAAGAAATAGTCTCGGATGCTTCGATCACGATAGATCGCGATGTCCAGCATCGAGGAACGTGATGTTGCATCTCGATATTGTGCGTAGTGGCCCGTGCCTTGGCTCACGTACGCCATCGCATGCATGAGCGAAGTGAGAATCACAGGATAGTAGGGCTGGGTGCGATGCTGTTCCGCGACTTCCCGCAGGGCGTCGATCCAAAGGCATTGGTGTGCAGACCACCAAGTTCCGGAGTAATATTTAGTGAACAGATGAAAGTGGAAACCAAACGTAGCATCGACCAACTGGCGGTTGCGTTCCTCGCATTCGATGAATTCCGCAATGGTCCGCGTATGCTTGGTCGAATCCAAATCATCGGGAAGTTCATGGATCCGTTGGTTAACCAGTGCTTCGGCAGCGGACAGGATAGTACTCGGGTCGCCGTTCGCATTGAGGCCGCGATAAGCGGTCAAATAGGCAGCGGAAAGAACTCCGGAATAGGCCTGAATGTCGTTGGAGATCATCGGAACCTCATGCCCGATAGCTCCAGACAGACTGCAAGACCCCGCGAATAAGTCACAGACGGGTCTTCCGGCCACGTGGACGGAGGAAATCCCATCGACAACAAATTGTAGAAGCTTGGATTTGGAACCCATGTACTTCACATACTGCGGGTAAGATCGAATGATTAAATGGATCGGTTTCGCTTTCTTCGCCACCGCACTTTTGCGTCGCAGAGCCTTAGAAACCAGTTTTCGTTGCGTCATTCGGTCCACGAAAGACAGAATTTGGTAGGAATCAACGCCTACCGTCCCGCCGGATGCCGCGAGTCGTCACTAAAACTCAAATACATGGCGACACGCCATCATTTCCGCGTAATGGGAGCGGCAAAGTGGGTGGATGAATTGTCCCGTTTCGCCCTCTCATCCTTGGCGTTTTTTTGCTCGTTTCCGTTGTCTGGTTACTCGCTCATCCGCTGGCCGCGCTGCTGCTGTTCGGTCATCCGATTCGTGACCGCTTGATGAGCGGCGGTGCGTTCGCTGGCTTGTTTGATGATGGCTTCGGCGGCCTTCACGTCGCCGGATTCGATGAACGCTTTGACCTCATGCTTGGTGCGAATGTGGTCGGCTGGCCCCATCTCCTTAACTCGGAGTTTCTCAGTGATGATCCGGAGGGCGTCGCCTTCCTGCCGCAACGCGAGCAATGTCTTGACGGTGATTTCGGAACTTTCTTTCGGGTTCATCGGATTCGGGTTCGGGTATTAAAATTGGGGAGGCTTAAGCCGGTCGTAAGCTAACTTTCTTGTGGCCATTGGTGCAATGGCGCACGACGGCCATGTGGTCGGGGAGGTTTCGAAACTCGTGCGGCTTTATCAGAAATTCCTCCACGCGCTGGTAGCTGTGGGAGGTATGTTCCTGATGGACCGTGCGAGAACCGCGTTCGACAAAGTGTTTGCCGAGCGCATTCGCGCAGCGTAGCGCATCCATCTCGGACGCGGCGCGATACATAAAGAGGTTCTTCAGATTGAGCGCGAGCACGTCGGCCTGCTCTTTCGTCTGCGGCGGAATCAGCGATTCGAATGCCTGGGCGGATACAACGAGCATCAGCATGCAGTCGCGCAAACGGTCGATGACGTTGAAATCGCTCGTGCCGTCGTGGCTGGCGGTGATGGCGTTTTGAAACTCGTCGCCGACGAAGATGAGCTGGTTGAGCGCATATTTCTGATGCGGCGGGAGCGCATAGCGCCGGAGGGCGTGTCGGTAGAGAAGGAGTTTCGCGACGGTGAAGACATACTGGCGCTCGGTCGTGTAGTCCTGGGGAACGTCGATGCAGAAGATTTTTCCCTTATCCACGTCGGCAATCGAGCAGGTGTCGGCCTCGTTAGAGCTGAAAATCTCCGCGATTTCGGGTGTGCCGAGGAATTCGAGGTAGTTCTGGGACGTGCCGATTTCACCGGCGCGCTGCTCCTTGGCCTCATGCTTGAGGTAGGTTTGCTCCAACGTTTCGGCGAGGCGGATGCGGCGTTCGGTCGGGTCCAGTTCCGTCAGCTTCTCCAGCGCGGCCTTCAACTCCTTCTCGGAAGTGAGCAGGTCGTAGGCGTTGGTCGCCGTAACCGGACGGCCGATGTCAGCCAAAAGTTCAAATGCCCGGCCGATGTGGGCTGCGCCTTTGATTTTGAAGAAGCTCTTTTCGTCCTTCGGATTCAAGGCGGCGGCCGTGTCCACGAGGATGCGGGCGCGAGTCGTGAACGGCAGACGGGCGTCGCCTGTGACGTTCAGCCGGTGAAGCGGCTTCCCGGTTTCCCCGACCAGGCGGGGGCGAAGGCGGATGATGTCGTTTTCACGTCCGTATTTCTTGGCGAGCCATTCGAGGTGGAACCACTCGTCGCCTTTGTTCGCCATGACCACGCCGCCGAGCGTCGGATTGCGGCTGATGAGCGCGGCGAGAAGCCCGTTCATGCCAGTGGTCTTGCCGGAGCCGGTATCGCCGGAGAAGAAGAAGTGCCGGTTGGCCTTGTCGCGAGTCCATCGGAAACCGGCGAAAACGAGCACGATCTGCCACCGGTCAGCGACGATCTCCCCGGCCGGGTCACGCACCCAGCGGCGATGATCGGCGTAGTAGAAGAGGAGCGCGGCCAACGCGCAGACGATGCTACCGGCAATGAGTCCATACGGGGACGGCAGACGCCACGCGCCAAACACCCCGGCGGCGGAGATGATTAAAGCGAACGGCAACGCACACGGGGCGCTCAAACCGGGCTCGTTGTGACGAAGATTTCGATGGATAAACCAGCCCGCGATTCCAAGGAAAACACCCGCAATAACGAACGCGGCGACCGTGCTGGCGTGCGGATTTTGCAGCCATTGGCGGAGCATAATATCGGGTGCCGGGAGTCGCTTCATCACGTTTGATGTGACCAGAAAAGACCCGGTGCGGATTTTTCGCGAGGGCATGGACCTACCGAAAAAACGGTAGATGCAGAGTGCCCGGTTTCCGTGCGTTTTTGCCCGGCGTGCGAACCCAACGAACTCGTTAGGGTATTGCGTCTGTTATCAAAAAAGCACCGGGGACTCACGCGAACCCTCCCGGCTTATCGAAGCCAAGGACGTCCGAAAAACGCCCCGCAAACCAGCTTTCGGATACACCGATTACGGTAGGCGACCTACACCGGAATCGGGGGGTGCGGGCCGTTGAGGGCGGCGATGAAACCGACCGTGATGGTTCGCATGATCACGGTCGGAAGAATTCGCAACGGAGCCAACTACCTCTCGCATCACCTGCGGAAGAACGACTATTGGTCGGAAGGCGAAAAGGAGGTGCAGGGTGAGTGGATCGGCGAAGGTGCGAAGGCGCTTGGTTTGTCGGGCGGGATTGCCGACAAACCGTTCGATGCGCTCCGGCAAAACCGGCATCCGCACACCGGCGAGGCGTTGACCGCTCGCGATCAAGCCGACCGGGTGGCGTTCTTCGATGTCCAGTTGTCCGCACCGAAAGACGTGAGTGTGCTGGCAATGGTCGGCGGCGATGAGCGGGTCCGTGAAGCGTTCGTCGAGTCCGTCAAAGTCGCGCTCGCGGAAATGGAACGTTTTGCCGCCGTGCGCGAGCGCCGGGGCGAAGCGGCCGGGACCGAAGCGTATCGGCTCACGGGGAATTTCACCGGTGCGCTTTTCCTGCACGACGCGAGCCGCGATCTCGACCCGCAGTTGCACGGGCACGCCGTTCTCGCCAACGCGACCTGGGACGCGACGCGCAACTCATGGCTGGCGCTGCAACCCGCCGAAATGCTCCGTGCATCGCCGTATCTCCGGCAGGTGCTCTATCGTGAGTTAGCGGGCCGGTTGCGATCGCTCGGCTACGAACCGTATGAGATGAACTCGAAAGGTTTTTCTATCCGGGGCGTCGAACACCTGCGCGAGCGATTCTCGAAACGAACCAACCACGTTCAGAAACTCGCTGAAGAATTCGCGGCGGAGAAATGCCGCAAGGCCACGAAGCGCGAAATCGAAATCCTCGTTCGTGAATCGCGCGCGGACAAATTGACCGAAGTCAGCACGCCGCAGGTTCGCGCTCGCCAACGAGCGGAGCTAAACCCCGACGAAACGCGAAAGTTGGACGACCTCGTTCGCAACGCACGAACGCAGGCTCCGCGTGAGCAGTGGTCGCACGGCAACGCGCAAATCGTTTTGGAAGCCGCGCTGCGGCACGTCTATGAGCGGAGCAGCGTCGTGCGTGAGGGTTCCGTGCTGGGTGCGGCGCTTGAACTGCATCCCGACTTCTATCGCTGGCGCGAACTCCGCCACGCGCTCGAAACGCACCCCGAGGCAATTCGCAAGGACGGCGAGATGACGCTGCGCGTGATTCGCCGCGAAGAGACCGCGACGGTGCAGCGCGTGATGACGGGCCGGAACCAACGCTTCGCGATCGGCGACGCCGCGCATCTGCCGACAACGCTGACCGCCGGTCAGCAAAACGCGGCGCATGCGATTCTCGGTAGCCGGGATTTCATGAGCGTGCTGATCGGCGATGCCGGCACGGGCAAGACGACCGTGCTTACGGCAATCGAAGGCGCACACCTCGCGGCGGGTGGACGGCGCTTCGTGCCGCTCGCACCGACCACACGGGCACGCGATGCGATGGTTGAAAGCGGCTTCGATGGGGCTGACACCGTGCAACGCTTCCTCGTCAGCGATGCGATGCAGGCGGAGGCGGCGGGCCGCGTCGTGTTGGTCGATGAGGCGGGGCTGTTGTCCACGCAGCAACTCGACCAGCTCACCAAAGTCGCCTACGAGGTTCGCGCTCGTGTGCTGCTGGTGGGCGACACGAAACAGCACTACAGCGTCGAACGCGGCGATGCTTTGCGGAACATCATCGAACATTCGGGGACGCCGGTCGTCCGCCTCGCGGAGGTGCTGCGCCAGCGCAACGAAGCCGACCGGCGGTTCAGTCGCTTGCTCGCGTCAGGCGATGTCGCCGAGGCGTTCGCGTTTGCCGACCGGCGCGGCCTCATCCGCGAAACCGAAAACGACGACGCCCTATTTGCCCGCGCGGCGGAGCACTACGTCGGCAATCGCGTCAAAGGAGTCGGGACGCTGGTCGTGATTCCGTTCTGGGACGAAATCGAGCGCTTCAACACGCACGTCCGCCCAGCACTCCGCCAAGTCGGCCTGCTGGGCGATACGGAAGTCATGCGCGAAGCAGTCAAGCCGCTCACGTGGACCGCAGAGCAGAAGGTGCATTGGGACCAATACCAAGTTGGCGACCGGCTGCTGTTCGCCCGCGACACGCGTTTCTTCAAACGCGGCGTCGCCGCTGAGGTCATCGCGATTGTGCCGGATGGCGTGTGGGTGCGCGGACCGAAAGGCCGCGAAGCGAAGATCACGCGCAAGCAGCGCGCCTCGTTCGACGTGGGCCGCGTGCAATCACTCGCCGTCTCGGTCGGCGACAAACTTCTGATTCGCGGACGCAACGACGATGCAGGATTTGCCAACGGCGATTTCAAGGAGGTGGCGCACGTCGATCCCGCCGCGAACAAGGTTGTGCTGACAGACGGGCGTGAACTGCCGCCCGACTTCGCTGCGTGGACCTACGGCCATGCGCTCACGTCCTATCGTTCGCAAGGGAGCACGTCGGAGGAATCGCTGCTCGTGCTGGGCGAGGTCGCGGCGCGGGCGCTCGCTCGTCGGCAGTTCTACGTCGGCAACACGCGCTTTCGGGGGGCGCACGCGATCTACGTTTCCCGCAAGGACGAGATCCTGCGTCGCCTCGCCCAACCGGACTCGGGCCGCGAACTCGCGACGGAGTTCATGACGCGGCATCGCATCGTCGAAAACGAGCAACTCGTGCCGCGTCCGCTGCGCCACCTCAGTCCGCAGATTCAAGCAGCCTGGCTCAGTGCGGCGGCGAAACAGCAACAAGGTGAAACTCCGGGCGAGCGCCACGCGATATGACGCCGACAACTCCGCTCCGAAAACCAAAGCTGCACTTCGACACGGCAGCCCACCCCAGCCACGTCACGTTTGACGATGGCAAGGAGCTGAAACGAAACATCCCCTGGCTGCACTATGTCGAGGCGCGCTGGGAATACGGGGAACCGGACATCCTAAAAATCGAGATTGGCGGGTGGCTCGTTGTGATTCGCGGTCACAATCTGGGGCCGCTGTTTTCGGCATTGGAAGATCACACGCTCATGCGGGTGCGGGCGCAGCCGGACCTCGGTCAGGATCGGGAGCGCGAGATGGATACATTTGTCATCGAACTACGTTTCACGAAACCGCCTGCGGGCGGCTTGGGCGTAAAGCGTGGTGGACAGGTTGAATTCGATCTCGGGAGCTGAGCGAGATCGGCAAGCACGCACAAAATGTGACAAGGAATTTTTGAGCCTACTTTTAGGTGGCCGGCAAAATTCCTGTCTGTCGCTTGTTCCAAAACTTCACCTACCGAAATTTCGGTAGGGGCGGCTTGTTGAAATGTTAAGCGGCCCTGAGCACTGAATTAGCCACGCGGTTTTTTCTGTCGCGAACCAGATGCGGGAAAGCAATCGCGGGGACTCGGCCCCCTCAAGCGCCGGCACAAAAACGAGGAACGAGGATGAACATGACAAACCTGATCGTAGCGACGCCTTACGTGGCGTTGACTCTCGGTGTGGCGATGATGGTGAGGGCGCTGCACCTGAATTCGGAAAGCCGTCCACAGACGGCCGAAAGCAATCGGCGGAAGCTGGCACTTCTACTTTTCACCGCGCTCGCGGTGCCAACACTGGCGCACGCACAGGCGGTGGATTTGCGCACCGCCACGGAGTCCGGCAACGCGATCATCATGTATCTGAGCGGCACGTTCGCCGCTGTCGGCATCGTGGCGGCGGGCGTCGCCATGATGATGGGCCGTCAGTCCATCGCTAAGTGGGCATTTGCCGGTGCGATGGTGAGCGGTCTCGCCTTCGCCATCGTGCGAACGATGTGGAGCAACATGGGCCTCGAAGCGGCGGGCGTTAGCACGTTCGCCCCCTGATCCGCGCATAGTCCTGATTCCATGAACAGCACGCACCTCAACGAGCACGACGCCAACCAAGGCGCGCAGTCTTCCGGCGAGTTCCTCGGCATGACCGGGAACTCCGGTTGGTATCTGCTCGGGTCCGGTGGCGCGACCATCATGATGGTCATCCTCCTGTGGGGTGTCTTGGGTGTCTCTCTGCTTCTGTGCCTGTTCGTGGGACTCATCCTCTGCCTTGGCTCGGTCGCGTATGTATTCACGCTTAAGAACGGCAAACCGGAGCACTATGACACGGACTTTTTCGAGTCCGCGCTCGTAGAGGCTGGTGTGCTGCAATTCAGCTTTGGCCCGCGTGTCCGGCGTCCGGTGAATCCATTCACAGACGCCGGCACCGATGCCGCTCCCGCAGCTGCTGGTGAGAAGCGTCGCATGGCGGGGACAACCTCTCCGGGCAACCGGAGCCGTGACGGCGCTTCGCGATTAAAATCGGCTGCGGTAGAGCGGGTTGAAGATGGCGAGAAGGCGCAGGCCGCTCGCGCGAAACCGGAACCCATCGTCACGCGGAGCGATTACGACCGTCTGCAAGAAAAGCTGACGACAACGGAAGAAATGTTGGAAGACGTGCTGGCGGAGGCAGCGGAAGACTGACCATGCGCGTCGAACCAACAGACGGTTACTTCGGCGAAGACATGATCGTCTTTGAAGGGCTGCATCGCGGCGGGTTCGTCTCGCGCGGTTTTGAAATCACCGCGCCCGACCTGGAGCAGGCCGATCCGGTGCATCACAACACGCTCGAATCCGATCTCGTCGCGCTACTCTCCGTCCTGAAACCAGAGTGGCGGATGCAGGTGCAGTGGACGAACGATTCCGATTTCCGGAAGCCGCTTCATCGTTACCGGGAGGATACGATCAAGCACTCGACCAACGAGTGGAGCACACGCCAGCGCAACGAACGTTTCGTGCGCTATTCGCGGCTCATGGACGAAGGCGCGCTGCGCCGCGAGCGGCTGCGGCTGTATTTCACGATGCCGGTTGATGCAGACGCCGTCGGGCAGAAGGCGGGCCGTCTCACGAAGGAGGCGTTGCTCGGTGCCTACGCAGAGCAGTTCAAGCAGACGGGGCAATTTCTCCAGGCTCTCTTTGGCGGCAGCGGCGGACAGGTCCGCCCGATGACCGACGCCGACCATTTTCTCCACTACCTCGAATTTCTGAACCCTTCCCTGCCGGAACAGCGGGTCACCGACCCGTTGGAGTTTTTCGATCCCGAGAAATCCATCCAGGAAAACTGCTGGCACGGCGAAGGCCGTCCGCTCGAAAAGCCCGATGCGGGGTTCTATCTCGACGGCTATTATCACGGAATGCTCGTGCTGAAGGCGCTGCCGAAACGCACGCGCCCGAGCATCGCGTATATTCTCACGAAGCTCGGCTTCCGTGAGTATGCGATAACGGTCAATGTCGAGGCGGTGGACGTGGATGAGTTGATTGAGAAGGAGCAAAAGGAGCTGAACCGCGTCGAGGGCGACTACGAGAGTTTGAAGAAGGTAAAGCTACTTGCCGCCATGCGGACGAAGGCGGCAAAAATCGCGCGCTACTCCAACGGCGACAGTTCGCCGTACCGTATCCAATATGTCATCCGCGCATGGAACCGGAATCGGGAGGATTTGCGCGCCAAGCTGACCGCGCTGAAGGCGGCGGTCGGCAGTATGGAGCGCGCGCAGGCCTACGAACCCGCCCTCGAACCGTCGGCGCGGAATTTCTTTTACGGCACGTGGCCGGGCTGGTCGTTCAGCAACTACAACGCGCTCTGGCACGACTACGACGACGCGCTCGTCGCGAACATCCTGCCGTTTTCCTCGACGCCAGTCGGGCATCTGGAAAACTCAGAGTTCATCTACGAGGGACCAAACGGTAACCTCGTCGGCGGACGCACGTTTGTGGGCGAGGGCAGCAGCCAAACGCCACAGAACGCGGTCGTCATCGGCACGACGGGCTCTGGAAAGAGCGTCAACGTCATCGACATCCTCACGCAGACCGAACCGTTCTACCACTACACGATGATCGTGGAGGAAGGTGAGTCCTACACGACTTACGCCAAGACCGTCGATCCGACGACGGAGCCGATCATCGTGCAGGCGAACGGTAAGCTCACGATGAACTATCTGGACACGCGCGGACTGCCGTTGTCCGGGCTGCATCTGAGCGCATCGGCTGCGCTACCGATGCTCATGGTCGGTCAGTCGAAAGACGAAGACCGGACCAAACTCAGGCAGGCGCTGCTCTCGAACGCGATTGGACGACTCTACGACGATTTCTCGCGGTGGTATTTGAACAAGCACCCGGATGAGCGGGGCCTCCTGGCGCGGCGCGCGTTTGCGCTCGATGCCTATCGGCGCGAACGCATGGGGCCGCAGGCGACGGAACTCGACGCGTTCCTCGAGTTCGCGGAATTCGAACAAGGGCGCGCCGACGAAGCCGCGTCGTTCATCGCCCGCGCGGACGAAGGTGAAGTCATCCGCTTCGCGAAAGACAGCGCTGGTGCGCAGCAAGTGCGCGACTTGATCTTCTCTCGCTTCTCACCGGCAGAGCAACCGCAGCATGGGCATTTGCAGGAACTCCTCTCGGCGGAGGCGTCCGGCCCGCACGCGGAGGAAATGCGCTATCTCGCCACGCTTCTTGAGCCGTGGTCGGCGGGTGGCAGTTATGGCGAACTCTTCGACGGCGTTTCCAACGTGAACCTCACCGGAAAAATTGCGCATTTCGAGTTGGGCTACATCCCGGAGTCGGCGGAAGAGTTGAAAGCAGCCGCCGCGTTCCTCATCGCGAATTACACGCGCTCGCACATGATGCGGCTGCCGCGTGCGCTGCGGAAGCGGAACATTTTCGAGGAGGTCGCGCGCTTCTCGCTCGTGCCGTCCGGCAAGAAGGTGCTGCGCGAGTCCTACCAGCAGCTCCGCAAATACAACGTTTGGAATGTCGCGACCGTTCAGAACTACGAGCAGTTCAAAACCTCGGACATTCGCGGCGCGGTGCTCGGCAACAGCCGGATGCTTTTCCTCATGCGCCAGAGCGATCGCTCGGACATCGAGGATCTCAGTCAGGATTTCCCCATTCCCGAGGCGGTGAAGGACGCGGTGCTGAGTCACCCCGAACCGGAGAAACTCATCGGGAAGAAGTTTTCGCAGTTCACCTATTATCATACGGACGAACGGCGTCCGCTCATCGTGACGATGCGCAACGTCGCCTCGCGGGAAATGCTCTACTGCGCGTCGAGCTCCGGTGCGCACTTCGATCAACGCCAGAAGGCGCTGAGAGGTCACACCAACATCGTGGAGGCAATCATCGCCAACGCCTGAAACCATGAAAACGAATCAAGAAATCCAAACCGAAGCCCGACAGTTGATGGTGCTCGGCAGCCAGTATCAGAACGAACAACGGATCGTCAGCGCGGGCGCTGTGACGGTGCCGCGCGTGCTGGCGAATCTTCCGATGAGCCCCGCGACGCCGGGACGCGAACGGCACGTCGAAGCGGGGATTGTCGGCGGGGCGCTGGTCTTTCGGCTCATGGAGTGCGAGACGGACGTTCCTGGCTCTGACCGTGGCGAGCGCGATGCCGAAGGCACGCTGCTCGCGTCCAGTCATTCGGCCTACGACGTATTGAGCGCCGGATACGAGATGGCGGAAGAGGAACGATTGTCGGCCGCGCTCGAACGCTACGCTGACCGCAGCGAAGACCGCGCCGACCCCGCCGATGGCGAAGCCGTCGCCGAGGTGGAGGCGGTTCTGGAAACGAGTCTCCTCCCGGCCGCAGACCGGCTGCGCACGAAAGCGGAGGTCGTGGAATTTCTCGAAGGCCGTTTGGAGGCGAGCGTGCTCATCGCGCGGAATATCGAACGCCAGTGTTCGCGCGAGGGCTATGGCGAACGCCTGACGGAACGGCACGAACTCAAACTCACTATTGGCGAACCCTAACCTTAACCCGAGACACACCATGCAACGACTCCTGGATAGTCTGACATTTTCGCAGCCGTATTTACTCGGCTTGCTTCTGCTTCTTCCCGTGATTTTCACGTCGGGATGCGCAACGGCGGGCGCTGACTCCGCCGGCCGCACGCGCAATTTCGCGACGACGGCGACGACTACTGCCGCCGGTGCCTACATTGGCGCAAAGGAAGGCGACGGCAAAGGTAAGAACGCCGCCGTCGGCGCGGCGGTCGGCTTCGTCGCTGGCGAGACGATCAATTACTTCAACAACAAGGCCCAGCGTGAGGCCTTCCTCGCCGGTTACGAAAAGGGCCAGTCCAACGCGGTGAAGCAGCAATATTGGATCGCCCGCGACAACCAGCGTCCCTCATTGGATGACGGCTACGAGGAAGCCTTCTACGAAATCCCGGTGCCTCAGAACGACCGCGACGGCGTGCGCCGAGAGCCAACGAGACGCGTCATCCGCGTCGTCGTTCCCAAAGAGGAGGCCGGGTCATGAAGAAGCTCTTCGCACTCTTTCTCATCTCGGGAGCCGGTGTCCTCCCAGCTTTCGCGCAATGGGCTGTATTCGATGTGCCCAACCTAACACAGAGCATCGCAAATTACGCAGCCCTCACCGAACAGATCGCGAAGCAGGCGACTCAGATCAGTAATCAGGTGCAGCAGATTCGGCAGTTTGAAACGCAGCTTGAGCGCATGGGAGACATGGCGAGCGTGCGCAGGATCGTCGGGTTCCCCGAGTTCCGTCTCGATCTGGGTCTGCCCACACAGGTCAGAAAATGGGCTGATGGCGTTGCTCGGGTCGATGGACGCGGGATTTTCGGTGACACGCGCGGTGGAATATTTCCTCAAATCAACGTGCAGTTTCCTGACTTCGACGGTGTGCGAATTGACCGTGACCCGCTGGTTTTCAAACAGTCGCACGACATCGTCGTGACGGTCGATGAATTCAAGACGGTGCAGAGTGACGTTTACACGCGGCGCGAGGATTTGAAGCGCGCTATCGTCCGCACGAGTGAAGCGTTGCAGGCGGCAACCACGCAAGCGGAGGAACAGAAACTCCAGGCCGTGTTGAACGCGCAATACGGCCAGCTCTCCGCCGTCGATGCCGAGGTCTCATTGAGCGCGGCCCAAGTCCAGGTGAAGGCGGCGGAGGCAACCGCCATGAACAACGCCCAGAACGAGGCGGATGCCGAGGCCCGGCGCCGTCTGGCCCAACAGGAGGTCACGAAGCTCTCCACGGCATTCAAACCCCGGTATGAATGCCTGCTCCAATACGTAACGGAACGCACACTCGCACCATAAATTGAAACTTTTTCCTGATTGTTCTGTCGCATCGGCTCTATGTTAACTAAGCCAATAACTACAGGTTTACTTATAGCTCTGCTGGCATCCGGCTGCACGGACCGAGAGGCCGAGGCACGCCGGGCAAAAGAGGAAGCGGAAGCCAAGGCGCGAGCCGAGGCTGCCCGCAAGGAAATGGACGCGTTGCCCAAGGCGTTCAAATCACCTCCGTTCTTCAAATTGAACGAGCCTGAGAAGAAGCCGGACCCGACACCCGCACCGAAGAAAACCAATCCCTAAAGTCACCCGAAAATATGGCCGCACCCGTCGGAAGCATCCTCCCCTCAACCTACTTCGATGGCTTGTCCACGTTGTGGGGCGGGTGCGCATACGTCGCGAGCGCCATCGTTGCGGTCGGCCTCGTCTTTCAGACTGTGCGTAGCCGCCCCGATGCGGGCACCTTCATCTGGCTTCTCGCGAAGGTGTTTCTCATCGGCTTGAGCACGGTCTTCCTCCGCGAGTGGCTAATGCGGCTGAACGACATCGTTTTTGCATTCGCCGCCATGATGGGTGTCGATCCTACAACCGTTGATGACCGCTTCATTGCGTTCATCGCAGGCAAGACAGCAGCCGATCCGAATTCGAGCGTCTGGGACATCATCTGGGGCACGAAATCCATTGGCACCGCCATTTGCTACGCGTTCCTCTGGCTCTTCGGCTGGCTCTCGTGGGGCGTCCAGTATGTCGTCAAACTTGTCGGCGGCGTTCTGCTGACGGCGGGTTGGTCACTGAGTCCGTTGTTTCTGTCGTTCTTCATGCTCCGCCCCATGACCGGCGTTGCGCAAAAATACGTGGTCGGATTGGTGGCGCTCGTGCTCTGGCCGTTCGGTTGGGTAATGGCGGCCGTCGTCACGAATGCGATGTTGGATGCAGCCGCTACTGCCAACCTCGTCCCGATTATCGTGGCTGGGGCACCCCTCGCGGCCCCGGCGCTAACGGTGCTGCTGATCGGCTCCTGGATGCTCATCAGTTCGTTTCTCGCGCCGTGGATCACGACGAAGGTTTTCCTGATGGGGATGAATCCAGCGACCGCGTTCGCTCAGGGCGTCGGTGGTGTCATGCAGGCGGCGTTCTCCGGCGGCACCGGCGCAGCAGTCGCGGTCGCAACCGGCGGTGCCGGTGCTGCTGCCGTCATTGCCTCCGCTGCCGGTGGAGCGCTGGCTGCGGGTGGCGAGTCGGCGGCACGGGGCGGTGGTTCGGCACGAACGACCGGCGCTGCGATCAACGGTCTATCGGGATTCTATTCGGGAGCCTTCGCCCGACGAAACACTGTAGCTGCCGAAGAGCAGGCGTCTGCACAGCGAATGGATGCGGAGGCATCCGACGCAATCGCATCAGTTTTCAAAGATCACGCACGACGTCAGCGGCAGAGTCGGAGCGGATTCGATAAACAGCCGCATGAAGACGACCCAAACCGGGCCGCAATCGACATTCAAAGCCATGTTCAGCGCAAATCGTAGATTAGTTCAGGCAAAGGAAGAATCAGCCAAAGCACTGCGCCGTAGCGCAGCCGCGAAGCACCAAATCGCGGATACGCTGCGAGAGATGCTGCACGATGGTGACGATGCCTCGCAGGCAACGCCCCCGCCGCTTCCTCCGAAAATCCCGACGCCTCCGAAAAAACAATCGCCCAAGAAATAACCGACATGGTAGCCAACGCAGAAACCGTCTCTCCGGTCGCGCCT
>WUUC01220013.1_pt1 | contig 30094 bp, 24 predicted proteins | sample 6278441 | NCBI WGS metagenome assembly WUUC01 (sample SAMN13675441, study PRJNA597444) | soil metagenome | isolation source: soil | place: USA: Washington | collected 2017-10 | reverse complement strand
GGCGCGTGGGCTGGTAGGTGACGCCGTTGTAGACGAGCGAGCCGCCGCCGACGCCCGCCCCCGCGAAGACGGAGATGCCCTCTTCGTCCGTGCGTTCGAGCACTCCGGTATAAACGTCTATGGGCGTGGGCGCGCCGATGGGCGCGTCCGAGCGTAGCCATCCGGCGCGCCCGTCCGGGTTGCGCAGCGTGGCGAAGGTGTCCTGGGAGGCTGTGACGGGCCAACGCCTGCCGCGCTCCAGCAGCACTGTGCGGACGCCCGCGCGCGCGAGCCTGAGAGCCGCGACCGCGCCGCCGAACCCGCTGCCGATGATGACGGCCTCGACGGGTTCGCTGTGCGCCGCGCGCGCCGTGCGCAGTACGGCGGGGCCGAGCAACGCCGCGCCAGCCGCGCCGTAGAGACCTGTGCGGAGGAAGTTTCTGCGTGAAATCGTGTGAGACATGTTGAGTTCTACCTCGTGTAAGAGTTTCGGACTTGTTCAGAGAGCGATGAGGCAAAGGCTGAAGGCGCGAAGGGTCTAAGGGTCTGGGGGCGAGTCGTCAAAGCGCCTTCACCCTGTTAACGCGTAAAAGAAATGGAAAAAGGATCGCGCGGCGAAAATTTTTTTTCGGCGGGGAATTAAACTGTTCGCCCGCGTAAGCTGCGCGGCTGCGACGCACGCGACGAAGGGCGAAGAGTAGCGCGTGCCGGAGCCTGCAAGTAAAATAATTATTGACAAGGTGATTTAGAGGTTTATAGTTTCCGCGTGACCGCCGGAAGTTAGACTCGCACACCGGGAAAGTTGGCCTCGCACACCAATTGGCGAAGTCCTCACAGATTCCGTCAATCCTATTTTGCCCCTTTAGCCGTCAACTCTTGACGCACTCGCTTTGACGAAAGCACCGTCTCAAGCCTCGCTCCAGTTAATAGTACAAGCACGGTAAGCATTAAATTCTTAATCGAGCCGGATAGTTGTGACTAAGACAGAAGAGATACCGGGCCCGTTTCAACTATTACCGTCTCCGGGATATGTAAGCGTCTACATCTCAGAGGAGATCGCTTGAAGTTGGATAAGAGATAGCTTGAGAAACTCTCAGGAGGATATGTCAAATGAACGTTGAGTTGCAGATCAACAACAGCATAAATCCCGGAGCGCGATACGTTTCGTGGACCCCGGCCCCATGCCGCATCCGCGTGACCAATCCATCCGGCGCCACCTCGCCCGTCGTCAACGTGCAGATCACCGGAGTCTCGTCGGCAACCGGCGGCGCGGTTGTGTTCCGCAGCAGCACGACGGCGACGTTCTCCAACAGCCTGACAGTGGCGGTCCCAATCAATGGCACCTCCGTCCCGTTTTTCGTCGCCGGGAGATTCGGGCGACCCAGCATCAACGACGGAGACGTGAGAATCGAAGCACGCACCGGGGCCACACTCGTCGGCTCGGTTCGTGTGATGGTGCGCATACGAAAGAACGCCAATAAGTTGACGCCGGGAGAACGCAACCGTTTTGTGTCGGCGTTTGCGCAACTCAATAATCAGGGCGCGGGGCGTTTCGCGGACTTTCGCAACATGCACACGCAGGTAAGCTCGCCGCAGGCCCACGGCGCACCGGGATTTCTACCCTGGCACCGCGCTTACCTGCTCGACCTCGAACGCGAACTGCAAGCCATTGACCCGAGCGTCTCTCTACCTTACTGGCGCTTCGACCAGCCCGCGCCAAACCTCTTTACGCTCGATTTCTTCGGCGTCTCCGATCAACTCGGCACCGTGCAGTTTAGCCCGACCAACCCTTTGCAGTTCTGGAAGACGGACGGCGTGCAGGGGATTAATCGCCGCCCCTTGAACAACTGGAACCCCAATACACAGCCTGCGCCCGGCGTCTTCACAGAGGCGCAGACGTTGGCTCTAGGCATTCAATACCCTGCGTTCCGCGGCATGGAAGGCAACCCGCACGGCAGCGCGCACACGCGTTGGGGAGGTTCCATCTCCAGCATCCCGACCGCCGCGAAAGACCCTCTGTTCTTCCTGCTTCACTGCAATGTTGATCGGCTCTGGGCGAAATGGCAGCGAAACAATGGCCGCTTCAATCCGGCGCAGGCGGCCTCGTACGACAGCAATCCCGGAAACCCGATCGGACACAACCTGCCCGATACGATGTGGCCCTGGAACGGCATCACAGGAGGCTCGCGTCCTCCGACGGCTCCCGGCGGCGCGATGGCCCCGTCGCCGTGTGTCAGCGCGCCGGGACCGCAACCGAGAGTACAGAGCAGCCTTGATTACCAGGGCGCCGTCAACGCCGTGTCGCGTCTGGGATTCGATTACGACGATGTGAGATTTGTCTAAAGTGCCTTGCACGAGGAGATCGGAACTATGAGCAAGAAAAGTAAAGCTGGAAAAAGCTCGAAGTCCTCGAAGTCGAAGAGCGCGCCGAAAGGCGATAAGAAGTTGTCTGCCCGCGCGGCGATGTCAATCGCGACGGGCGCGAAGAATACTGTCAGGGAACGGGTCGCGGCCCTCGCGCAAGAGCCTCTCGCCGTGTGCGACAGCGACAAGAACTTACAGGCGGTCTTGAAGGTCCTACGCAATAAGGACGAGCCGGTGAAGGTGCGGCTGGCGGCGTTGGAATCGCTACAGGCTGCGAGCTTCAGCGTCCTTGCATTCGAGTCGTGCCGTAGCGACTACATCGCGACCTTGCGCGAGGTCGCGGAGGATACGGACATGGAACTGCGCCAGCGCGTGCTCGGCATACTCGCGCGCGAGAAGGACGGGTTCGCGCAGAAGAAACTACTCGAAGGATTGCAGAACCCTGAAAAAGCGTTGCTCCCGCCCGAGAAGGCGCTGCAACTTCTTAGTTATGACGTGCACGCGGAAGCCTATACTGCGGCGCGCGAGATAGTCAGCAAGCCGCCGAACCCTATGGCAAAGCGAGAGGCCCTGCGACTACTCGCGGCTGACGCCACAGCCGCACCGCTCTTCGAGAAGATTTTGCGCGACAAAGACGAACTGCGTGAGTACAGGCAGATTTCGGCCTCGGCTCTGCATTCGCTCAACCCGGAGAAACTTCAGGCGCAAGCGCGCGAGATTCTGCTCGACAAGTCCGAGTATCCAGAGATACAGGCCACGAGCCTGACCGCGATCTCGCAGTTTGGCGACGACGCGGAGGTTGCCAAGGATGAAGCGCTGCTGAAGAGCGTTGACCGCCTGAGCGACGAAGGCTCGACGAAGGTCAAACAGAGCGCTCGCCAGTTCCTCACCAAGTACGGCCGTTAGAGGTGGCGTGTGATGCAGAGCGTCGCAACGTTGAGCGTGCAATCAGAGTCGCAGTTCGCGGCTCTGGTTGACGCGCTCGCCGCCGACCCGAATCGTTGCGAGCAGTTGACGGAACTGCTGCGCGAAGATCACCCGCTCTATGACGGGCGCGGCACGGCGGCGACCGTACGCATGCGCGGCTGGATACTGCTTGCACTGTCGCGCATCGAAGTGTCGGACGCCGCGCTCCTCTTCGTGCTCGAAGAACTCGATGCCGGAGTTGATACCTATCTTGTCGCGGCAGCCGCGCGCGCTCTGCGATCTTACCCGAACCCCGACGCGGCGTTCGCGCCGTTCGTGATGCGCGCGCTCAACAATATCCGCTATCGCGACGAATTTGTCTCTTTCGAGGGCTACGGTGAATATGCGTTCGCGTCTACAGGCACAAGCCCTGTACGCGAATTGCTCAAGACCCTGGCCTGGCTCGGCCCGCACGCGCGAGGAGTCCTGAGCGAGGTCGAGTCTCTGCGCGCGCAACGTGGAGGGCTGCCCCGGAAGTTGCTGTTTGATGTGGACCGGGCGTTGGAAGCGATTCGCGGCGACGATCAAGACGTTGAGCGCGACGCAGGCGCGTGCTGTACGCTGCCGGGCGGTCTGGGCAACGTGTTTTCATGGACGCTCAATTCCCGTCGCGGCAGTGAGCAGATCGAGCAGACCGTCTTCGAGGACCAGGATGGCGCATCAATCACATTCAAGGAATTCTTCCGTGGGCATCCTTCCATCGTCGTCTTTTTCTACACGCGTTGTGACAACCCTCTAAAGTGCTCGCTGACGGTGGCGAAGCTCGCACGAGTTCAGAAGCTTTTGGAGACACACGGGCTCGCCGGGCAAATACATACTGCGGCGATCACGTATGACCCCGCGTTCGATGTCTCCGAACGTCTGCGCGGCTACGGGCAAAATCGCGGCGTGCGCATGGACACGCACCATCGAATGCTGCGAGCGGTTGATGGTGTCAAAGCGCTTCGCACACACTTCAAACTCGGGGTCAACTTCATAGAGTCGCTGGTGAACCGTCACCGCATAGAGGCTTACATCCTTGATGCAGAGGGACGCATCGCCGCCTCCTTCGAACGTATCCATTGGGATGAGCAGCAGGTTGTGGACCACGCAATACGCGTTTTGAAGGAGACTGTTGACAAGCAGCCAACAGAGGTCTCTACGCAACCGGCGGAGCCTACTGCGCGTCGGCGCACAGCATCAACAATGTTCGGCACACTCGCTTCGCTCGGAGTGGCGTTTTTCCCGAAGTGCCCGGTCTGCTGGGCGGGGTATATGAGCGTGTTCGGCATCGCGGGTTTGCAGCAAATTCCGTATTCCCCGTGGCTCCAACTTGTGCTCGTCGCGTTGATGCTGGTTAACCTTGCAAGCATGTGGCTACGTGGACGCTCGACGGGCCGTATGAGCGGTTTTTATCTCGTCAGCGCAGGTGCGCTTGTGATCGTCGTGTCGAAGATCGGGCCTGGTTGGGAAAACGCCGTTGTCTTAGGCGTCGTACTGACTTTGGCGGGTTCGTTATTGAGTGCGCTGAACCCTAAGAACGCGCGCCAAGCCGCATGAGATTGATCTTAAAAATTCAGGAGTCGCTCGTTGAGATATGAGCGGCAGAACTTCCGGCTAAACTTTTGACCTTCCTCTTCCACCTCATGTTCACAGCTTCAAAGCCTTTCATCGTTCGCTTCGCCGCGTGAAAACTCTCGAAGCATTGTCGAGATGAAGTAGCGACCTGCTTTCAGTTTATCTCTGTGCCCGCTCTATGCGCTCTGTGTCTGCGGTGTTGAATGCTTATCATTGGCACTCAACACCGCAGACACAGAGAACGCAGAGGCGGCACAGAGAGTTCAACTCAATTTAGGACACGACCCGAGATGATTAAATTTTGACTAAAAATGGCGGGAGGGTATATGATTCCGCCTCCACCTTCTTCTTTTCATGCACAGTCATATATCGCACGGGGCCGGGTATCATTTTCGCCGGACGAAGTTGCCCCGGACGTTTAGATTAAGCCGTTTGCCCTTGAACTCAGGGTTATACGTCTCGTCAGTTTGGGGCTGAACCGCGCGGCCTCGCTCCCCGCCGTCGCCCCGAAAATTTCGCGCTATTTCTCGCCCGGGCAAGTCGCTCACCCTGTGGACTTGTCCCGACCTCATTCTCGTTCCAGGAAAGGAGTCGCTCATGATTTTAAGAGGGACAGGCGTCAAGACTTCGGGCTTGACGGCGATGACGTTTTTGCTGCTGCTCGCTCTCGCCCCCGCGGCGTACGCGCAGGAGGGAACGGCGGCTTTAAGGGGCACTGTGCTCGACCCTAACGGGGCGGCGGTGCCCGGCGCACAGGTCTCCATCGCCAACCAAGAGACCGGCCTCAACCGGCGCACCTCTGTCACTGGCGATGACGGCGAGTACGTCTTCACCTCGCTCACGCCCGGCCTCTATCGCATCACGGTCGAGGCGGCGAATTTCAAGCGGGTGGTGAAGGAAGGGGTGAAACTCAACGTCGGAGAGGAGCAGGAGTTCAAGGTGAGTCTCGAAATCGGCGGGGCCTCCGAGACCGTCACGGTAACGGCGGACAACCCCATCGTGCAGACCACCTCGAAGGAGATAGGCGGCCACATCGGCCAGGAGGAGTTGACCGAACTGCCTTCGATCAACCGCAACTTCATAGGCTTCGTCGGCCTGCTGCCCGGCGTCGTGCCGAACATCAGCACGGAATCCTTCGGCTCCGACTCCGTCTCGGTCAACGGCCAGGACCCGCGCTTCAACAACTACCTGCTCGACGGGTCGAACAACAACGACGACGTGATCGGCCAGCGCGCTGGCTCGCAGGCGCGCACGGCTCTGGAAGCGGTGCAGGAGTTTCAAGTCCTCACCAACCAGTTCGACGCAGAGTACGGGCGCACCTCCGGCGGCATCATCAACGCCATCACCAAGTCGGGCACAAACGATTTCCACGGCTCGGTCTTCGGCTTCTTTCAAGACAACTCGCTGAACTCCGTCAGCCGCTTCGCACAACTCAACCGGCTCGAAGACCCGGAAGCCAGTTACAAGCAGTTTGGCGGCACCATCGGCGGGCCTATCAAGCGAAACCTTGCACACTTCTTCTTCTCCTACGAGCGAACGAACATAGACGAAGGCATCGTCGTTGACATCCCCGCCGCGCCCGCTCTCAACGCCACTACGACCGAGCAGACGCGCGCAGACAACACGATCCTGCGCTTCGACATGCAGCCCGCGCAGCAGCATCAGGTGGCGGTGCGCTGGCTCCGCGAGAAGTCGCCGCAACTCAACCAGATCATCACGGCCTTCAATCGCCCCGTCTCGCTCGAAGCCTCGCGCGAGGAGGCCGACATTGACCAGACGGTCGTAGGAAGTTGGACCTACACGCTGACGCCGACGCTCCTGAACGACCTGCGCCTCTCCTTCACGCGCGAGGACGTGGCCTTTGCCAACCCCGGCTTCAACTCCGGCAAGTCGCTCGCGGAGTTGCCGCCCACGCTCGTCTTCAACTCGTTCGTCACGCAGCAGAGCAACGTCGCGCAGGCGCGCGTCAACGACTCCTACCGGCTGGCCGACGTGGTCTCCTGGTCGCGCAGCGATCACTCGTTCAAACTCGGTCTCGACTACAACTACGTCACCGCCGCGAACCTGACCGAAGACTCTCTGAACGGCGTCTTCATCTTCCCGACCGACCTGCCGTTCGACCGCGCAGACCCGCGCACCTATCCCGAGCGTTTGCAGATTCGCGTCGGCGGTCCGCAGCGATTCACACTCATCAACCACAACACCAGCCTCTTCGCACAAGACAACTGGAAGGTGACGCCGAAACTCACCTTGAACCTCGGCCTGCGCTACGACGACGAGACGATCTCAGACGACCAGAACAACCTCTCGCCGCGCCTCGGCTTCGCCTACGACCCGAGGGGCGAAGGCAAGACCGTCATCCGCGCGGGCTACGGCCACTTCTACCAGAACACGCCGTTCGAACTGATCACGGCCTTCCGCACAGCCGGACCGTTTTCGAGTTCCTTCGTGCGCAACTTCCCGTTAAACGCAGCCGACCCCGGCCCGCGCGCCGGGCGATTCCCGACCGACCCGACGCTCTCGAACGGCCCCACCGTCAACCGCGAGTTGATCGCTTCGCTCGTCGGTTCGGGCGCGCTCCTCGGCAACCCGACGCCCGTCGTGGACAACTCCACGCGGCGCATGCCCTACGTGCGCTCGCTGAGTTTCGGCTTCCAGCATCAACTCGTCTCGAACCTCGCCGTCACGGCTGACTACATACACCAGTCCGGCATAGATCAGTTGATGACCATTAACCTCAACCCCGGCTTGCGCGCCTCTACGGCTTCGACGGGCGCGATCAGCCGCCGCTTCTCGACGCTCGGCGCGGTCGTCGAGAACAGCTCAATCCCCGTAGACACCTCTCTCTTCGCGGGACAGAACTTCGCCACGCTCGGCGTCTCTGGCGTGACAACACGCGTCAACGAGGGCGAGACGAAATACGACGCGCTGCAACTCTCACTCGACAAGCGTTTCTCGCGCGGCTTCCAGTTCAAGACCTCTTACACGCTCTCGCGCGGGCGCGGCAACACGAGCGGCGACGGCACGCCGACGGCCAACTTCCAGACGCAGGACGGTCTCAACCTAGACCTCAACGAGGGGCCGACGAATTTCGACCGTCGCCATAACTTCGTCTTCAGCGGGTTGTGGCGCGTCCCCAAAACGCGCGGCTTCATCGTCAGCGCCATCATCCGCGCGCTTTCGGGGACGCCCTTCACGCTGCAAGACACGCGCGTTGATCCGGATCGCAACGGCATCCTCTTCGACCCGCTCCCGGCCGGCGCTTTCACTGCGACGCGCACGTTCACCAACGGTGAGACGTTGAACTTCAATCTTGAGAATGAGGGCGGGCGCAACGGCGCGCGCCTGCCGGGCTTCTTCAGCGTGGACTTGCGGCTCGCTTACAAGTTCAACTTCACGGAGCGCATCAACGCCGGTTTCACCTTCGAAGCCTTCAACCTCACGAACCGCACCAACTACGACGAGATCACGATCACGGGCGACAGGTCGAGTCTCAACTTCCTGATACCACTCGGGGCGAAACCCATGCGCACGCTGCAACTGGGCTTCCGTCTGGGCTTCTAACTTTCCGCGCCTACGGCCCGCCGGGATCGCTAAGACCCGGCAGGCCGTAGGCGTTAACCTGCTGCTTTCGTCTTCAATATCTCTGAGTCCTGATCCATTTCAAGGGAGGGAAAAGATGGGATCGTTTATCAAGGCGGGTCGGCTCGGCGGCCTGCTTCTCTTGCTGGCGAGCCTCTTGTCTACGCCCGCAAACTACAACGCACAGCGCACGCAAAAGCCCGTGCTCCACGGCCGGCACTGGATGGCGATCACCGGCAAGCCTCTGGCGGCGACCGCTGGCGCGATCACATTCCAGCGGGGCGGCAACGCCGTGGACGCCGCCTGCGCCATGATCGCCGCGACCTCTACCATGTGGGACACGCTCTCCTGGGGCGGCGAGACGCAGGCGCTCATCTATAACCCGAAGACTGGGAAGGTCGTGGGCATCAACGCGCTCGGCGTCGCCCCGGCGGGCGCGACCGCCGCGTTCTACAAGTCGAAGGGAATGAAGTACCCGCCCGAGCATGGCCCGCTCGCCGCCGTCACGCCGGGCACGCCGGGCGGCATCCTCGTCATGCTCGCGGAGTACGGCAAGCTCTCGCTCAAAGAGGTGCTTGAGCCTTCGATTCAAATGGCCGACGGCTACCCCATCGAAGCGCAACTCGCCAACGGCATCGAGCGCGAGAAAAAGCGTCTGAAAGAGTGGCGCTATTCGCGCGAGGTGATGCTTACGCACCCCGGCGCGGGGCGAGAAGCGCCGGAGGCGGGCGAGATTTTCAAGCAGCCCGATCTCGCGGCCACTCTACGCAAACTCGTAGAGGCCGAAGCCGCCGCGCTCGCCGCAGGGAAGAGCAGGCGCGAGGCGATCATGGCCGCCTACGACCGCTTCTACAAAGGCGACATCGCGCGAGAGATCGTGCGCGGCGCGCGCGAAGAGGGCGGCCTCTTCACCGAGCGAGATTTGGCCGACTGGAAAGTGCGCATCGAAGAGCCGGTCAAGACAAACTACAAGGGCGTCGAAGTCTACAAGCTCACACACTGGACGCAGGGACCGGCGATGCTACAGGCGCTCAACATCCTTGAGAACGTCGAACTCAAGCCGTTGGGCTACAACAGCGCGCGTTATTTACACACCGTCTATCAAGCGATGAGCATGGCCTTCGCTGACCGCGACTTCTACTACGGCGACCCTTACTTCCCGCCCGAAGAGCCGATTCGCGGACTTCTCTCGAAGGAGTATGCGAAACAGCGCGCCGCGCAGATTAAACCGGAGCGCAACGACCCCGGCATCAGCCCCGGCGACCCGTATCCTTTTCAGGGGGCGACCAACCCTTACCGCGCCGCGTTGGAGAAGTGGAACGTGCGCCCGCAGCCAGCGAACCCTGCAACGACGCCGCCGCCCGCGACGCCGAACGCCGCGCCCCCCGCCAGTCAAAGTCTGTTGCGACGGCAAAGTGAAGAAGACTTTATGCGTTCGTTCTACGCGGGTACGACTACCGTGCAGACGGCGGACGCAGAGGGTTGGGTCGTCTCCGTCACGCCGAGCGGCGGGTGGGTGCCTGCGGTTATCGCGGGCAGGACGGGCGTCGGACTGAGCCAGCGCGCGCAGAGTTTCGTGCTCGACCCGGCGGAAGGCCCCTTCAACGTCATAGAGCCGGGCAAGCTGCCGCGCGTCACGCTCACGCCGACGCTCGCGCTCAAGGACGGCAAGCCCTATCTCTCGTTCGCAGTGCAGGGCGGCGACAGCCAGGACCAGAACCTCTTGCAGTTCTTCCTCAATGTGGTGGAGTTCGGCATGAATGTGCAGGAGGCTGCGGAGGCTCCAAACATCAACAGCTTCCAGATGCGCAGTTCCTTCGGCGCGCATGAGACGAGGCCGGGGCGCATCCTGCTGGCCGAGTCTGTGCCGCCCTGGGTGCGCTCGGAACTGAGGCGCATGGGCTACGAGTTGACCTTCGAGGAACGCACCTCCGGCCCTATCAACGCCATCCTCTTCGACCACAAGCACGGCACGATGTGGGGCGGCTCCAGCAACCACGGCGAAGACTACGGCATCGCCTGGTAGTTGATCCTTGAGCGGCGCGTTCAAGCCTGCGCGCGGGTCGAACTCAATAAAAGAAAGAGCCGCCTTGTAGTGGGCGGCTCTTTGCTTCTGATATGCAGCTATGCTCTCGACGGGCCGGGTTGCCGAACCGTAAGCGTTGCCCGGAGGAGTTAATAAAATCGTTGAACATGATGCGGATCAGATACCACTATCGCCTGGAAATCGGCGTCGTTAAACGGTTCTTAACGCCGACTCAAATTGCCGTCGTTTTGCAATCACATCGCAACCCACGTCGTTAGCCTCCAACCTATCATGCCTCCTGACTGAATCATTATTTTCCGGCATCAGAAGCGTCAAGTTCCAGGCTTGGCGCTTCTTCACACAGGGGGGACGCCACGGGACAGGAGGACGACTTATGTTCGCTAATGACGTTCAAAAACAACTGCAAAACGATGAAAATATTTATGATCAAAATCTCAGCCCAACCGACAAGTTGAGCGATGCCCCGCGCACGCCTGCGCCCGGGGTCGAAGATTTGCGCGCAAGCGATCTGGCGCGTGAGTTTAACCCGAATACCGAGTGACCCGCGTGATACGTGTAGTTGAGATATGGGGCGTCGGGTTCAGCAAAACCCGGCGCCCCGTTTCTTATTTCGAGTTGAAATACGGCACATGAGTTTGCCCGAGCAGCAGTTAGCCACAGGCGCAAAGGAGGTGGACGGTAATGGACACTCGAACGAATCAAACTGGCCCCACGCGGACCATCTTAGTGGTTGATAATCTGGAGGAGAATCGCGGGATACTGGCCGGGTGGCTCACACGCGAAGGTTATCGCGTGGTCGAGGCTGCGGGCGGCGTGGAGGCCGTAGAGGAAGCACGCCGCGTGATCCCGGACCTGATCTTGATGGACTTGAAGATGCCCGTTCTTGACGGCTTCGGCGCGGCGCATAGTATTCACGGCGATGTGTCGCTGCGCGGCGTGCCGATTGTGGCCGTCTCTGCGGACAACACGGAGTTCAGCAAACTCAAAGCGAAGGAGGCGGGCTTCTGCGACTATCTGGTGAAGCCCGTCGCAGTGGACGAACTCAGGGGCATGCTGGACAGGCTGTTCCAGCGCGCCGATGCGGCCATCCACTAAGCCTTGATAGAGAGAGTTGAGGCGCGGGATTTTTTCTCCCGCGCCTCAACTCTCCACGCCTCCAAGAGCGCAACATTTCCGTAGTGTGATGCGCTTGTTACAAACCAATTACAGATGCCAATTACAGATGCCAATTACAGATGAAAGCTGCGCGCTAACGCGCGGCATCACTCGACGCGCCTCCAAAGCGGCTACCTTCAAAAGTTAAAGATGAGAGGGGCGCAGCGTCGCGTTCGTGTGCGCGCCGTTGTGAGGCGGCTACCGTTGCGAGTTCAACGGATCGCAGCCGTGTTGAGGGTGTCTTTCAGGCTTGTCCTTTCTTGCGAAGTACGACAAGACACGGCCACGCGCCAAGCATGATGAACCCCGCAAGGAGGATATACGGTGTCTCGAATCCACGATCTGCCGTGAGTGCAACCGTGAGTGAAATCGAGAGCGCAGCAAAGACTAAGTACCAGACCGCCGCGAACCGTTGCGCGGGGCGGAGGAATCTGCGGGGAAGGAAGTCCGGCACTGCCAAAAAGAATATGAACATGGGCAAGAGGGAACCTATGAAAGCGGGCCAGAAGGGTATCTGTATGTGAAAGAGCATGTCCAGCGATGAGAGAGAGAGCACGAGGATTCCTATCCCACCGGAGCCGACGGTGCCTCTCACCGCAAACGGCGACCAATCCAGCAGTTGCGCCTTAGCCTCTACATAAAGTTTGTTGTAGTCGCCTTCGATGTAGTCGCTATCAACGTGGAGAGCGCGGCGCATGTTGCCGCTGCCCGGCACAACGCCGTATTTTCGCTGGTACTGGTCGAAAAGGGAGACCAACTCCGAAAAGTTGATCTCTAGCCCGACAGGAGAGATGGAGATGGGGCTGCCAACCATTTTGTAGTTAGCTTTATTGAGCGTCCGCTTAAGAGAGCCGCCGCGTGCGATATATTCCTGCGGGTTTCTGACCTTGACGATGAGCAGCTTCTGCTTCTGTATTTCGAATATCTCCGCACCTATGATCTCAGACCATGGAATGAACCCCGCCGAAACACTGCTTGTGTTATTAACAATGCCGGAGTTGTTAAATACCAGGGCGGGCTTTCCGTCGAATAGCTTTTTGAGAGCGAACAGCCCGCAGCTTCCGAAAAATACGATTGACACAAGCCCGAGGCCACGCATATGCGCGGGGTCGTTAAAGCCGCGCCGCGATTGAATGCTCGCGCCGTCCAGCGAAAGCATCCAGATTCCCGCTGCCACGAATGCGGATGCACCGAGCAGTAGCAGCGCGATCTTCTTTTTGCTCAGTGCGATTATTGTTTCGTCGCCGGAATCCATTTCGTGTTTAGAATGCATGCTCCATGCCGTCGTGAGATAGGGATATGCTTTATTGTCCGAGCGCCTTCCTGAGGGCTGCTCTGGCGAGCAAGCGCGTCGAATCCAGAGTGGGTAGAGGCGTGTCGCCGGGGCGCACGATGAGCGGTATCTCGGTGCAACCGAGTACGACCGCATCACAACCACGCGCCTTGAATTTCTCCGCAACTTCGTTGAAGTATAAACGGGAGCTTTCAGGGAACAGGCCGTTGACCAACTCCTTGAAGATGATCTCGTTGATCTTTTCCCGGTCCGCCTCTCCGGGTATTTCGCTCTCTATTCTGAATTCCTCCAACGCCTCCGTATAGACAGTCCCTTCCATCAAATACTTCGTCCCTAAAATGCCGAGCCGGGCGTAGCCGGAACGATGCGCTTCTGCGGCGACGGCTCCGGCGATGTGTAGCCAGGGGATAGGAGATTGCGGGATTAAGTATTTGAACGATTGGTGGTAGGTGTTATCGGGGCAGATGGCGAAGTCTGCCCCGGCACGCGCCACCTTGTGCGCGGATGCTGCCATAAGCCTCGCCACCGCCTCCCAATCGTTCGCGCGTATGTGGGGCATGTGTTCGGCCATGGGCAGAGAGTTCATGGTTATCTCAGGATGATTATGCTCACCTATGAAGGCTTGCGCCTCCAGACAGATCGTGCGGTAACACAGCGCAGCGCCCTCGGCGCTACCAGCTACGATGCCAATGTGTTTAGTCACTCTATCTTCGCCTCCGCCTCTCTCAGGACCTTCGAAAGCAGGTAGTGTCGCAAAAAATTCCCGACCGCACAATATATTGAGATAGACTGTGTTTGACACGGGATGAAAGAGTCGGGTATAAGAGTCGCTCTTCTTATGAAGTTAAAAGATCAAGAGCAAAATTTCATCGTCGCCCATCATACCGGCGAAGCCTTGCATCATGGCACACATCATTGCCATGCAGGCGGCGCGCCGGTTTTTGTGGCTTTCCACGATAAGAAGTGTGAGTAGGTAACAGGCTTACATTTCGGTTTTTGAGAAACCCGCTGCCAGCCCGTCGAGAGACAGATGGCAGCGGGTTTCTCTTTTTGTTTGAAAAGCAGTTCTGACGACACAGGCGACAAAATGTTTGAGCCACTCTCTAAAATCCCTTACGGCATGCGTTACTACTTCGGCGCGGAGGCGCGCCTGCGTCGCGGCGTCGAAGATGCCGTCATGGCCGTATTTGAAGGCTGGTCTTATGAAGAGATCACGACGCCTTGTGTTGACTACCTCGCGCTGTTCGAGCGCGGGATGGGATACGAACAGGCGCACCGCGCATTTCGTTTTACGGACACGGACGGGCGCATGCTCGCGCTCAGGCCGGACGTGACCTCTTCGGTGGCGCGCGCCGCCGCCACGCTCTTTGCAGACAGGACGCGCCCCCTGCGCTTCTGTTATGCGTCGCAGGTCTTTCGCCAGCAGCCGTTGTCGCACGCTCTCTGGCGGCGCGAGAGCAGGCAACTCGGATGCGAACTGTTCGGCGTCGAAAGTTTAAACGCCGAGATCGAAATGCTCTGCGTCGCGACCGAAATTCTCACAGGCTTGAACCTCGGCCAGGACTTTTGCATCACGATCAACAGCGTCGAAATATTCAACGGCATCTGCGAGCATCTCTCGCTCGACGCTACGCAGCGCGAACTCATGCGGCAGCTTTTAGACAGACGCGACGCAGACGAGCTACAGAAATTTCTACGCGCTTTCGCCACGACCGAAATCGAGCGCGCCTCGTTCGCGCGGCTGACGCAACTGTCGGGCAAGGGCGAGATACTGGAAGAGGCGCGGCGCATCATCACCAACCCGCGTTCCGTCGCCGCGCTCGACGAGCTCGCAGCACTCTGGCGAATCATACAGACGCTCGACCTCACCAACTTCTGCGACATAGACCTCGGAGACGTTTCCGGTCTCGACTACTACACCGGCCTGACCTGCAAAATTTACGTGCGGGGCGCGGGCGCGCATGTCGGCGGCGGAGGCCGCTACGATAATTTGACGGCCAATTTCGGACGCCCCGAACCGTCTGTCGGTTTCGTCCTCGACCTGGACTCTCTGACCGACGTGCTCATGCGCAGAGAGACGGCGGTTCCGCGCGCCGCTCCCGGCGCGACAGCTTCTACGCTGCGCGACACTGATCCGGCGTCGCTCTTTACAGGCGCGCGCAGGCGGCGCACGCGAGGCGAGCGAGTTTCGATTGACGGCTTGAGGTGAAAGACGCATGACGGAATTAACCATCGCAATTGCGAAAGGGCGAATGCAGGACGAAGCGTTGCGCGGGCTGGCGCGCGCCGGAGTCTCTGTGAGCCAGTCAGCTCTCAAGTCGAGACGTTTGGCGGTTGAAGATGAGAGCGGCGCGCATCGTTTAATCTTCGTCAAGCCTTCGGATGTGCCCGTGTACGTGGAGCATGGCATCGCAGATTGCGGCATCGTCGGGCGCGACGTGTTGCTCGAATCCGGCGCGGACCTCTTGCAGCCGCTCGACCTGCGTATAGGTTATTGCCGCATCGCCGTGGCGGCCCGCGCCGGGCAATTCCAGACGGCGACGGGCGCGCTGCGCGTCGCCACAAAGTACCCGCGAATCGCCGCCGCACACTTCGGCGCACGCGGCGTGCCCGTAGAGATCATTCAACTTTCGGGGTCGGTCGAACTCGCGCCGGTGCTCGGTCTCGCAGATTGCATCGTTGATCTGGTGGAGACCGGGCGGACGCTCGCCGAGAACGGGCTCGAAGTGTTGGAAACGATCACGGAAACGTCTGCGCGGCTGGTGGTAAACCGCGCGAGTTATCAACTGAAAGCGGCTGCGGTGTCGCGTCTGATCAGGTCGCTGAGAGGCGAGACGGAAACGGAAGGGGCTGGATGATTGAAGTGGTCCGCAGGGAAGAACGGCAGCGGCGCGAGATTAAACTGGCGCGCGTCGCGTCGCGCAGCGTCGCGCTCGACAGTGAACTGATGCGCGTCGTCGCAGACGTGATCGAAGATGTGAGGACGCGCGGAGACGAAGCGGTCATAGAGTACACGGAGCGTTTCGACGGCGTGAGGCTTGAGCGCGGCGAGTTGCGAATCGGCGAGCGGCAATTGCGTCAATCGGCGGAACGTGCGGACGCGTGCGTGCGCGAAGCGTTGCGCGAAGCGATCAAGAGGGTGCGTGCGTTCCACGAACGGGAGCGCGAAGAATCGTGGGAGATGGAGGCGTGCGCGGGCGTGCGTCTGGGGCAGCGCATCGCGCCCATCGAGCGCGCGGGGTTGTACGTTCCGGGCGGGACGGCCAGCTATCCTTCTTCGGTCGTGATGAACGTCGTGCCCGCGCAGGTGGCTGGGGTGGAGCGCATCGTCGTCGCGACGCCGCCGCGCACGCTCGCGGAGAACCCTGCGGTGGCGGCGGCTCTCGTCGAGTTGAACGTGACGGAGGTTTACGCCGTCGGCGGCGCGCAGGCCGTCGCCGCGCTCGCCTACGGGACGGAGACGGTGCCGCGCGTGGACAAGATCACGGGGCCGGGAAACCGCTACGTTGCGGCGGCGAAGAAACTCGTCTTCGGAGTCGTCGGCATTGATTCGATCGCAGGGCCGAGCGAGGTCGTCGTCGTGGCGGACGAAACGGCGCGCGCTCCGTTTGTCGCCGCAGACCTGCTCGCGCAGGCCGAGCACGGCGAAGACGCTTCGGCAATTCTCCTCACGACGAATGAAGAACTCGCCTTCGCCGTCGCCGCAGAGGTCGAGCGACAGGCGCGAAAACTGAGCCGGCTTTCTACGATTGAAAGATCGCTGGCTGACTACGGCGCGATCATCGTGTTGGAAGATTTAGACGAGGCGTGCGAACTGGTGAACAAACTCGCGCCCGAACACCTGGAGATCATGACGCGCGACGCGGAAGAGTTTGCGTCGCGCGTGCGCCACGCGGGCGCGATCTTTCTGGGCGAGCACACGCCCGAAGCCGTGGGCGATTATTTCGCCGGACCGAATCACGTCCTGCCCACGGGCGGCGCGGCGCGTTTCTCGTCCGCACTGGGCGTCTATGATTTCGTCAAACGGACGAGCCTGTTGCGTTATTCGCCAGCCGAACTCAAGAACACGGCGCACATGATCGCCGCGCTGGCTCGCGCCGAAGGGCTTGACGCGCACGCGCGCTCCGCGCTCATACGTCTGGAAGATAGTGGTCTTTAATTACAGTTTCACGTTGACGATTGTTTGCCGTTAGAAACTGCGGAGTTATCAAATGCTCGACTTGTCGGAGAAGATCAAAACGCGCGTGCTGGAACTGCGCGCCTACGCGCTCACGCCGGAACGCGCCACGGTGAAGCTCAACCAGAACGAAAATCCCTGGGACGCCCCAGAGCTTATCAAGCGGGAGAGTTTGCGGCGTTTGCAAGAACGTTCGTGGTCGCGCTACCCGGATTTTGTGCCCGCGAGTTTGCACGCGCGGCTCGCGGATTTTGCGTGCTGGCAGCCGGACGGCGTCGTCGCCGGTAACGGCTCGAACGAGTTGATACAAGCCCTGTTGATGGTGACGATTGGCGAAGGGAAGCGCGTGCTCATCTGCGAGCCGACGTTCGCGCTGTACAGGCAGATCGCAACCGTGCTCGGCGGCGAGGTGGCGAGCGTGCCGCTCGACGGCGAGTTGAAATACGACATCGCGGCCCTGCGCGAGAAGATAGAAACAATCGAACCGGACGTGACGATCATCTGCGCGCCGAACAACCCGACCGGATGCGGCATTGACGCGCCCGACCTCGTCTCGCTGCTGGAAGCTACGGACGGGCTCATCGCCGTTGACGAAGCCTACTTCGAGTTTGCCGCGCGGACCGTCGCGCCTCTTTTGCAGCGACACAAAAACCTCGTAGTCTTTCGCACCTTCTCAAAGGCGATGGGGCTGGCTGCGTTGCGCGTGGGCTATCTACTGGCCGCGCCAGAGATCGCGCGCGAGATAGGCAAGGCAGTGCTGCCCTATAACCTCAACGTCGTCTCGCAAACAATCGCGGAGGTCGCCGTAGAACTCTACGAATCCGAACTGCGGCCACACGTGGCGCGCATCGTCGCGGAACGCGAAAGGCTCTACACGGAGTTACAAACAATCGAAGGGCTTGAGGCCGTCCGTTCGGAGGCGAACTTCATGGTCGTTCGCTCACGAATCAAACCGCGCGTCGTGTTTGAAGAGTTGCTCGGGCGCGACATTCTGATACGCGACGTGAGCGGCTACCCGTTGCTGCGAGACTATTTTCGCGTGAGCGTCGGCACGCCGCGCGAGAACGACCTGTTGCTGTCAGCGCTACAAGAGATTTTCGCCTGAGAGGCACAACCTTCATTCAGATGCAACCGGCGAAGTCGCAAACCGGGAGCTTTGTTAGCGAGAGGGAAAATTATGAGCACACAACTGCAAACGCGCGCGGCTGAAGTTAGACGGCAGACGAAAGAGACCGACGTGCGAGTCGCTTTGAATCTCGACGGGGGCGGGCAGGCGCGCGTCTCGACGGGCGTGCCGTTTCTGGACCACATGCTCGAACTGTTCGCGCGGCATGGCCTCTTCGAACTGGAAGTTGAGTGTCGCGGCGATCTGGAAATAGACGATCATCATTCGGTGGAAGACGTTGCCATCTCTCTGGGCGAGGCGTTCGCGCGTGCGCTCGGCGACAAGCGCGGCATCACGCGTTACGGCTCGGCTCTCGTGCCGATGGACGAGGCGTTGTGCCGCGCCGTCGTTGATCTGTCGGGACGCTTTTATCTCGTCTATGAAGTTGAAACGCGGCGGCAGATGATCGGTAATTTCTCTGTCGAGTTGGCCGAACATTTCTGGCGTTCTTTTGCCGAGGCCGCGCGCTGCAACCTGCACATTGATCTGCTGCGCGGGCGCAACACACACCACATTCTCGAAGGAACGTTTAAGGCGACGGCGCGCGCTCTGCGGCAGGCGTCGGAACTGGACCCGCGCGTCGAGGGAGTTCCGAGCACGAAGGGGGTGTTGTGAGCGTGCGCGCGGAAGTGGCGATTATTGATTACGGCGTCGGCAATTTGCGTTCGGTCGGAAAGGCTTTCGAGGCGACGGGATGCGCGGCTGTGGTGAGCGAAGACGCGCGCGTGCTGCGCGCGGCGAAGCGTCTGGTGCTGCCGGGCGTCGGCGCGTTCGGCGCGTGCATGAAGGCTCTCGGAGAGCGCGGCTTCGACGAACTCGTGCGCGAACGCGTGGCGGAAGGGACGCCGCTTCTGGGCGTTTGCGTCGGGATGCAAATGCTGTTCGAAGAGTCGGAAGAGTTCGGGCGTACAAATGGGCTGGGGCTGCTGGGCGGGCGCGTGCGCCGCTTTTCGAAAGAGTTGTTGGTGCCGCAGACGGGTTGGAATCAAATTTCGCCTCAAATTTCACCTCAAATTTCACAGCGCGGCTCGCACACGTTGCTCGAAGGGATCGAAGAGGGGACGTTTTTCTACTTCGTACACTCGTTTTACTGCGAACCGTCGGAGCGCGAAGTTGTGCGCGCGGAGACGGAATACGGCGCGCGTTACGCTTCGGTCGTCGCGCGGGGAGCAATCTGCGGGGTCCAGTTTCACCCGGAGAAGAGTCAGGCGGCGGGGCTGCGCCTGTTGCGAAACTTCGCCGCGTTGGAAGCCGTGTAAATCATCAATGCTGGCAAAACGTATCATTCCATGTCTCGATGTTGATCGCGGGCGCGTGGTCAAAGGTATTCGCTTTACGTCGCTGGTTGACGCGGGCGACCCCGTGGAACAGGCGCGTCGCTACGATGCAGAGGGCGCGGACGAGTTGACGTTTCTGGACATCACGGCCTCTTCGGACAGGCGCGCGATCGTCTCCGACCTCGTGCGCCGCGTGGCCGACGAAGTCTTCATCCCGTTCACAGTGGGCGGCGGCCTCAGAAGTCTCGAAGACATACGCGCGGTGCTGCGCGCAGGCGCGGACAAGGTGACGCTGAACACGACGGCGCTCGAACATCCCGAAGTGATTAGTGAAGTGGCGGAGACTTTCGGCAGCCAGTGTATGGTCGTAGCCATTGACGCGCGGCGAAGGGAAGGAAGCGACGGCTCGCGCGTCTGGGAAGTGTTCACGCACGGCGGGCGGCGCGCCGCGAATCAGGACGCCGTCGAGTGGGCCGCGCGCGCCGAGAAACTCGGAGCGGGGGAGATACTCTTGACGAGCATGGACGCGGACGGCACGCGCGACGGCTTCGATGTCGAACTGACGCGCGCGGTGGCCGGGGCGGTGCGCATCCCGGTCATCGCTTCGGGCGGCGCGGGCAAGCTCGAACATTTTTACGACGCGCTGACGGAAGGGCGCGCGAGCGCGGTGCTCGCCGCGTCGCTCTTTCATTTCGGCGTGTACAAGGTTTCCGAGGTCAAAGATTACCTGCGTGCGAGGGGAGTGGTGGTGCGATGACTAAGTTCGCGTTTGACGAATTGAGATACGACGAGCGCGGCCTCGTGCCGGTCGTCGTGCAGGATGCGACGACGCGCGAAGTGCTCACCGTCGCTTACATGAACGCGGAGAGTTTGCGGCGCACGCTCGACGAAGGCGAGACGTGGTTCTGGTCGCGTTCGCGCGCGGAGCTTTGGCACAAGGGCGAAACTTCCGGCCACACGCAGCGCGTCGTCAACATCGCGGTTGATTGCGACCGCGACGCGCTCGTCGTGCTCGTCTCGCCGCGCGGCGCAGCATGCCACACGGGCGCGCGTTCCTGTTTTCAACACGAGCTCGAAACGGCGCAACCGTTCGATGAGTTGGAAGGCATTGTGCAGACGGGAGAGCCGCGCTTGCTCGGCGAGACGCTCGCGGAACTTTACGCCGTCATCGAGAGCAGGCGGCGGGAGAGGCCGGAAGATTCGTACACGACTTATCTCTTCGAACAGGGGTTGGATAAGATTCTGAAAAAGGTCGGGGAGGAAGCGGCGGAGACGATCATCGCCGCGAAGAACGACGACACACGCGCCTTCGTCGGCGAAGTCTCAGACCTCCTCTATCATCTGCTTGTGCTGTTGGCCGAACGCGGCGTGCAACCCGAAGCGGTCGAGGCCGAACTCTCGCGCCGCGAAGGAAAAGGGGCGTCGAAATGAATCGTGACAAAACGGAGCTTGAAGAGTTGCTGGATTTCGCCGTAGGACTCGCGCAAGGGGCGGGCGAGATCACTCTGCGCCACTTCCGCCAAACCTTCACGCCCGACCGCAAGGCCGATGGCTCGTTCGTGACGGCGGCCGACCGCGAAGCCGAAAGATTCATTCGCGCGCGAATCGAAGAAAGATTTCCGCACGATTCCGTGTTGGGCGAAGAAGAGGGAGCGCGCGCGGGCGCGTCCGGCAGGCGTTGGATCATTGATCCGATTGACGGCACATACTCGTTCGTTCATGGCGTGCCGCTCTACGGCGTGCTCATCGGGTTGGAGATCGAAGGAGAGGTAAGTTTGGGCGTCGTCAATCTTCCCGCGCTCGGCGATCTCGTCTACGCGGCGCGCGGGCTGGGTTGCTTCTGGAACGAGGCGCGCGCGCGTGTCTCCGGGGTGTCTTCGTTGGGCGACGCCTTGCTGCTCTCGACCGACTTCGGGACGTGCGAGCGATACGGCTTCGGCGCGGCGGCGCGCAGGTTGGAAGACGCGGCGGGCGCGCGTCGCACCTGGGGCGATTGTTACGGTCACATTCTCGTCGCCACAGGGCGCGCGGAAGTGATGCTCGACCCTGTGATGAACGTCTGGGATTGCGCCCCGCTGTTGCCGATTCTGGAAGAGGCCGGGGGCACTTTCACGGACTGGCGCGGCCAACGGACGATTCATGGAGGCAACGCGATATCAACCAACGGCCTGCTGTTCGATGCGGCGCTCGAACTTGTTGGAAGGGAAGAATAGCTACACGTTGCATTCGCGCACGCGCGGGTCGCACGTCGAGCAGTAAAGTCGTGAAGTAAGAGCAAAAAGTCGTGCAGTAAGAACGAGAGGCTTCGATAAGGACGAGAGGTTTCGATGCTGATTATTCCGGCCATTGATTTGAGAGACGGACAATGCGTGCGGCTGATGCAGGGGCGGCGCGCGGAGGCCAAAGTTTACGACGGCGATCCTGTAGAGATCGCGCGTCGGTTCGCGGAAGCGGGCGCGCAGATGCTGCACGTAGTTGATCTGGACGGCGCTTTTGCCGAAACGGGTTCGCCGAATCGTGCGGTGGCGCGGCGCATCATCGAAGCGGTGGAGATACCTGTGCAGTTCGGCGGCGGGCTGCGCGAAGTCTCAGACGTGCGTGAGATCATCGAGAGCGGCGCGGCGCGCGTCGTCGTCGGCACGTTGGTCCTTGAGTCTGCGGAAAGGCTGGCGCGGCTCGTAGAGTTGTACGGGGCGCGCGTCGCCGTAGGCATTGACGCACGTGGCGGGCGCGTGTTGACGCATGGTTGGGAGAAGCAGGAGGACGTGTCGGCGTTTGAACTGGCCGCACGCGTGGCCGCGCTCGGCGTGTCGCGGATCATTTATACGGACGTGGCGCGCGACGGGACTTTGGAGGGCGTGAACGTAGAGCAGACGTGCGCCGTGGCGCGCGCGTCGGGTTTACGGATCACGGCTTCCGGCGGCGTGTCTTCACTGGCCGATATAGAGCGTTTGAAGGACGCTTGTGAGGCGCGTATTGATAGCGTCATAGTGGGCAAAGCGCTCTATGAAAAACGCTTCACTTTGGAGGAAGCATTGAGCGCCGGAGCGTAGTTGCGGCTCGCATGTGTGAGCCGGGTTCATACCGCGCGTGAGGCTTGTCTGCGTTCCGGTAATACGCTTTTTAGCGGGCCTCCAGCGTCCGGCCCTTGAAGAAGTCTGCGGCGGCTTTCAACATACGGCGGATGCGCCGCAACACCTTCGGCAAAATCCAGACCAGGAGCAAGAGAAATATCAGGATGACCGCCAGCATCGCCAACGGGTAGCTGACCGCCAGTCCTACTGCGCCGACGACGAGCACGTCCTCTGCGACGGAGAGCGACCAGTTCGTGAGCGGTTCAGGGCTCAGGTTGGCCCCCGCGCGGACGGTCGCTTTCGTGCCGTGAGTTGAGAGTGCCAGCCCGCCTCCGAGCAGCAGCGCGAGGACTTGCACCGAAGGACTGATCTCCGAGGTGGCCGCCGCCGCGAGCACCGCACCGGCCGGGACGCGTATGAACGTGTGCAGAGCATCCCAGACCGTATCCACGTAAGGGATTTTATCGGCGAAGAACTCTAGCACGTAAAGAAAAATTGCCACGCCGATAATCAGCCAGTTGTCCAACACCTGAAGGCCGCCGGGCAGGTGTGCGAGTTTGTAGTGTTCCAGCAGCCCCAGCACGGCCACGGTGGCATACAAGTTAATGCCGGAAGTCCACGCCGCGCCGAGCGCCAAACCTAGAATTTGTATGACGTTCATCTCTCAGCCTCCCCGCCGAACCTCGTCTTCAACATAGGCATTTCACCTTCTCGCATCGCAAACAGTTTGTGTTGACATAACTACTCATGCGATGTTGACTAAGATTATATCCGCACGTATCTATAGATGCTCGGTAGCATCAACGCTTCGGGGCAACTTTTAAAGTTTACGGTGTATAGTTAGTACCGTTGCCGTGGCTTACAGGGATGTCACGATTGACCTGAACATTTAATAACGCATGCTGTGTTGCAAAGAGGCGACAAAGTAAAATTCAAGGATAACATCTTCGATGCGCGAGTCGCGATTATTGGCAGCGGCTTCGGCGGGCTGGGCGCGGCCATACGCCTGAAGCAGGCGGGTGTCGAGGACTTTATTATCTTCGAGCGCGCGTGCGACGTTGGCGGGACGTGGCGCGACAACACTTACCCGGGCTGCGCCTGCGACGTGGAATCACACCTCTACTCGTTCTCCTTCGCGCCGAACCCCGTCTGGACGCGCAGTTTCTCTACACAACCTGAAATCTGGTCGTACCTCAAGCGATGCGCGCATGACTTCGGCGTGCTGCCGCACATACGCTTCCAACACGAAGTAAGAGAAAGCATCTGGGACGAAGCCGCGCAGCGTTGGCGCATCGAAACTTCGCAAGGGAACTACACGGCCTCTGTACTTGTGATGGCCTCGGGCGCGCTCAGCACGCCTTCGACGCCAGGGCTTCCGGGGCTGGAGTCCTTTCAGGGCAAGGCGTTTCACTCCGCGCACTGGGATCATGACTATGACTTAACAGGCCGACGCGTCGCCGTTGTAGGCACAGGCGCATCGGCCATTCAGTTTGTTCCGAAGATTCAAACGAAGGTCGCGCAGTTGCACCTGTTCCAGCGCACCCCGCCCTGGATCATACCGCGCCACGACCGCGCCTTGAGCGAGTTTGAGCACCGCCTGTTCCGCCGTTTCCCCTCCGCGCAGCGCGCCGCACGTGCATCAATCTACCTTTTCCGCGAACTGTTCCTGCTCCCGTTTCGACATCTCTGGCTGGCGGGGCAAGTCGAACGTTTAGCGCGACGCCATCTCGAACGCTCTGTGCCGGACGCGGAACTTCGCGCGAAACTTTCGCCCGACTATAGTATCGGCTGCAAGCGCATACTCATCTCGAACGACTACCTGCCATCGCTCACGCGCCCCAATGTCGAAGTGGTGACGGAAGGCATCGCGGAGGTGCGCGGGCATTCAATCGTAGATTCTTCCGGCGTCGAGCGCGCCGTGGACGCGATCATACTCGGCACGGGCTTTCAAGTGACCGACCCTCCGCTTGCCAAACACACACGTGGACGCGAAGGGCGAACGCTGTCCGAAGTTTGGCGCGGAAGCCCGCAGGCGCACTTGGGGACGACCGTGGCGGGATTCCCAAACCTGTTCATCCTGCTCGGCCCCAATACGGGGCTGGGGCACAACTCCGTCGTCTACATGATCGAGGCGCAGATTGAGCATCTGCTCGCGGCGATCAACTACATGCACCGGCAGGGCGCGAGCGCCATCGAGCCGCGACCTGAAGCGCAGGCAGCTTTCGTCGCTGAAGTAAGAAGAAGAATGGAAGGGACTGTCTGGATCGCCGGTCGTTGCGTGAGTTGGTATCTCGATTCGACGGGGCGCAACTCCACGCTCTGGCCGGACTTCAGTTGGCGTTTTCGCCGACGCGTCGCGCGCCTGAACCCTGTTGAGTATGCGTTGAGTTTTCCACCCGACGCGAAACAACCCGCAGACTCTTTTCAGCGGGCGGCGGCCTCGCATGAACGACATCTAGCGCACGCTGCACACGACAATTAAGACGACGCGAGACGGGCGTGCGAAGCTTGCCGCGTTAAGTTCTTAAAGGCGTCCAGCCCGCATAGTTATCAGGAGGAAGCTGTCCGTTGACAGGTGGCATTTCCGGCAAAGTCGTGCTCATCACAGGTCCGGCGCGCGGCATCGGCGCGGAGTTGGCGCGCATGCTTGCGGCGCGCGGCGCGTATCTATCGCTGGTGGGGCTGGAGCCTGAAAGGCTCGCCGCGCTGGCGCGTGAACTCGGCGACAGGCACGTCTGGTACGAGTGCGACGTTACGGACCAGTCGGCGCTTGAGCGCGCTGTCGAAGGCACTGCGCAGACGCTCGGCGGCATAGACGTAGTTGTCGCCAACGCGGGCATAGCCAGCAACAGCACGGTCGCGGTCGGCCAGGTGGATGCGCTCGTGCGGACCATCGAAGTGAATTTGATCGGAGTCGTGCGCACCGTCAGCGTCACGCTGCCGCATGTGACGCGTGCGCGCGGCTATTATCTGCTGGTCTCTTCGGCTGCGGCCATAGCCCCGCTGCCGTGTATCTCGACTTACGCTGCCGCGAAGAGCGGCGTCGAACAGTTCGGCAACGTGCTGCGCCTTGAAGTTGCGCACAAGGGAATCGGTGTGGGCGTCGCTCACCCTTCGTGGATTGACACGGACATGGTGCGCGACGTGCAGCACGATTTAGGGAGTTTCAACGAGATGCTCGCCATGCTCCCCTGGCCGTTCGGCTCTGTGACCCCTGTGAAAACCTGCGCCGCCGCCTTTGTCAAAGCGATTGAGCGGCGCAAGCGCAAGGTCTACGTCCCGTGGGCGCTCGCACCTATCGCCGCCCTGCGTTATCTCTTCGCAAGCCCGCTCTCGGAATATGTCTTGAAGCGTAGAGCGCGTCGTCTCATCCCACAGGCGGAGCGCGAAGTCCTTCGTCTCCACAGGTCCTTCGGCCTCAACAGCGTCGAGACCGTGCGCAAGCCAAAGGTTGAAGAAGTCGAAGAACCAGGCGATTAATATGCGAGAACCTCTCAACGACTCCACCCGCCGAGGAGCAGGGTATATTCTTATTCTTAGCCTGAGTCCGATAATGAAACTTATGTATAAAGGGGCGCTACCATCAGACATCCAGCATGCCCGAATATTTGTGCAACGCCGTATTATAGACGGTCCTCGCCGAGCCTTGTCTAAATCTGTCTAAAAGTAAAGTGCGGTCTGCTCAAAAAATCAGAGGAGCCGTGGGCTCGCTCGCCCCTTTCTCTTTTAATCGTTGACACCCCGTCCCACCACGCGTATCGTTCCTGCGTCTCACGTGCAACACAGCCCCTCAACCTCAACGGCTTAGGCTACTCACAACGAAGGAGAACACTATTATGACCGAAAATAACAGACTGTGGCGGAGGTTTATCCTGCTCGCTGTCCTGCTGGCGGCGCTCTTCGTCCCGACCCATACAGGGACGCACGCCAGCGAGTGTCCCTATGGACCCGATTGCGGCTATGAACCCAACAATTGCGAGCAGCGATGCTTCGACCAGTTTGATGTGTGCATGAGCGGCACAGCTACGTACTCCGCCTGCGATACCCAACGTGCCTACTGCCTATATCGCTGCGGCTGGTAGGCAGACCATCAAAGACACCTGACGCGCCCCGGTTGAACTTCTCGCTGCCGGGGCGCGTCGTTTTGGAGTCTGACCACCCTGCACAAAAAGTCTTTCACCTGCCTAATAAGATACTTAAACTTTACGGGGGGTTGAGGCAGAGCCAAACCTCGTCCATGGTCGTTATCGGACTCAAGACGGTTAAAACTCACGGGAGTGCGTGCTACTGTTGAATGTTGAGTGAGGCGACTTTGGCGTGCGCTTCTGTGAGCGCGCTGTTCAGCTTTGCGGCTAGGGTTTGAACGTGTGGTTCTTTAGTTATGGTGATGTGGTCTCCGGGAACTTCGTGGACCTCAACTGAATCCGTGGAGAGCGTGTTCCATCCTAATGTCAGGTTAACGTCGGAATGCGGTGCGTCGTCGAAGTTGCCGGGGGCGGATTCGGTGGCGCGGAAAAGTGTGATCGGTTGGGCAGTGGGCCGGGGTTGATAATTTCTCAAAGCACGCACGTTGGTCTGGTAGACGTGCAAGAGACGCCGTGCTTGCGCGAGGTCGTAATCGAAGGGGACGATGCGTTGTTGCCGTCCATGCTCAAGCAGGTGTAGCAAACGCTGGTCGGGTTCGAGATGGCGCAAATCTTCCTCCGAAATCGGCAGGGTTAGATCGGAAGCCAATCCGGCGAGCAACTTCACGTCGTCAAACTCTTCCAACGGGCGCACGGGCGCAGGGCTATCGAGCAGCGCGAGCAAGGCGACCTCTTGACCGAGTTCTCGCATCTGCCGCGCCATCTCGTAGGCGACGACGCCGCCCAACGACCAACCGCCCAAAAGATACGGTCCTTCCGCTTGGACGCTTCGCACTGCGGCGACGTAATAAGCGGCCATGTCTTCAAGACGCGTGAAGGGTTCGGCGCGCCCGTCGAGTCCTCGCGCCTGTAGGCCGTAGAAAGGGCGCTCATATCCCAGATGACGCGCGAGCGAAATGTAGCAGATGATATTCCCTCCGGCGGGGTGTACGAAGAAAACGGGCGTTTGCGACCCCGCGGGTTGAATGGCAACGAGAGACGACCCGTCTTGCGCAGTTTCCTGCCGTATGATCGCGGCGAGGCTCTCTACAGTCGCTCCCTTAAAAAGAGTGTCGAGCGGCAGGTCGCGTCCAAACTGCTTGCGGACCTGCGCCATCAAGCGTACGGCCAGAAGCGAGTGGCCGCCGAGCTTAAAGAAGTTGTCGGCGACGCCCACGGGGCGTACGTTGAGAACATCTTCCCAAATTTGCGCGAGTTGCAGTTCTGTAGTGTTGCGCGGGGCGATGAAGTCCGTTCCGTGCGACGCGCCGGTTTCGTCGGGCGCGGGCAGCGCGCGGCGATCAACCTTGCCGTTAGGCGTCAGCGGCAGCGCATCCATCCAGACGTAAGTCGAGGGAATCATATACGCGGGAAGTTTCTGCCGCAGGTATGCTCCGAGAAGGTCTACGTTCGCCTCTCCATGTGCGGCCACGTAAGCGACGAGCCTTTTATCGCCGGGCGCGGACTCACGCAACATCACGACCGCCTCGTGCACGGAAGGATGTTCGCTCAAAGCCGTCTCGATCTCTTCGAGTTCGATGCGGAAGCCTCTCAGTTTAACTTGACGGTCGGCGCGTCCGAGAAACTCTATATTTCCATTGGGCAGAAAACGCGCGCGGTCGCCCGTACGGTACAGACGCGCGCCCGGCGACGCGCCGAAAGTGTGCGGGACGAATTTCAAGGCGGTCAATTCGGGGCTGTTCAGATAGCCGTGCGCCAGCCCTTCGCCGCCGATGCACAGTTCGCCCGCAACGCCCACGGGCACGGGGCGCAAATTTTGGTCCAGTATGTAAGCCTGCGTGTTCGAGATGGGGCGACCAATGGGAACGGTCCACGCTCCGCCGGGAACACTCCGAACCGGAAACCACGTGGCGAAAGTCGTACTCTCCGTCGGGCCGTAAACGTGCAGCAGACGCTCCGGCGGGGCGTGCTCGATGAGTTCCCTGACCCGCACGGGATCAACCGCTTCACCGCCGAACAGCAGATGCTTGATGGAGCTGAAAATACCGGGGACTTCGCGCGCCAGCAGGTTGAACAAAGCCGTCGTTAAGAAGAGGACGGTGATTCCCTGCCTCTTGATCTCGGCGGCGAACTCCGAAGGCAGAAGCAACACTTCGCGGCTCATGACGACGAGCCGCGCGCCATTCGCCAGCGCACCCCAAACTTCGAAAGTGGCTGCGTCGAACGACGCGTTCGATGCCTGCGCGACCCTATCAGAGGCTTCCAGCCTGACGTAGTTTGTGTTGCACACCAGACGCGCGACGGCGCGATGCGGGATGAGTATTCCCTTCGGTCTTCCAGTGGACCCGGAGGTGTATATGACATAGGCGAGGCTTTCAGCGTTCGTACGGTTGACAGGATTCTGCGGGCTCTCCCGCGCGATGACGCCCCGATCCCTGTCCACACACACGACACGCGATTCCCGCCCGGCGACTGTCTGAAGAAGACGCTCCTGCGTCAACACGGTCTTGACCCCTGCATCCTCCAGCATCATCTCCAAACGTTGCGGCGGGTACGACGCATCGAGCGGCAGATACGCGCCGCCCGCCTTCAACACGCCGAGCCACCCGATCAACATCTCCGCCGAACGCTCCATCAACACCGCCACCACTTCCCCGCTTCCCACCCCCACACGTCGCAGGTAATGCGCTAGACGGTTCGCCCTCCGGTTCAACTCGCCGTAATTCCATTGCTCGTCACCGAACGACAACGCCAACGCATCAGGCTGCCGCGCCGCCGACGCCTCCACCAACTCATGCACACACAACTCACGACTGTACTCGCTTCCCGTCGCGTTCCATTCTTCAATTAACTGTCGCCGCTCGCCCTCCTCCAACAATTCCAACTCCGACACACGCCGCTCCGGCTTCGAGACCATCTCATCCAACAGACGTTCGAAGTGTCTCGACATGCGCCGCGCCGTCTCTTCGTCGAACAGGTCCGTGTTGTACTCCAGAGACCCCCACAACCCCTCCGCAGACTCGCTCAGGCTCAACGTCAAATCGAACTTCGCCACACCGCTCTCGACTTCCAGCGGCCTCATCTCCAACCCTGCCAACTGTCCCTGCTCCGCCCCTGCGTTCTGCAAAGAGAACATCACTTGAAACAGCGGCGCATGGCTCATCTCTCGCTCCGGCTGCAACTCTTCCACCAACTTCTCGAACGGCACATCCTGGTGCGCGTATGCTCCGAGACACACTTCGCGCACGCGTCGCAGCAGTTCAAACACAGACGGGTCGCCGCCGAGACTTGTGCGCAGCACGAGCGTGTTGACGAAGAAGCCGATCAGCCCTTCCAACTCCGCACGGCTCCGCCCCGCTATCGGCGTCCCGA
>WUUC01196807.1_pt1 | contig 30128 bp, 28 predicted proteins | sample 6278441 | NCBI WGS metagenome assembly WUUC01 (sample SAMN13675441, study PRJNA597444) | soil metagenome | isolation source: soil | place: USA: Washington | collected 2017-10 | reverse complement strand
CGAAGGTAGCAGCAACAAGTTGTCCGATTATTTTTCGTGATGGTCTAAGGTGTATTCGATCGTCAAAGAATCCGATCAAAAAAGGAATTGTTAAAACAGCGAGCATTGTTAAAATGCTCTTAAAATTTGCTTCATCAATCCAGATCAGTGATGCGGCACAGAAGCCTGCAAAAATCGCAATCCCTCCCATTGACGGGGTAATTTTTTTATGAATTTTGCGCTGATCAAGTTGGACGAAAAGATTTTTCTTGCTTGCATATCGAATGATCTGAGGCAAAAGGATCAGGCTTATTAAAAATCCGGTAAGAGCCGTTAGAAGCAAGGAAACCATAGACTAAAGCCAAAGGTAGTGAATTCTATACTTTCAAGCAGAAAATGGTAACCTAAAATGCCTGCTGATCGCCCTTCGCCAGTGAAACGACTGTGGCGATAATGATTTTGATGTCCAATATAAACGACCAGTTTTCTATGTAAAACCTGTCGAGTTTCACCCGATTTTTCATATCGATCAGGTTGCGAGTCTCACCTCTATACCCTTTACTCTGAGCTAAGCCTGTAATACCTGGCTTTACATGATGACGCACCATAAATTTATTGATCAACCGTGAGTATTCTTCGGTATGTTTCAACATGTGAGGCCTGGGGCCAACAACAGACATCGTTCCCTGGAGAACATTCAGGAATTGTGGAAGCTCATCCAAACTTGTTTTCCTAAGGAAGGAGCCGACTGCAGTGATCCGGCAATCACCTTTGGTTGCCTGCTTATGGTCTGCATCGTGGTTGACATACATCGTTCTGAACTTTAGACAAACAAAGTCCGAATTGTCCTTGCCTGTTCGCTTCTGCCGGAAAAAGACTGGTCCTTTCGAGTTTAATCGGATTGCCAGTGCAATTATTGGAAACAGCCAGGAAAAAACACCAACGATAAAGAGCATAGAGAACATTACATCAAACACGCGCTTCAAAACTTGATTGTTACGATTATCAAGCGGAATGGACGAGACGTTTAACACTGGAATGTGGTCGTATCGCTCAAGCTCTAAGCCCTTGAATGAGAATGCGCGAAAGTCTGTGATCACCTTCACTTTAACCATTTTGTCTTCGCAGACATCAATGATCTGTTTGATTTGGCCGTACTTAACATAGGGCAGGCAGCAGTAAACTTCATCTACTGTAGGCTGTTCAGACTGCACGATGTCTGTTATCGCACTAATACCTCCTAGATACTTAGGGCTGTTGAACACTTTATCATCAAAAAAGCCCAAGAATTGATATCCATATTCCGGATGCATATCAAAAAACACCTCAAGTTGCTTTGCGACCGCACCGTATCCAATTATGACAACATTCCGGAAATTATAACCCTTTGAACGATAGATGCTCAATGAGTAATAAAGTGTCAGCCTCCAGGTCATAATTACTGCAAGAAAAGTACCGCAGGCTACGACTGGTCCCCATTTATGAACTAACTGAAAATCGAGAAGATAAATGACCAGGCATGTAATCAAAAAGTGCTGCCCGACTGAATAGAAAATTGTAGTGACGAGTTGAGTGAGTGTAAAAACCCGGTTTGCCTTATATGGGCTTGCGTAGAATGTAATTACAATCCAAGAAAGGTTAATGATTGTCAAAAAAAGAAACCAGGGGTATTCGCTGCTGTGAAGTATGATGAAATGACCAGTGAGGTATAGGGTAATAAATAATCCGTTAAGAATAGATATATCTCCAAAGAATGTAATTAGTTTAAGGTATTTGGAAAACCTATGCTTCATGGAGTGGGATTCTTTTGCGCAAAGATAACATTTTCCAGTATTAGACACGGCCGTGGCACAATTGGTTGGAATCGGAAAAATTGGAAATGACAAATTTCCTTACCTTTGAAAACCTGGGAAATCCCTTTACCAAACGTTTGTAAGGTTATTAAACTCATATCGTGCTGCCGTCAAAATTTGAAAAACCCGGAGTTATTGTTCTTATTCTAACTATTGTCGCGGCCTTTTTCCGACTACTTAACCTGGACTTTCAAAGTTTGTGGCTTGACGAACTTCATTCAATTATACCGACATCACCAGCCGTTCCCTTAGGCCTCCTCATCCACTACACTGAAAGTGATCAGCCACCTGCTTTTTTTATAATGCTTCACTACGTGTTTCAGTTCTTCGAATATGATGCACTTCTCGGACGTTTTGTATGTGCCCTCCTCGGCATACTCTCAATACCGGTCGTCTACTTTTTAGGCAAAGAAATTCACAGCAAGAATATTGGCCTCCTATCTTGCCTGCTGATCGCGCTTAATTATTTCCACGTGTATTACTCGCAAGATCTGCGGTTTTACAGTTTAACATTTCTTTTAAGCGCACTCTCCTATCTCTTCTTTATCCGGGCGTTCAAGTATTCTCGCATGACGGATTTTATTTTTTATGCACTTAGTACATCGCTATTACTGTACACTCATTATTATGGCATGCTCATCTTCGGGATTCAGTTTCTGACTTTCATTGTGCTGATCATTGCTTACAAAACCAGCAAGCGGTTTGTGATTGGCGGGCTGATAAGTGGAGCGTTAGCGGGCATTTCTTTTATTCCGTGGCTTCCAGTCATTCTAAAAGACCTTGGCACGACAGGCTATTGGCTTACGCCACCTAAAATTTATTTCTTCGGAAAGTTCGTTTATGAATATTTCGGAAAGGACGCAATCACATCGCTGATATTCATAGGCTGCCTTTTTTTATTTGGATTGATGGTATATAAACGAAGGAGAGAACTTCCCTCATTGCCTATTTACGTTATTTTAGTAATGTGGTTCGTCCTAACGTACTTGATTCCGTTTGTGAAATCCTACATTGGCGTTCCGGTGCTGATGACGCGCTACACCATCGTTGCTTTGCCAGCATTAGTCATAATTTTTGCCATTGGGATAATGGAAGTAGAGCAAGTAAAATGGCGTAAGGCGCTGTTAGCGATTCTGGTTGTCTCTTTCATTGTCAATATTTTTTTCATGCGAGGGTACTATACCAAAATACATAAGACACAATTCCGGGAAGTTAGTTCATACGTTCAATCAAGAGCAACCAGCGAGACCCCCGTCTTGTCTCACCTGACGTGGTATTTTGAATATTACTTCAAAGACTCGTCAGTTAAAGTTCAGGATGTATCAACATTAACGCCTGACGTAAAGCAATTCTGGTTGCTAACCGCGCACTACGCTGAACCAAAACGAATCGAACTTAAAAATCAATTTCTGGACAGCTACGAAATTATCGAAGAGAAGAAATTCTTCGAGGCGGAAGCAATACTGCTGAGGAGAAAATAATTAGTTACGTCCCAGAACTTTAAAAAAGAGTTGCTCGTGTTGGGCGATGATATTTGGCCAACTATACCGGGTTGCAATCTTGAGCGCGTTGTTTTTCTCAAAGGTTTTAAAATCCTTCTCCCTTAGCGACAAGCATTCACGGATCAGCGAAGCAACTTGTAGGGCATCGTTAAAGAACATAGCATCTGTGTTGAGTACACTTTTGTTAAATTCATTTGAATGAGCTGCAATAAAGGCACGACACGCCATTGCCTCTAGAAGCGATGGATTCGTTCCCCCTACTGAGTGTCCATGGAAATATATCGCAGCGAAATATCGCAGGGCATCCAAGACCCTTTTATCATAGATCGCGCCTAGAAAATTAATGGTTGGTGTTGACTCGTATTTCTTCCGAAGGAACTTTCCATACTTGGATTTAACATTGCCGATCACGCAAATTCTATCGGTGGTGCCTGAACTGCAATAACCATCGAGAATCATTTCGATATTATTTTCGGGCTCAAGTCTGGCAATCAAGAGATGAAATTGATAAGGATCAAGATTATAATCGGTCAATAGCTGCACATCAAAATCGGAAACCATGTCTGCGCCATAGGGTAAGAAGAAAGATGCCGCTTCAAAATTACGTTTGTAATAATCCTGTATTCCCTCATTGTCGGAAATTAAGTAGTGCGAATGACTAACTGCAATCTTCTCAAGTTTTTTGATCAGCAATTTGGTGACCCTATTCCACTTCGAACGTCTCCATTCGAGTCCGTCCATGTTCGTAATAATTATCGGCTGGCTTCTTTTTCGAATTCCAAGCAATTGATAAGCCGGGGCGACACTGTGATATCCCGCTTCATAAATTATATCAAAGTTTCCTTTAAGCGCATCCTGCAAACAAAGAAAATCATAAATAAAATTTGCTGAAGCGCCTAGTTGACCTTCCGGGCTGAATATTCTTTTAACTTTTACGCCCTCCAAAGCTGAATTTTTATATGGGTGAAAATGTGGATTATACACCGTGACCTCATGACCCCGCACGACAAGTCCCTTGGAAATGTATTCGGCAAATTGCTCAAACCCTCCGTAGTTGTTAGGAATACCTTTAGTGCCTAAGATCGCTATCCTCATTGGAGCTTTTGTTTACAAAAAGAAGTGATAAGAAGAAGCATGTAAATACAATCCCCTTGTTGGTTTCAAGTACCGATTCCGTGATGCAAAAAAACATAATCACCAATGATATTGCAATCAGCAATTTGTTTTGCGTTGCAAAGCCATCTTTTAAAACAGCCCAAAACAGAATGATGGTAACAAGAAGCCCGAAAATACCAGCCCGAAAATAAGACTGCATAAACTGATTATGTGCATTATGTCCATAATAGCCGTATTTCTCGGTGGGGCTTATGGTAATCGCCATGTTATGTTTTTCATACATCCGATTCAAGAAATCCTGGGTGTCTCCTGTTCCGACACCGGTGATCATATGAACCGGTTTTTCTGACAGGGCTGTCAGGCCAAACTTCCAGGTGAGTAATCGCAGGGTCAGTCCATTGACATCGCCCTCATATATTACATCTTTCGACAACACGCCAAGACCCTTGATAGAGAGCGCCTCCTCCCAGCGTGATCTGATAAATGAATTATTTAACGTGTACGCGATAATGACCACCAGGAAAAAGCCGCATAGCAGTAAAAGTCTTCGCCTTTGCCTGAAAACCTCAATTGATGCAATGATAAGGATCACAAAACTTACGAAGTAGGCCATCTTCGAAGAAAGTAGCAGCAACGAGGCAAACAGAAAAATCAGCAATGTAACAATGATAACGTAGTCGGTTTTTCCCAAAACCTTCATACTATAGAACTCCAAAATAATAATGATTGAAAATAAAAGATAGATGGAGGTGTAGATCGGGTTAAAGTCCAAAGGTCCTGTTAAACTGTAGTAAAAGAAATTTTCTATTGAGTGATCCGTTGTGTACCGTATCGTGGCGAAGGTGATATTGATGAGCATAGCAAAGCAGCAACCGGCTGCAAATGCCAGAAGTACTGGTCTTTTTCTTGTTTTTGGGCTGGCGCCAAATATTAGGGGAACTACAAGAAACGCTGAGTTTTTTTCCAGTTGGAAAAATCCATGTTTGTAATTTTCGGTGTACAGCAATCCAATGAGCAGCACAAGACAATATAACGCGAACGGAATCAGCCGAAGAGCATTCACTCTGAGAGCGTCTTTTTTCGCTTGTGTAGGGACACAAAAAAGCCACGCGACACTAAGTAATATCAAGCTGTAAGTGCTCACCCGAACACTCATGGGGATGCAGAACGCTGCAACGATCAGTGTCGTAAGAAATATTCGCTCCCTGACATGCGTCATCTTAAAAAAATCTTTCATTCCGTTAGCTGTTCGCTCTTTCGTCTATCATCGTCATGCGTTACCAATACATCCGCAAATTTCCTGGCCGAGTTTTGCCACGTATAATTTTCAAGAACGAACGACTGAAGATTCTCCATTTTTCTTTTGTCAGTCGGCTGCTCAAGATTTTTTGCCAGTAGAGTTTTAAGTTCTTCAACATTTAACGGATTAAACATGTATTCATTCAGGAACACAAATTCGGACATGCCCGTTGTATTTGAACACAAAACTAATGTACCTGCGGCAATTGATTCTAACGGTGGTATTCCAAATCCTTCGGCAATAGAGGGATATACGCTTAACGCTGCTTGCCGATAAAGAGCGATAAGGTCAGGCGTTTGTAAACTTCGGATATGGTGGGTGTTGCGCCTGCAATCCTCAGGACAATTTGACAAATACGTCTCTAATGCCGGGTAAGGCAAATCGCTTCTTCCGACAAAAATTAGACTATGTCCTTTCTCCCATAATTTCAGTTCATTGAAAGCCTGGAGTAAGGCGAGGTGATTTTTTCGCGGCTCAATACGACTGACAAAAAGAATGAATTTTTCAAGCCGAAACTCTTTTACAATGTCGCTGTGCACAGAGATTACATCGGAGTTGAAAAACTCTTGAGAAACTCCGTTGGGAGTTACGAATATATTTTTTAACGGAATGTTATAATGTCGAGAGATTGAGTCTTTTGAATAAAGTGACACCGTAAAAAACAGGTCGGCCATTTTTGCAGACCACTTAAATAAAAAATTCTTAGACGTTCGATAACCCAAACTGAACTGGCCGGGAAAATCATTGAAAAGTACGTCATGTGTTGTGACAATGTACTGACAAAGTTTCAATGGAGGCACTACATACTGAAAATGCGCATAGTCAATCCGATGCTTACGAATCAAGTACGGAAATTCCAACACCAGCCTCACTAGTTTTTTCCTTCGAAGGGGTATGTAATGTACGTTTGAATGATTTCCAAATTCACGCCTTAGATTTTCGGTATCAGCGGCAGTAAAAAAAAAATCGACCGAGGGCATCAACTGGATTAGTTCCTGATAAAGTCCTTTGAGGTATGTTCGCGTTCCCTGATGAGCTTCGTCAAAAACATGACAATCAACAAGTAAATTCATTCAAAGTACAGTTTAACCCAATTATTTATTCTGCAAATATGGGCTTTTTTGTGAATAATTTCGAAACCCGGAAACTTCTCGAATGCATAAGCCGATAAGCAACACCTCCAAAACTTCACTTGTTTTTTACGAGCAACTTTTCGAATGTTCCCTTCAACTAATATTTCCAGCATAACCGCATCGACTTTGATGGGTGGAAATGCAGACTATATTTCACTAAATTTATGCATTGAGAAACAAATGCTTACCTAATACGCAGAGACTTATTACCTTTACGACCGCACAAAGCACGCCTTAGCGCAACCCTAAAAGATGGCAAATCTACTTCGATCAAAGCTGAAATACTATTACCAGAAATTCTATAATAAATTCAATTATGATACACAGAAGGTTCTTCTGAATTTAGGTAATCTGCAAGCGAAGCTTAATAATTCCAAAAAAGAAATTTCTAGTTTTGATGAGGTAGAATTCCAAGTGTTCTCTCAGCGTGGTGAAGATGGAATTCTGCAGTATCTCACTTCGAATGTTGAAATACCGAACAAAGTCTTCGTTGAATTTGGGGTGGAAACGTATACAGAATCCAACACCCGTTTTTTACTAATGAACAATAATTGGTCCGGCCTAGTGATCGATGGCTCGCCCGAAAATATCCGATATATAAAAAGTGATTTTATTTATTGGAAATATGACATTACTGCTATTCAAAGTTTTATCACTAAAGACAACATTGACGGACTCATTTCCAAAAATATCACACAGCGAGACATTGGATTGCTAAGTGTTGATATCGATGGTAATGATTATTGGGTTTGGGAGGCGATCACTTCAATAAACCCGCGCATCGTGATTTGCGAATACAATTCCATGTTTGGACCGGACAAGGCGGTAACGATTCCTTATAAATCCTCTTTCGTCAGAAGTCAGGAGCATTTTTCGGATCTATACTTCGGTGCCTCGCTGGCTGCTTTCTGTCATCTGGCTGAAAAGAAAGGTTACGATTTTGTAGGGACTGCATCGAGTGGTGTCAATGCATTTTTTGTTCGCAAGGATTTATCGGCACCCTTTAGGAAATTCACACCCTCACAAGGATTCAGAGAATCTGCAAACCGCGATTCCCGGGACCGTGACGGGAGCTTAACATTTCTGAAACACTCAAAAAGATTAGATGTTGTCAAAGATTTTCCGGTGTACGATGTTGTCAACAACCGCCAGACGACAATTCGAGAGATGTTTGCACTCTAGCGTCTAATTAAGGTATCAATACAGAAATTCAATCGTTCTATACTGAAGCGCCAGCTTGGTTCTCAGATATGTGAGGTAGACCACGGCTGCGACAAAATGAAATCGTGATTTTTTTAGTGCAATAATTTTGAGCGAATAACAGAGATCTCGGAATCGAAACAACTTCTGAGCAATTTTTTCATCTGAAGTCACAGACAAATGGTGACCTAGGCAATAGTCGACAACAAAAAGAAATTGATTTTTTTTCGCATAGGTTATGAGAAAATCAGAGTCAATGCCATAGAGTCTTAGTCGCTCATCAAACGAAGGATAATTCGCGAGCAGGTAAGACTTTCGGATTAACATACCACTGCTCACAGCAACTGTGTTTTTTGCTTCGACCAGTCCGAGCGATAATGTCTTCCAGTATTTTCCTTTAATAAAGGAATAATGACCGGGGCTGAAAATCTGATCTCCGACTTTTATATAAGGCACAAATAAATTCACTTTTGGGTGTGTGTGTATTGCTGCAAAAGCTCTTTGCAAGAACTCCTCGGAAAATATACTATCCTGGTCAAGCAAGAGTAAGAACTCACTTTTCTTATCCATCCACCGCGTAACCTGATTGTAGATACGTGCCATTGACACGTTTTCAGGTGTGTAAATATATTTTAATCTGGGAATGACAAGTTGTAATTGTTCTACTTGCTCTGGCATCTGCGCTACAGGGCTATTGTCCCAAACGAATAATTCAAAGTCTATGGAGCCGATAATGCTGCACAATGATTGAATTGACAAAGACTGATCAAGGTCCTCCTTATACAAGACAACAACTGTCGATAACTCCACTTTCATATTTGTGTTGTATTCAGTAAGGCTCCCGTTTCAGCGAACATCCTTTTGTTTTGCAACTGGCGTGCAACGCCCCAAAACAAGAAAAGGTAAAGCAAGGCTACGGGTGCTGATCCTATGCTGAACTGAAAAGCAAATGCAAAAATAAAGGAACAGACCGATGCTACTACTATCATAAATTCGCCTTTCCACTGCGGGTTGCTATTTGCTATTAAGCGCGAATTAAACAACAGCCGGGTCCAATAGAGGTGCACGTAAAAATAAAGTAATACGAACACGCCAAAAAGTAAGATCACTGAAATGTACAATGAGTCATATAGATCAACTACGGGAGAATGAAAGCCATATCCTTGAGGCTTAAAAAGCGAAAACATTTCCCGATACTGAACTAGGCGGCCGCGAGCGGAGGCATCACCAATGTCAAAAACAGATAGTACAATCAGAAGAAATGCAATCGATACTAACACCACGAACCAATAGATCCATGGCCTGAAACGCATTCGCATAAATAGCAGAATGGCGAGGCCAATTGCAATTTGAAAATATCCAATTCTGGTGTGACTCATTTCCATTGCAACAAGGGCGACAACCAAAAATATGACCGCAATGAGTACTGTTGAGCGTGTGTGCGACCTCCGGTCAAGAATCGTTGATATGTAAAGCAGTGCGACAAGGGCGAGGTATTCCGAAAAAATTATCGGGCTTACGAAGACGCTGGTCAACCGTGGGGAATCATTTCGCATGTAATTGGGCCAACTTCTCCACATGTGCAGTTTGCCGAACTTCTCATAAAACCAGAATTCCTTAAGTGCAACATCCCTTCGTTCATAAAATCCTTTTTCTCGATCGATACCGCTCGGAATACTCACACGCTCAAACCGCGCTCGCTGGTGAAGTGCATATGAAAAAACAAGAATGCTAAGCAGGGTGAGCGTGCGAAGAATGTAGGCTTGAGTAAGGTCATCAAAAATATTTAGGGCGAATAAAAGCAGCGTATTCAAGAGCGGCAAGAAATACTTTCTCCATCCGACAAAAAGATCAAAACCCGAAGCACCTTCCAAAACACCCGCGGCCCCAACCATGGTCAAAATTCCGATCGCCAACAATGTATAAAACACATTCTTGCCCAATTTTTTTCTGCCAATAAAAAGATTCGCTAATAGAAAAAGTAAAAGATATTCCTGCCAAGATTTAATAATAAGATTTGTGAGCTCGCGGTGAGAAATGTAATCAAGATTTATAAAAATAAAATCATGAAACAGCACCAGGAAGATATAGATGAACACAAAAATCTTTTTTGACTTTAAGTAAAAAGTCAAAAAGAATAAAAAATACAACGATGCAAATACAAAAATTATCAGATAATTCATCGCTACTAACTATTTCGGTATTCAACGAGCGTTTTCGAGGTTATTCAGATCTGGCATGTCAGTTCGTACGCGAGTTATTGGACATGAAAGATTTCCACTTCCGGGTGGCGAAGCTTGCTCTTTCAAGCGCTATAAATTTCAAGAGCGATTGCTTTACGGAGGCTTCGAGTTCGCTTTCGAAAGATAGCTTAAATTGCTTCGCTTGATCAATTTCCCTTTGAAGAAATGGTGTTATTTGCTTTCGCGTAATGCCTACCTCCTCAAAAAATCCGGCAATTCTATTCCGCAAATTCCGCTCGTAATTATTGGTGATATTGCTTCCATGCTGTCGATATTTAATTAGGGGTCGATCAATGAAACCAAATTGTCCGAACCCATACGCTATGAGAGCGGCCCAATGATCATGCATGGACGCCCTGTTTGGTATGGTTGAGAGGCGGTCCACCATCGCACGATTCATTAAAATAGTACAACCCGTGACTACATTACCAAACAAGAGTGTGTAGAAGGTTTCGCTTTCCGGTCTGGCAAGAAGGTGTTTCCAGAACGATAGGCTGATCGTATTCAGATCCTGGTCAACGACTTCAAGGTCGGTGTACACCAAAGTCGGCTTGGCCTTGTCAATCTCGATTTCATGCATCTTGTGAAGAGAGCTTGAAAGTTTGTCGGGTAGCCAGACGTCATCCTGATCGCTTAGCGCAACGTAGTTGCCAGTACACAGAGAAATTGCCCTCTCAAAGTTTTTAACTACACCCAGTGACTTGTCATTGACAAAAACTTTAATCCGTCCCAATTGTCGATATTCTTCCAGGATTGCCTGAGTACCGTCAGAAGAGCGGTCATCACAAACAATAATCTCGTGCAGTGCAATGTCTTGATGTAATAGCGAGTCAAGTTGTGGTCGCAGGTAACGCTCCCCATTATAGGTTGCCATTGCAATTGAAATCTTATTTTCTTCCATAGCGACCTACTAAAAAGTGAAGAAAACCTATACCTGCCATGCGCATTTTTTCTCCTTTCCGTTCCTGATGTCTAACAATGCTAAAGATCACGATAAGGAGATTCATTAATCGTTGCCATACTATTCCTGGAAAGCGCCACCAATATCTGTTGATTATATAGAAGCCATTGCGGAAAATATAATAGACACGAATTGGATTGTGGGTAGTAAAGGTGCGTTCGCCTACTTTTATCTCCTTCCCCAACTGATGATTGAGAAGAACAGCAGGGAACACTAATATTTTGTAGCCTTTCGTTCTAGCCCTCAGGCAGTACTCGTGATCTACCTCATCGATGAATAGTTTTTCCTTGAACCTTCCAACGTGCGTAAAAATGGAAAGATTTAGAAGGTTTCCAGAGGTCATCACGATGTCAGCCATCACGGGTTGGTCACTCTTACTGGAATCATAACTGGTTTCGACATGGACGGGACTGAAAATAGCAACGTCAGATTTCGATGAGTAAGCATGGAAAAAATCAAAGAATTTTTTGTCTGCAAATGAAGAATCCTGATCCATTGTCAGAAGCCACTCAAATCCATCGTTGATTGCCCTGTCAGCAGCCAAATTAAGCGCTGATGCAATGCCTTTGTTACCGTCATTACTAAAATAATGAACATTTGGTATTGTCTTAATTTTGCTGACCACGAGGGGATCGTAAATTTCAGAATTATCTAAAACATAAACTTTGCTAACGGCCTTCAGATACGACAGTATGTTTTGTACCACATACTTCTCGGGATGATAGAGAATCACACTGGCTACTATTTCACTTGGACGACTTGGCATAAATTCCTTTTGCATTTACGGCATAGTAATAAGCAAGTGTGATAAATAATTCCGTGACAATGATCGATATGATTGTTCCGGTTGCTGACAGTAAATAGCTCAAGCAAACGTTAAGCATGATATTAAGAATAGTTCCTCCAAATATTACTTGAAAGAACATTTTCTTCTCATGAAAAATAAGTAATAATTGATTCGGTGGAATATTTAACGCGACAATAAAAGGAACGACCGAAAATAAACGCAGATAAAAAGCCATCTCGTCATTGGTGTTTCCTGTAAGAAAAGTGAGAATGAAGTCAGGGAATACAAAACATATTGACGTCCCCCCTATTATGAAAAGTAAAAAAGGATAAAATGCTTTTTTATAGTATGCGTTTAACGCCTCAATGCCTTTGGCCTTCAAAAGCAATACCTGCGGATAAGTTGCCTGATAAAAAACCACCAAAACCGAGCGAATTGTTTGAATAACCTTTTCCGCCACACCGTACATTCCCAGTGTATCTTTCCCAACAAAATAACTGAGTATAATAATGTTCGAGTTAATGTAAACATTGACAAGAATGCTTGAATAGAAAATGTTAAGACCTTCTTGAATTTGTTTCTTGACAGAAATGAGTTTAGGCAATGAATACGATACCTTGAACCTGGTTATTATCAGCACGAGACAAATGAATGCAGATAAAAAATTCCCCAGACCGTTAAGCGCCAGAATGTAGATATAATCGCCCCTATCCCGAATTAATACAAATACCAAAACCAGACAGATGGCCTTGGTGACGAGATTGATGTAGGTTAAGAACTGAATTTTTTCAATTCCCTGGAAAAACCACGCGGGCAGCATTGCCTGACCAAGGACGAGAATAAACCCGAGATTGAATAGCAACTTTTCTTCCTGAAATACAGGTATCACAAAAATCAATAGCTGCAAAACAATAAACATCAAAATAATTAAAGCAAGTTTGATCGAAAAGGTCTCGCTGAAGATTCTCGATACGGCCGCCTGATCATTCCTGTTTAATGCGATGGCAGCGGAAGAAGTAAGATTGAATGAGAAATCGGTGATGATGATCTGATAACTGAAAAATGCCTGGGCCAGCGCCACCATTCCGTAGTTATCGGTACCAACAATATTCAAAATATAAGGTAGCGTGATCAGCGGAAACAAATAGTTTGTGGCCTGCACGATCGCTAGTGCAGAAAAATTTTTAGAGGTCTGATTTTTGAGAATGGTTTTAATAAAACGAATCATCACCATGCTGGTTGTTGTGTACAATCCTATTTTCTATTTTCATTCCGATCAACATAGTATCGAAGATTAATTCGTTAATTTCTCACTCCTATGATTACATGATTTTGTGCGGTGTGTGTGAATCGCACCTCTACATTAAAATGCTTAAAAATATCGATTAACAAATTTTTGCTGAACACATGATGATGTAAGCATCGGTATTCAAAGTTTTTATGCGAGCGCTCGTCAAATTGTTGCCTTGTGCCTGCGCCAGGGTCTAAGCTTAAGTCATGGAGTTTTAATACCTCTGGCAGGTGTGTAAGATCTGTTTCCGAAGTTTGGTTCTTAAAATCGGTAGTAATGTGCTGGAACGTGGTGTAGGGTCTGCGGTGGTCAAAACAGTAATTCTTATTTGGAACAATCACAACGATTGATCCTTTGCTCTTAATCAGCCTAAGCCATTCCTGAACGGCCTGCATGGGATTGGCCACATGCTCAAGGCAATTAGAAGAAATAACAAAATCATATTTACCGTTTTCAACCGCGGCAATTTTTGTTGCCTCGGCAAGGAATTGGTAACCAACTTTGTTGCCATACTTGAAATTCAAACCTTCGCTTATCTTGCCTTCCCACACCGTGCTGTTGGAGAAATTGCAACCGTCAATCCGCGCAGCGATGTTGTAGAGGGGAATATGTTGGGTAAAAATTGCGCTCGGACCTCCGATTTCAATCCCGGTTTTTCCCGCAAATAAATCTTTTAACTTATCAAAACCGGTGATCAATTCGTTTTTTTCGTATTGGCTTGGGAACAGGCTTCTGTAAGCACGGGTAAATGCCCAACGTACGCCATAGTTTCGTGTAGTATTAATTATTTTTTTAAGCATGTCGTCTCGAAATTATTGTGTGTTGTAATCGGCGTTGCATAAGTAAACATTCTGTTAAATCAACGGCACCTGATGTCCTCCGATTGCCTGATCAAAACAAATCAGCAGCACTACTTTAATACGTTTTTATCCGTAAAAGAAAACTGTTCCTTTGTCGTGCGCACAAGAACTCCTACCCTGTATTCACCACTATTCAAAATTCTTTTATCGATCAACAGCTCAAAGCCCGTGCTGTCCAAATCATTTCTATTAAAGAAAGAACTTAGATCGGCTCTAAATACTTTGGAGGCACGGAATGTCCGAACTTCTTTTTTCGATTCCAGAATAATAGAAATCTCAGATGGCTGATTATTTTGATCCTCGCTAAATGCCCAACCTTTAACATTAACGCCTTCCTGTGTGTCTGTGAAGCTGTCGATATTTATTTTGATTTTACCTTCCACCCAGTTCTCTCGCGCTATTGGCGGTAGCTTAAGTGAATCAAACGTCAAGGTCTTTCCTGCAAATTGAAAGTACCGATTGTCTCCATCAGCAATGCCAACAGCAATATCATACGTGCCTGGAGGAAGGTATTTGTCCAGGATAAATGCTTTGAATCCAAAGTTCTTATGTTTGTGTTTAAAATAATCAGATACATCTGCGCGCTCAATCGGCTGCGTAGGAAATACAAAAGATCCTGCCTTCGACTTCAATACAATAGACACCTTCGGATTATTGATTTCCTGGGTATCAGGAAATGCCCAACCATTGATAACGGCAAAATTAGCCTCATTCTGAATTAATTCCAGATTGAATTTAATATTGTTGGTGACCACCTGATTTTGAACTTCCTGAGGTTCGTAGAGTGGGGATGTGCGCCCCTTGCTATCAATCTTTAGCTCCTCAAGCGAAAACGTAAAAGTGTCGTTGAATCCCCATGGCGCGTCTGAAAAAAACTTAACGCTGGCGATCTTTGTATTTGACTGACCCTGACTAGCGAGAAATACTTCAAAATCATTATTATTCTGCTTGTTAATAAACTTGTTAATAATAACTCCTCCTGCGAGAAGGGTTGTTATCGCCCGGTACTCGTAAACTTTTCCATTTTCTGTAATCAGTGAAACAAAGAGTTGAGGGGGTTGGAACAAAAGTCTACGCAATTTTCCGAGAAGCGAATAATGTACATCCGCTCGCATAATCAGTATATTGTTTGTAACGGGAAGCTTGATGGATTTGTCTAATTCTCCCTGTTGTTTACGGATAGTGCTCGAACTTGCAATGGGTTGATTGGATTTTTTTAATAACAAATGCTCCCATGTAGTGTTAACAATTTCATAATTTTTTAGAATTGCCAGCTTGGTTGTGGTCTCGTCAAACAGCGGATACCGATTGTCAATTGCGGCATAAGTGATGAGCAAATTCTCAGGCGCAGTTGAAGATGATAATTTCTCGGCATTCAGATTATCCAAGTATTGATCGTATGCCGAATAACTTTGCATAACGGGCCGCGGGTTGTACTTAAGGTCGCTTGCATAGGCATATGAAATATCGTGCGGAATAATGTCCACGGATCCTTCAATCTGATTCTTTACTAAGTCAGGAACTTTATTCGGACCTCTAAAATCGGTTTTATCAAAAGACCGGAATTGTTGTACGTACGTTCTGAGCGAACGAAGCTTATCCAAAAATAATTCGTGACTGAATAAATGATTAACCTTTGAAACATTTATAAAGGACACAAACAAGACCAGAAGAAACAGCAGGTGTGCATTCGTTTTCATTTTGTCTTTGAAAACAATGCAAAGTATTCCAAGGAATAGGGTCAAGTTTTGGAAGAATCCTTCAGTATGCAAACGAACAAACCCTTGTTTGAATGTCACGTAGGTCAATAGCGCGAATACCGCAGAGAAGAAGAGCACGAAGTAATTTTGGAACACCGCGCGAATGTGATACAGAAAATAACAAATTATGATTGCAACAATGAACAATGCAGAAATAAAAATTGCATTCCCAAGGGGATTGACAATCGGATAATACATTGCATCATTGTAGCTCCCGATAATATGAAGTGAGGCTACGAAATAACTGAAAAAGTTGACATTGAGCAGAAAGCAGAAGCCTGTGAAAAGCACAACATAAATACCTAACAGGTATCCAATAAATTTCAATGAATAGAATTTCGTTATAATCAATAACACGAGGTATAATACCAGAATAAACAGTGATATTAAACCAAAGTTTAATTTTATAAATACAATCAGTGTGGCTAACCAAATGGCATGTGCCAAATGAAAAACGTTGCGAGTCTCATAATGCCGATATAGAAAAAATAGCATCAGAAAACTAAGCACAGCAGAAATATCGTGGTCGCGAAAATCATGGATCATCACGATTGTAATAATCATCACGATAAACCCTGTGAAGTGATTGTACTTTCCAACGATATAATTGATAGCGAATGCGAGGGCTGCCAGTAAATACAGATCAAAGAGAACGTATAAATATTTTGAAATAAGTATTGGTGATCGGGTGGCTAAAAAACCCAGGGGGCCGTAGGTGAAAATAAAGTCATTCCCAAAAGTCAAATTTTCATGATTTGCCAGCTGCAGCGCAATCATCCAGGAAGGGTCCAAACCAAACCCTGGTGCCTGATAAAGGACAGGAGGAAGGCAGAGCACAACCAAAATTGTCACAAAAAAAATTCTCTGATAAAACAAGCCGTTTTGTTCTATCAGAGTTTTCAGGAAGCTACTTTGGATCATACTCTTTTTGTCATTTCAGTGTGCATCTGAATTAGTGTGGCTGGCAAATCGTATTTCCAGGTCCAGCCAGGATAATGGGCTTTAAATTTCGAAAGGTCGCTTACCCACCAAATGTGATCTCCTATTCTATTGTTCTCAACATAGGAATAACTCATCTTGTTGCCAGAAATATGCTCGCAATGCCTGATTGCTTCAATCATTGAACAATTCGCAAACCTTCCTCCTCCGGCATTGTATACTTCTCCTGATTTCGGATTTTGATAAAAGTGCCAGAACATATTCACCAAGTCCCAGCTGTGAATATTATCTCTCACCTGCTTGCCCTTATATCCAAAAATTGAATAGTGACTTTTGGTTATCGCGCACTTCATCAAATAGGAAAGAAATCCATGGAGTTGCGCACCCGAGTGATTCGGTCCAGTCAAACAACCTCCGCGAAATACACCAGTCTTCATTCCGAAATATTTTCCATACTCCTGAGCTAACACATCACCGGCAACCTTTGATGCACCGAACAGTGAATGCTTCGTTTGATCAATGCTCATCTGTTCGTTAATTCCATTCGCGTAGTAGGGATGGCTTTCATCTATTTCCCACCGATCTTCGAGCTCCACCAGAGGAAGGTAATTTGGTGTATCCCCGTAGACCTTGTTCGTGCTCGTGAAAATGAAAACTGCTTCAGGGCAATTTTGCCGGGCCATTTCAAGCATATTCAGGGTGCCGTTCGCATTAACCGTAAAGTCAGTGAATGGCTCTTTGGCAGCCCAGTCATGACTCGGTTGTGCTGCTGTGTGAAGGATAAGCTTGATATCCTTGCCGTATTCGACAAAGATTTTTTCGATATCCGCGACATTGCGAATGTCAGCTGAATAACTCTTGAAATTTGGAAAACTGCTTTCGAGGCGTTGCTTGTTCCATTCAACCGAAGCTCCTTTTCCAAAAAAGTACTGGCGAAGATTGTTATCTATTCCAATTACAAGATCAAACTTGTCGGCAAAAAAAGATACGGCCTCACTTCCGATCAGGCCCGAAGAGCCGGTGACTAACGCTATGTTCATTTCAGTAGATTTTACGACAATATTTCTTTTAACGATTTCTCATTCGCTTTAAGCCAATCAAAAACATCCTCAATAATTTTCTGCGCACTAATCGTTGGTTTCCATCCAGAGGCGGCAGTAATCTTCGAATTATCTGTGACAAAGATCCTAATGTCAGCCGGTCTGTTTTCAGCAACCTTCTGTATTTCGATTTTATTTCCTATCACATTCTCGCAAATCGTTGTCAGCTCCCTGAGCGACACGCTCGTTTCGAGACCACCGCCTACATTGAAAACTTGTCCATTGAATTTATCAATTTGATGAAGTTGACGTTCGACAAGAGTAAACAGGTCATCTACGTGAAGTACATCCCGGAGCTGCTTTCCTTCGCCACCGTAACCAATGTAACCAAGCTTACCTTTCCAAAAATGCCGGGCAGCCCACAATACAATTACGCCTTGATCGATCTTTCCCATTTGCCATGGACCGGTGAGCACGCCACACCGATTGATCACAGTTTTAATTCCATAGAAAGCGTTGAACTCATGAATCATCAATTCAGACGAAAGCTTTGTCGCTCCGTAAAGAGATCGGAATCCTTCCAATGAAAAGTTTTCAGCAATACCCCGAGATGAAACTCCCGGCTGCGACTGCTGATCGCTAAAGTTAAATCGGGTCTCTAGTTCCGTGAAGGCAGCGCTTTCCAGGTTTTGGATTGGATACACTCTGCTAGTAGAAAGAAATACGAAGGTCGCCTTGCATTGTTTTGTGAAATATAGGCAGTTGATGGTTCCAACCAGATTGGTATCAACCAGATAATCCGGAGTTCCATTCAAACCCGCTAGTACAGACGGTTCAGCCGAAGCCTCAATGATAGTGGTAAAGTCTTTGTCGAGGGAATCAAAGTCGGCTTTATTACGAATATCGCCATGGACGAACTCGATCTGAGCGGCCCTAAAGCGCGGCAAGTTTAATTCAGAACCTCTCCTCTTTAAGTTATCAAATACAACAACCGTGTATCCTGGATATTTTTTCTTAATTGAGAAAGCTAGGGATGAGCCAACAAAGCCAGCTCCTCCAGTGATTAGAATTTTCATTAATTACTATTTAGCGCTTCAGCGCGCGACATTTTTTCAGCTTGTACCGCCTGTGTATCCTTATGGAAGTCACGCCTCGAGAAAAATTTTTCAATTAAACAATACAAGAGGATGAAGAAATAGCGACTTCCCATCTCACGAATTTTAAGTTTCGACTCCCCGGTTTTGCGATTTCTCCAGCTGTTCGGCACAACAGCAAATTTATATCCCCGAACAATCGCTTTTAATGGTAACTCAATTGTAAGATTGAAATGAGGAGCCAACAGTGGTTGTATTCCCTGAATTGTTTCTCTTGAATATAATTTAAAGGCATTTGTTGTGTCGTTATACCGCATCCCCATCAGCACACTGATCAAAAAGTTGGCAAAACGATTGATTATCCGTTTAAGCCTGGGGTAATCATAGGTCGAACCTCCTTTCACAAACCTGCTGCCGAAAACACAGTCATAACTACCTTCAACCATGGTGTTATAAAATTTAATAAGGTCGTTTGGATCATCTGATAAATCCGCCATCACCACTGCTACGCACTCACCTGAGAACCGCGCAAGACCATACCGTACAGCATAGCCAAAGCCGTTTGGACCTGGATTTGTATAATAAACCAATAAAGGAATTGATTTTTTCAGGTTCTCCAGAACATCAATTGTATTGTCCTTTGAATTGTCGTTAACGACAAGAATCTCATGATCAATTCCGTGGTCAGAAAGAGCCTTATGCAAAGTATTCACAGTCTCTCCAAGGGAGCCTTCCTCGTTGTAAGCTGGTATCACTACGCTTAACTTCATGTTTTTGCCTTTATCCAATGCTGCAACGGGTTTTTTTGAAACCGCAAAATTACAAAAAAAATTGATGGTGCTAAAAGGTGTTCCAGGCCTTTGGCTGATTCATAGAACGCCTGCCAGGTAAACCATGGGCCATAAATACACTCCGCTTCACTGCTCGAGGTTGATGTAAGAGGCGATTAGTGGACAACTATTGATAAGTTGCTGTAAAAAATGGCCGAGCGCATCAGCAAGGTCAAAATACTTTTCACCACCTTTTGAATGGAGCTACTCGATCTCTTGCCCTCTCCCACCCGCACACGGAAACTGATAATTAAAGAGACCTTGTTGTCAGCGTCCTGATTCGGTTGGCCGCGAATACAGACGTTTAAGTCGGTCTATTTTCTTTTTTTAATCATATTTGCTTCTTTTTCGTCTTCATTTTGCTTGCGATGACCTCTCTTAAATACTTTATCAACGGCTTGACACTCTCCCGAATTGGGTTAATCGCTGTGCTATTTTTGATCAGGGATCCAAACTATCTGTTTTACATCTCATTATGGGCAGGTGCTACCGACTTTTTGGATGGATATCTGGCAAGGCGTTTTAAGGTAACTTCAAAATCTGGTGAGAGGTTAGATCAGGTTGCCGATAAATTATTCCACCTCGGAGCCTTTTTCTACCTTGGCAGCACGCAAACTATTCACATGGCGTTCGTTCTTCTATTCACGCTGCGTGAAATCTTTGTTGTTGTCGCACGCTATTTCAACTGGCTTGAAAGCCACTCAAACAACCTTGGAAAGATCAAAAGTTTTCTAAGTTATGTCTTCATCGTGACAGCCGCTGGGGCAATTAATATCTCATTTCAGAACAATGACGTATTTAATTTCGTAATCGTGATTTCTGAGATTGTTATTATTGGTTTCAGTTACTGGTCTATGGTAATTTCATTTCGTTTTCCCCGCAGTTCCGAAAAATGAAATATTTCATCGGCACCACCTTTTATTCTTCATTGCTATGGCAACGCGCGCCTGGTACAATTTCTTCACTTTTAGTTTTTGTGGTGTTGGCCCTTTTTCCAATTCAAAATCCTCAATACACATTCATTCTGATTGGAATATTACTAGCTCTGCATTTTATTAGTTTTCCAGCTTTTCTCGAGACCGAAGACGACCCCGCGATCTATACGCTGGATGAAACAGTCGCAATGGTTGGCCTGAACATTCCGTTTCATGACCAACCTTACTGGCTAATTGCCTTTTTACTTTTTCGATTTTTTGATATTGTGAAACCGTTGGGGATCCGATCGTTCGAAAAGCTTGCCTGGTTGCCGTTATCTGTCCGCAACGTGGGCGATGACTGTCTCGCAGCAGTGTATACGTTTGTAATAATCTGGTGCTTTCAATATGCTTTCTAAAAAAAAGTGGCTTTATACACTTGCTCTTCTTCTTTACGTGAACTCCGTAAACATAGGATTTCTAGTTCTGCACTGGGCTGGTGTTGCATTGATCCGGCCACCGGTTGTCTATGAGTATTTTTTGGTCGCTTTACTTATTGCCATCCGTGCACCAAAAATTGTGGTGTATACTTTTTTTCTATTGATTTTTATTATCGATGTCCTGATACAACTGTCATTTATCTATTTATTTAACGTTGGTGAATTGATTGCCAGTTCAAGGTTCATTGCTCAGTATGACGTTACTCCCAGACATCTGATTCTTCTGGTTGTCTTCGGAATTTTATGCATCGGCATCTTTTATAGCATTAAGTTTTTTTTGGCCCACAAGGAGCTTACGGGAAGAAAAGTGTTTGTCGTATCTGCCCTCGTGTTTCTTTTTATTTACTCAATTGATTTTTTAAACGGAAAAACGTTGCTGAATAATCACCGCATCATCTCGCTTGGCGCCAATAATATAGGTACAACCATTATGCGGGAAATGTTTTTTATTATTCGAGATTTAAGTACGTCAGCAGAAAAACCCGACCAACTCGCTGATGGTGCTTTGACTTTTAAAACCTTCGAAAAAGATACTTCCGGAAATCAGCTTCTGATTCTTGTAGAATCCTGGGGTTCTCCCGCTAACGAAAAGGACCAGCTCGCTATGTTTGAATTGCTCGTACCCAAGGCCGTCAACAGTGGATGGGGAGTGCAGGTCGGCCAAACAGAATTTTCAGGCGGAACCGTTCATGCTGAGCTGCGAGAGTTAATGAGCAGCACAGGTGATTATCGTTATTTAATGGATGCGGACAGCGCGAAACATATTCGTTCAATTTTTAACATTAAGAGAGCGCAAGGGTATACAACCATTGCTATCCATTCCTTCTCGTTCAAAATGTTTCAGCGCAACATCTGGTGGCGGAATGTTGGAATCGATTCCGCGTATTTTCTGGAAAATGTAATAAAAGCGCAAAACCTTACCGCAGCCGACTTAAACCGATCATCGCCATTTGTTGCGCTGCCAGATGAACTGGCGTTCGACTTCGTGAACAAACCAGCCAGTGAGAAGAAAAAGTTTGTCTACTTCCTTACGGTGAACTCACATTTACCCTTTGTTTCAAAAATGGAAATGGCAAAAGAGCAGACTGTGTGGGCTGGCTCTACCTTGACGGAAGAAGGCAAAAATCAGCTGGCTAGAATTCTGCAACTTATCGAGTACTTTATAGAAGAGTCTGACAAAGGAGGCTGGGAAAAAATTTTGATGGTTGGAGATCACATGCCTCCATTCACAAATGCAAATGATCGAAGCTTTTATTCACCTAAAAAAGTACCGTTCCTGATCCTGAACCGAAAAACGCAAGCGTTAAAATGATGGGCGTGTTTGTCACTACATCGCCTGATCTTTTACACCAAAAAATCGGCTCAATAATCCAAATACCAAATATTTTCTGGTCGTAAAATTCCACGTCACAACTAACACGGTGGATACTAGTTTCGAAATCCTATAATCCAAATTCCAATACTCTACCAAATACCAAAGACAAAGTTGACTAATCAAAAGTCCGACTGTTACGCAAACCATAAATACAGGAAACTCTATTCTTCTCTTTATCCCGGTAGGTTGAAATACCCATTGGCGGCTGACGATGTAGTTGAAAAGATTAACAACACAGAACGTGAATATGTTGCTATTAAAATAAGAAAAGCCTAAGTACTCAACCATCAGAATAAGAAGGCCCATATCCATTACCACGCAGACGATGCCTAAGATAATGTACCGGACGCTTGTTTTATTAAGAATATTGGCAACTACCCTCATACTTTTCACGACCCATTGAATTTTAGTCTTTTTATTTTATCGCGTTCCGGATATCGTACGTAAGTTGTATTGAGGGACGCGCATCTTCAATTCCGAACCCCCCACCCGAAAGTATTTTCTGGTAGCTCAACGTGTGCAGATCAGTAAATCCTTCGCTAAACTCTATCTCTTTATCATCCATCATAATTGACCGGTATGTTCTCTGCCCTTTGGCTACAACCTGTTCAGGAAGGTGATTCGCATTTACACTCAAAAACCATGAAACATCTGCACGCTCAAGGTGCAGCGTTCCTGACGCATGCTCTTCCGTTATCTCCGTTACCTCATATCCCAACGCTTTTCCAAACACCCAAAGAAGCATGTCGAAAAAATGAATGCCGATATTCGTTACCACACCACCCGATTTGGATTTATCACCCTTCCAACTCACCTGGTACCAGCTGCCGCGCGAAGTGATATACCGAAGATCAAGTTTAAATCGTTTAGCGCTATTTGTCCTCACCTGTTCTCTTAAATTGATAATAGCTGGATGAAGACGAAGTTGCAGAATAGTGAAGACTCGCTTGCCCGTTTCCTGTTCGATCTCAGCCAAAGCATCCACATTCCACGGATTCAGCACGAGAGGCTTTTCGCAGATGGCGTCAGCCTGCTGTCGCAAGGCAAAACGAATATGCGAGTCATGAAGATAGTTCGGAGAACAAATTGTTACATAATCGACTTTTTGTCCAGTCCTGCGCAATTTGTCGATATGTCTGTCGAAACGCTCAAACTCTGTAAAAAAATTTGCGCCTGGAAAGTATGAATCCAGTATCCCTACATTGTCATGTTTATCAAGAGCCGCCACAAGTGTATTGTTAGTGTCCTTAATGGCTTTTAAATGTCTTGGAGCGATGTAGCCGGCTGCGCCAACTAAAGCAAAATTTTTCATATCTGGTATAATAGAATGGACAGCAACAGGTTTTTCAGATCAGAGTTTCAATCCTCCCAGGCATTCATGCAACGCCTCCTGCCAATGCCGTATCTCAATTTTTAGTTTTTCCTTAATTTTCTTTTTATCAAGTAAACTAAAGGTAGGGCGAACGGCAAGTGTTTTATATTCTTCCGTTCGAATAGGATTCAATTTGCAAGGGTAGTTATAATGCCTGACAATCGCATGCGCAAAATCAAACCAAGATATTGCTCCTTCGTTTGAAAAATGATAAAGGCCTGGAACGTCATTATTTTTGGTTTCAATGTTTTTGGCAATGATCAAAATCACTCCAGCCAAATCTCTGGCATAAGTCGGAGAGCCGATCTGGTCGTAGATCACATTCAACGATGGCCGTTCAGCGGCAAGTTTAGCGATCGTCTTGACAAAGTTCTTTCCATACGTTGAGTAAACCCAGGCCGTTCGCAGAATATAGGCGTCAGGGAGAATGTGCTGAACGTGGCGTTCTCCTTCAAGCTTTGACTTGCCGTAAACTGACAAGGGATTTGTTTGTGCGCCTTCAACCAGCGGTTTGTTGCCGTCTCCACTGAATACATAATCGGTTGATATGTGAATAAACCGCGTACCTCTGTTTGCGGCAATTTCAGCGAGAAACTTAACGGCCCCTGCATTTATTCTGAAGCAGGGCTCACTATTCTGTTCAGCCAGGTCAACGGCTGTATAAGCCGCACAGTTAATTATGAGATCGAACTGATGATTTTCAAAATAGTTTTTTATAGCCGTTTCGGAAGTGAGGTCCACCTCTGCTAAATCAACAAAGGTGAATTGATGGGGAGATGCATTTGCCGTCAAAAATCTGATTTCACTTCCAAGTTGACCATTCGCTCCTGTAACTAAGATTTTAAACATCTGTATTATGAGTTTGTCTTTGTGCTGGATTCTGAAAAGGGCTGCACTACATTATCCTTAAGGCGGTAAACTTGATTGCTTTCCGGACAGCGTGCCATACCGTTCGCATCGAAATTCAGGCGATGACCATATTCACTTACCCATCCCAGAAATTTTGCAGGATTACCTACTACCAGTGCGTAATCAGCAACATCTCGTGTTACCACCGCGCCAGCTCCAATCATTGCAAATTTTCCGATGCTACGGCCACAGACTATTGTTGCATTTGCACCAATAGAAGCTCCTTGTTTTACAACGGTTTTTAAATATTGATTTTTTCTATTGATTGCGCTTCTTGGATTTATAACGTTGGTAAAAACCATAGAAGGTCCGAGGAAAACATCGTCCTCACATTCAACGCCAGTGTAAATGGATACGTTATTTTGAACTTTAACATTTCTACCCAGCTTTACACCACTGGAGATCACCACATTCTGACCAATGTTACAATCTTCACCAATGGTACAGTCCTGCATAATATGGCAGAAATGCCATATTTTAGTTCCTGCGCCAATCTGCGACCCATCATCAATTACTGCGGTAGGGTGGGCGAAAAAACGTTGAGAAGAGGTCATTAAAATTTCGAAATTATCGATGCAATATACTGAACTTCCGATTCGGATTGCTCGGTATGAATTGGAAGGGAGATCACGGTTTTCGAGAGCTTTTCGGTAACGGGGAACGATCCCTCCGGAAATTTTTCCTGGCGGTACGCCTTCTGTAAATGCAGTGGAACCGGATAGTAAATCATCGTAGGAATGCCATGCGTTTCGAGATAGGTTTTGAGCTCATCACGGTTACGGTCTTTAATAAGGATTGTGTATTGATGAAATACGTGAGTTGTGTTTTTCATTCGTACCGGAACCTGAACGAAAGGCAATTCGGACAACAGCGAATCGTAAACTGCGGCCACCTGATTTCGGGCTTGAGTGTATTCAGTAAGTCTTTTCAATTTCACATTCAGGATCGCGGCTTGCAGCGTATCGAGTCGGCTGTTTACGCCAATAACATCATGATGGTATTTTATTCGTTGCCCATGATTCGCGATCATTTTTATTTTTTCAGCGAGACTTTTGTCGTGCGTGAACAAGGCACCTCCATCACCGAAGCAGCCTAAATTTTTTGAAGGAAAAAATGAGGTTGTCCCTATCGTTCCCATCGTGCCGGCTGCCAAAGATTTTCCATCGCTGAACGTGTAGACGGCACTTAGTGACTGCGCAGCGTCTTCAACCACGTGCAACCCATGTTTGTTTGCAATAGCGAGTAGCGCCTCCATTTCAGCACATTGACCATACAAATGCACGGGCACAATTGCCTTCGTTTTCGCGGTAATCTTTTTCTCAATCTCATCCACGTTGATAGTGAAGTAAAGAGGATTAACGTCTACGAAAACAGGTGTGAGCTGCAACAATGCGATGACCTCTGCCGTGGCGACATACGTGTGAACGGGAAGAATAACTTCGTCTCCTGGTTGCAAGTCGAGCGCCATCATCGCTATCTGCAGCGCGTCTGTGCCGTTCGCACACGGGATGACATGCACACCGCCTAGAAATTGGGACAATGACATCGCGAAATTTTCTATTTCTTTCCCTTGAATAAAAGCGGTCGTATTCAGCACCTCTTGAATGGCCGCATCGATTTCGGGCTTGATTTTCAAGTACTGATTTTCCAAATCAACCATTTTTATTTTCTTCATAATCTTTGGAAAGTTCTGGCTCAATGTATGTTTCGAATATGTTTCTCCCATTGCCACGCATGCAACAGAGAATCCTGAATTGAATATTTTGTTCGCCAGTCAAGTTCGTAGTTTGCTTTAGACGGATCTCCATACACTTGTTCTACATCGCCCGGTCTTCGGGGACCGATCACGTAAGGCAACTTAACCTGCGTTACTTTCATAAACTGCTCTACCAGTTGCAGAACGGACACCCCTACACCTGTACCTAAATTATAAACTTCCAGCAACGGTTTTTTCGAATCGTTAGCCAAACGTTCCATTGCTTTTACGTGAGCCGCACCGAGATCAACAACATGAATAAAATCGCGTACACACGAGCCATCGGGCGTACTATAATCGTTTCCAAAAACAGTTAATTTATCGCGTACACCGGCAGCTGTCTGTGTTATGTATGGAACGAGATTGTTTGGAGAGCCAATGGGCAATTCGCCTAATAACGCGGAAGGATGTGCGCCAATCGGATTAAAATATCTCAGCGAAATGATTCGAAATCCCTTACCAAAAACATCCTCCAGGATTCGTTCACAAATTTGCTTGGTTGCACCATAAGGGGACTCGGCTCGTTTGAATGGAGCATTTTCTTTTACGGGTATGACGTCAGGCTGACCATACACTGTACAAGAGGAAGAGAAAATAAGATTAACGGTCTTATGTTCCTGCATCACTTCCAATAATGTTATCAATGATCCCACATTGTTTTTATAATACAGAAGTGGATTGTCTACCGATTCGCCAACAGATTTAAAAGCTGCAAAATGTAACACGCAGTCGAAAGGACCATGTGACGTGAAAACGTCATTCAGAAATGATTTTTCGTTACAATCACCTTCGAAGAATTGATGCGATTTTCCAGTAATTTTTTTTAAGCCTTCTAAAAGTGTGTGGTCGCTTTTTGAAAAATTATCGATCAGTATTGGCTCGTATCCGGCTTGATCCAACTCAACTACCGTATGCGCTCCGATGTAACCCGCGGCTCCAGTAACAAGAATTTTTTTTGAATTCATTATAATCTAGCGGTAACTATTGATTTGTCTAAAACCCCCTTTACGTCATACACTACTGTGTTTTTATGGCGCAACACTGACCAATTAAGCGAAGTGAATTCATCGTGACTCACGGTTAAAACTATCGCATCATATTGCTTATCAAGCGAAGAGACCATTTCTAAATCATACTCGTGCTTTACTTCGTTTGGATTAGCGTGAGGATCAAAAATATCCACATTGGTACCAAAACTTTTCAGTTCTCTGACAACATCCACAACCCTACTGTTGCGGATGTCCGGGCAATTCTCTTTAAAGGTTATGCCAAGAACCAGCACATTCGCCTTATTAATTGCTATATCATTTTTTGACATCAACTTAATCACGGAGTTGGCGATATGTATCCCCATATTATCATTGATTCGCCTTCCCGAAAGAATCACTTCCGGATGATAACCTAGACTTTCCGCCTTGTAAGTCAGGTAATAAGGGTCTACACCAATGCAATGGCCACCGACCAGTCCAGGCTTGAAGCGGAGAAAATTCCATTTAGTGCCCGCAGCCTCCAGCACCTCGTGCGTATCAATTCCCATCTTTTCGAAGATCAGGGCAAGTTCATTGACAAATGCAATATTCACATCCCGCTGTGAATTTTCGATAACCTTCGCAGCTTCGGCTACTTTAATTGACGATGCCTTGTGCGTCCCGGCCGTAACAATTTTCTGATAAAGATTGTCTACCAAGTCGGCTACTTCGGGAGTACTTCCACTGGTAACTTTTTTAATTGTTGAAACGCGATGAAGTTTATCTCCGGGATTAATTCGTTCGGGTGAATACCCGCAAAAAAAATCAACATTAAATTTAAGACCGCTTATTCGCTCAAGCACTGGAACACAAATTTCTTCCGTACACCCTGGATATACCGTTGATTCGTAAATTACGATATCGCCTTTTTTTAAAACCGACCCCACCGTCTTACTGGCACTTTGCAGTGGGCGAAGATCGGGTGTTTTAAATTCGTCCACAGGTGTCGGTACGGTGACGATGAAAAACTTAACATTTTTCAGCTTTTCAGGATCGGTTGTGTAGGTCAATCCTTTGGAGTTTTTTAATTCCTCAGTACTGACCTCCAGTGTCCTGTCAAAAAGATTTGTCAACTCGTCAATTCGTTGCTTGTTGATGTCGAATCCCACAACGATCATTTTTTTTCCAAATTCCACTGCCAGCGGCAGGCCAACATATCCAAGTCCAACAATGCCTATATCACCCATAAATCGCAAAATTTTGAAACTTTGACCCATTCGGTTCTGCTTTGTCTGCTTTTCCGAATTTTCACTTGAAGGGTGCAAAAATATGAAGTTTAATGAGATTCTGTATTAATTTGCGCCTTGATTAGAACTGCAAAAATGGATAACAAAAATTCGCAACACCATTCGGATGAACTAGACTTATCACAAGTATTCAATTCGATCGGACGGTTTTTCACCAGAATAGGAAATGGGATACTTTACTTTCTGGCATCGCTGAGAAATTTGTTATTTCAAAATAAGCTGTTCTTTGCCGGAATAATCATACTCGGCCTTATTTTGGGTGCGGTTTACTCCGAACTGTTAAAGAAAAAGTATTACACCTCAACAATGGTATTGAGTTGTGACTACCTGAACACTCAAATTCTTGAAAATACTATCGAAAAACTCAATCTGCTTTCATCGGAAATCGAAGGTGAGGGTCTGGCGGAGGCACTCAACCTCACTCCATCGATAGCTAAAAACATTCAGCGTTTTGAATTCGAATCTTTTGTTTCAGAAGATGACGTGGTGGAAATGGAAGTTTTGAGAACGCAGTTAAACAATGTTGTGGCCGACAAAAAGGACCTGGTCGAAAAAATCATAACCAAACTTGAAATTGAAAATAAAAATGCTTACGAAATCAGAGTGAGAGTTTACGAGCCCAGCGTTGTAAAACCATTAGAAGAGGCTTTGGTTAACTATTTCAAAACCAACGATTACATCAAAAAACGCATTGAAATCAACAGACAAAACCTAATCAATAGAAAAACGAAATTAACGGGTGAATCAAAAAAACTGGACTCATTGAAAAATCTGATGTTCGAGAATTATCGCATGTTAGGCAAAGCAAGTCGTGGCTCAAACAATGTCATTCTTAGCGATGAGCAACTTTCCGACCCTTTGGAAATTTATACTCAGGACATCGATTTGAATAGCCAGATCTTGTTGATCGACCGAGCTTTATACATCAACCCCGACTTCGAGGTTGTGGATGGATTTACCACTTTCAAAGAGCCGAATAGCGCCAGTCTCTTTAAGATTCTCGTGGTTGCCTTTGTTTCATCTTTATTGATGGGCTACCTGATCATTGGTGCATGGAAGTTTGATGCCATGCTTGCGAAGATCGACACCAAATCGAAGTGATTGCTCCAATCCATCAAGATATTATTTCGTAAAGAATT
>WUUC01240618.1_pt1 | contig 30130 bp, 16 predicted proteins | sample 6278441 | NCBI WGS metagenome assembly WUUC01 (sample SAMN13675441, study PRJNA597444) | soil metagenome | isolation source: soil | place: USA: Washington | collected 2017-10 | reverse complement strand
ACAGGTGCAGCGCCCTCATCATCATCGCCACACCGAGAACGAACGCCACGTAAGGCGTCACGAGGATCATTGTTGTCATGGTTGTTCTGCTTTCTTGCCGGCGCTTGTGGGGGCCGAGTCCCGCAAAACTTTTCCGCCGCTCCGCGCGACGGGTGGGCTCTGCTGGATGCGAGAAAGGATTTCTAAAAATCTCGCGCAATGGGGCGCGCCTACCGAAAATTCGGTAGGCGCTTTGGGGAACTTGGCATGCCGACGATGACCTACGCCCGAGATTTCACCCGCCAAGGTTAAATTCGATTTGGCCCCGCGGCTTCGCCAAGTTGCGGGTCGGTGGGTTCAGAAAACGAATCTCGGTCGCAAAGCTGTCGATCTCACGCTCGCGGTCTCGCTTGTATTCTGGATGGGCGGTAATCCACGTAAGGGTGTGGTTTGCGATCGCTTGATAAAGCGGCAGGAGGTTGTGCCCGATAATGACCACAAGCCAGTTTCCGATCTCCATTTCGATCGTATCGAGCTTCGAGTGCTCCCGACGCGCCTCGACATAGTTTACCCACGGAATATTCCGGCATACCTCGATGCTGTCGTCGAACGTGACATGGCTCGGACTTGGAGCCGTGTCGAAATACAGCTTTGGCTTTCGTTGTGTGGGCTTGTCCATCACGCCCCCATTCGTTGACCGTGAGTTTCACGAGCCTGTCGCTGGCGTTTCATCATTTCGCGCCACGCCCCTTTCACTCGCAGACGCATGGCGTGCTCTGTTTTCCGCGCGAGCTGCTCATGCTCGGCAATTCCGTGCCGCTGCATGAACTCGGTCGCCAGTTCGCGACCATCGTCCGGACGGGCGAGCCGATCAAAAATCTCTTCCTTGTTAGAAACGTAAATCGCGTGCGCGCCACGATAACGCGTGTTGCTGACGTAGAACTGGCGGCGGACGAGCGCTCGTGCCGCCACTTCCCCGAGCACGAGGAGAGATTCTTCCGACGTGCTACCCTGCGAGCGGTAGGACGTAAGCGCGTGGCCGTAGGTCCACGCGGCAAAGTCCGTCGGTAGCGTGTGGCCGTCAGTCAGCAAAATTTTGTTCGCGACGGGATCGACGTGCGCCACCTCCTTGAAATCGCCATTGGCGAAACCTTCGTCATCGTGGCGTCCCCGGATCAAGAGCCGGTCGCCTGCCGAGACCGCCAGCGTTTGTGTCCGTCCCACGTCGAACGCGGCGCGCTGCTTGCGCGTGATTTTTGCTTCCCGACCTTTCGGCCCCCGCACTTGAACGCCATCTGGAAAAACCGCGATGACTTCAGCGGCCACGCCACGTCTGAAGAACCGGGTGTCCCGCGCGAAGAGCAGCCGGTCGCCGACTTTGTATTGGTCCCAATGCGCTTTCTGTTCCTCCGTCCAGGTGAGCGGTTTCACCGCCTCGCGCATTACTTCAACTTCGCCAAGCAATCCGACCCGACGCAGCGCCGGTCGAACGTGTGCGTTGAACCGCTCGATTTCATCCCAGAACGGAATCACGACGAGCGTTTCGATTTTCTTCACGCGGTTGGTCGCATAATGCTCGGCCGCTTGCCCAAACATGGCCTCGTCATCGGGCAGCTCTCGAATCAAGCCGCGCCGGTCGGCAAACTCGAATGCCTCGCCAACCGCACCCGACGCGAGCAGCCGGCTGAAGCGCCGGTCGGATTCGTTCCTTTGTCGCAGGACTTCCGAGAGACGCACAACTGGCGTGCCCGAGTGTTTGATGACGTTACGCAACGCATCGCCGCGCTGCACGCTGTAGTGCTGCTTCGTGTCCCCCACGAGCAGGAGACGAGCACGCGCGTCGTGAGCAATCTTGGTGAGTTGGTCGAGTTGCTGCGTGGACAACAGACCCGCCTCATCCACCAGCACCACGCGGCCCGTCGCCTGCGCGTGCATCGCATCGCTGACGAGGAATCGTTGCACGGTGTCTGCGCCAACAAAGCCACTTTCGACCATCGCATCGCGTGCCCGCGTCGTCGGCGCGAGCGACACGAAGGGTTGGCCACCTGCCGCGACGTGGGCCTGTTCTATCGCGGTCAACACCGTGGTTTTTCCCGTGCCTGCATCGCCGACCAGCACGCTCATGAAATCCGTGCTCCCCAGAATCGCTCGTGCCGCAGTCGTTTGACCGGGCGTCAGCGTCGCCGGCAAGTGCGTGATCTCTCCCAGTGCGAAGCGTTGGTTGCGACCCTCGCGCACGCGTTGCACAGTGGCCTCCTCTTCGCGACGGATGGGACGCAGAGTGATCTCTCCTTCGTTTCGGATAACGTCAGGGTGCGCGTGCAGCGCTTCCCGTAATTCGCGCCAGCGATAGAAATCCGGATGCAACTCCAGCGCCGCGGCGAGCACTTCACCTTCCCGACCGACGCTGTTTCGCTCGTAGACGTGCCGCAGCGCCGCCGCCAAAACGGTCTGCGCGTTGCCGTGTGACCATTGCATCCGAGGCACCTGCGCTCGCGCCGTGTGAACGAGATCGTCCAGAGCGCGCGTTTCGACGGGATTCAGTTCGCCGCGCTGCTTCGCGCGCACTTCCGGCGTGCTGACTTCGGTCAGCTTGTCCTCGCGCGACTCCCGAACGAGGATTTCGATTTCCCGCTTCGTGGCCTTGCGGCCTTTCTCCGCCGCGAATTCTTCGGCGAGTTTTTGAACCTGCGTGGTCCGTTTCGAGAAGCGTTCTCGCAGGTGCTCAACGCCGCGCACCGAGAAACCTTTCGAGTTCATCTCATACGGCTCATAGCCGACCGCGCGCAACCGGCTCGCTAATTCGCGATACAGCACCTGCCGGAGATACGGCGAGGCGCGCAGCATTTCGTTTTGCTTCAGCGCGAGCCACTGCCGCCGGTCTTTGCTCCAGGTCGCGTTCGCCAGCACCGCGTGCGCATGAAGCTGCGGGTCGAGATCGCGACTCGTATCGTGATGGAAAAGGGCACCGACAAAATTTCCGGTGAGCCGAAATTCTTCGCTCATCGCCGCATTGCCCCGACGCTCGCGCACCGCGGCAAACCGTTCCATTTCCGCGAGTGCGATTTTGACCGATTCCGTAAACGCCTCACGCACCCGCGCATCGCCACCAACCATCGCCAGCACGCTCACATCTTTTGGCGCGGAAAGTTGAATGTCGAAAAACGCGACACGGTTGGCGTTGTCGCGCGGTGTCAGCGGCTCACCAGTGATGGGGTGCCGGTTCTGACGCAGCGCGTCGAATGGTTCGTCGGTCACGGCACATTCCAGACCGAGAGCCTTCGCGCCTTCGCCGATCCACTCGCCCTGCACCTCTTTCTCGCCTTCCGACCAGTAGTCATTTTTGCGCAGGTGGTGCGAAAGGTAGGTGGCGCCGTTTCGAATAATGCCGACCGTGATCATGCCCTCAACGACGACCGCTTCGCGTGCTTGTCTCAACGGTGCGCGCCTCCCGATTCTGCGGTAGTCCGCCTACCGTAATCGGTGTAGGCGCCCGCACGTTTTCGCCCCGTTTTCCTCACATCGCTGGCTTCGATTAGCCGGCAGGGTTGGCGCAAATCTCCCGAGCTTTTTTGGCAACAGACGCAAGGCCCTAACGAGTTCGTTGGGTTCGAGCCGCGAGCAAAACAGCCGCCAATCCATACGAACCGCGCCTACCCTTTTTTCGGTAGGCGCAGCCCATCGCGCTCGTGTCGCGATGCGTGTCTTTTTCAGCGCACCGACGCCATGAAAGCACTCCCTTCGCCTCACGTTTTAGTCCGCCAATGGCTCCACGATCCACACGCAATCACGGTCGTAGCGTTCGCGATTGCCGCGCTTTTTTTCGGAATCGCGGGCTGGTTCATTCATCGAAACCTGCGCCACAACGAGCCGGGTTTACGCGCGCCACTCACGCTTCCGTTCGCGCTGATCATATCGGCCGCAGGTATATTCGGGGCAAATCGTCTGCCGGGGCCGTTTGGGTTGGGCGTGGGGGTTTTGATCTGCGCGCTCGCCGGCCTCCTCTTTTACTACGCGGATCATCGCCGGTATGTGCGCGACCCGGCTGGAAAGATCGTCGCGGATCGGTGGCAAGTTGTGCTCGCGTTTGCCGGCTTCCGATGGACTCGCGACAAGGCGAACCGGCATTTCTTTTTCTCCGGCGACACCGGTTCAGGCAAGACCACCGGCATGAACGGCCTCATGGCCGCCCTCATCCGCCGCAACCCCACGCTCGGCGGCGTCATCATGGCGAACAAGGGCGACGAGTGGTTTTATCTCGAATGGCTCGCGAAAAAATACGGTCGCGAGAAAGACATCATCCGTCTTCGGCCGCGCTTGGTCGGCGAGACCGATACGCCGATCCATCGACTCAACGTCACGGGAGACGCCCGTTTCCCATTCACGACGCGCGCCCGAATGCTCGTAGACACGGCCGCTGCGCTGAATCCGAAAGACGAAAAGAGCTTCTTCAAAATGAAGGGAGCGGCCCACATTGGCCGCGCCTTCGAATTGCTCTCCGACATCGGCCGGCCTGTGACCGCGACGAATGCCTACAATTTACTGACGTCCGAGACCGAGTTGAAAGTAGCACTCGACGAGCTAACCAAGGTGGAATCGACCCTTCGTCGTGCGCGCCTTTCCGAGACCTTCGAGCAGACCTACATCAACCACCAAGCCAAAGAACAACGCGCGGGCGAGATCGGCACCTCGCAAAATTATCTCGAATACCTCGGCACCCCGGCGATTGCGGAAGTCTTCAGCTCCAACGAACCCGACACCTGCTGCATCGCGGACGTAGATAAAGGAAAGATTTTCTGCATCGACGTTCCCCAGGACTACACAACCGAGCGGCAATATGTTTTTACCGTTATCAAGCTGCTCATCTACCGCCACGCTCTTCGACGCTACGCTCTTCCGCCATGGGAAAAATACGCGCTCAACCAGCTCATCTACGTGGGTGATGAGTTTCAAAACGCCATCACCGCCAGCCACGACGGCACCAGCGATTTCAACGTGATCGACCGTCTACGCGATTGCATGCTGATGTTGGTGGTGTCGGCCCAAGCCTTCGAGTCGCTGATTCCTCCGCAAACCAAGGAACAAGCCGACGTGCTCGCGCTCAATTTGAAAAACCTCTTCATGTATCGCGCCGCTTCCGAAACCGACGCTCTCCGCTGCGCCAATGCTCTCGGCAAACATTGGGTCGAGCGGGCCACCCGCACTGTGCATTTAGACCACACCGCCCATAGCTATAGCCGCGTGGAGGAATTCCGGATTAAACCGCACGAGTTTCGCAATCTACCTGACCACACCGCCGTCGTCCGCCATTGCACGAGCGGCTTCAAGAAAGTGAGTCTTCGTCCAAACTAATCACCTTCGACATCTCTTCCGATGCACCCAAACGACAGCACTGACCTCAACGTCACAACATTACTCGCCCTCCGCCAGGAGACCGATGCGATTCGCGTCATCACCGAACGCCTCAAGGTAAAAGAAATGGGACCAGCCGACCACATCCGCACCAAGCACGAGGCGAAAGCGTTCGTGGAGTTGGGTGATGTCAGAATGGCCGAAGATCTGTTGAAGCGAGCGAGCGAGCGCCGTGCATTGAGCCAAACCCAGACCCAAGAAATGACGCATCGGCAGGGGCAACGAATCTGAATTCGCCACTTCAGCAGATTTTCGTGCCGAGCAATCGGCCGCCTTGGCGCGCTTGAAACGTGAAGATTGCTAACGGGTTTCAGAAACCACTAGGGTTGCGGAGCTTCGCGCTCCAGACGCCCCAATGGATATTTTTAAAACCCATGCCCAAATCGTTGATGACTATGCGACATACATTCGCAGCTTCATCAAGATTTCCGATGAAGATATAAGGGCAGAGGTTGAGCGTGAGCTGGCCAAAGGAAAGCTATGGCCCCAGCCCCTGCTCCAATTCAATCCGTCGTTCGAGATGTTTGGTCGGCTGGATGACCTGACTACGAAAGGGAAACTCCATCCGGACCTCCGCGACATTTTCAAAGGTTTCCAGCTCTATCGCCATCAAGTAGAGGCGATCCGAATCGGGACGGAAGGCAAAGACTTCGTCGTCACGTCGGGCACGGGATCGGGCAAGTCGCTAACCTACATCGGCACCATATTTCATCACCTTTTAAGCAATCCGGGGGCCAAGGGGGTCAAAGCTGTCATCGTCTATCCGATGAACGCGCTCATCAACTCTCAGTTCGATGAGTTCAAACGCTACAAGAAGAACTACGAAGACAATACCGGGAAACCATTTCCGATAACGTTCGGGCAGTATACAGGTCAGGAAAAGGACGACGTTCGCGAAAAGATGCGGCATGAGCCGCCGCAGATTCTCCTCACCAACTACATGATGCTGGAGTTGCTGCTGACCAGAATTCGCGAGCGCTCCATTCGAGACGGCATCTACGCGAACCTCCGTTTCCTCGTTTTCGACGAGTTGCACACCTACCGAGGCCGCCAAGGCGCCGACGTGGCAATGCTTGTTCGCCGCATTCGCTCTCGCTGTGCCCACGAGATCGTTTCGATTGGGACTTCGGCCACGATGGTGTCCGGCGGAAGCATCGAGTCGCAGCAAATTCAGGTCGCCGAAGTCGCCACGAAACTATTCGGGCGCCCCTTCACCCCTAAGCAGGTCGTGATTGAGACGCTTACTCGATCACTGTCATTCGACGGACTCCTTCCCGCCAAAGCATCTCTCGCGAGCGCGATCCGTAGTTCGATCAACCTCGATTCTTCGACCGAAGAGCTGAAAATTCATCCGGTCGCGGTATGGCTGGAGAACTGTATCGCCTTGGAAACTCGCGACGGAATGCTCGTCCGGGGAAAGCCCAAGCAATTTCCTGAAATCGTAGCGAGTCTCGCGGATGCGAGCGGGTTGGCCGAGGACGAGTGCCGCGAGTTCCTCAAGCAGCTCCTTCAGTGGATCAGCCTTTCCAACAAACGTCTTCAGGATTCGGGCCAGCGTTACACGGTGCTCCCGTTCAAGCTGCACCAATTCATTTCGCAAACAGGCTCAGTCTACACGACGCTGGATCGGGACGAGAATCGGTTCATCACGCTGGAGCCCGGCCTATTCAAGCCAGACGAGGAGGAGCGAAAACCGATTTTCCCGAATGTTTTCAGCCGCTCCAGCGGCCATCCGTTCATCTGCGTTACACGAATCGGAGATCGTCTTGAGCCACGAGAATTTCGTGAAAAGTCCGAGGAAGACGAGGATTCTCACGACGGCTACCTAATCATCGGGGAAGAAATTTGGGATGAGTCCAGTGATACGGAACTACTGCCGGAAACTTGGCTTCGTCAGACAAAAGCGGGCTTGGTCCCCAGAAAAGAGAAGAAAGATTCCTTCCCAATCAGGCTCCACTTCGACGAGTTCGGTAACTGCTCGGAAACGACGCCAAAGAAGTGGTGGGGGTGGTTCATGCGAGCACCACTGCTTTTCGACCCCACGAGCGGCACGTTCTACGATACCAAGACGAACGAAGGGACTAAGCTGACCAAACTTGGTAGTGAGGGGAGAAGCACTTCAACCACCATCACAGCGTTCTCGATTCTCAATCAGCTCGCGGATGCCGGGTTCAAATCCGAGGATCAAAAGCTTCTCAGCTTCACCGACAATCGCCAAGACGCCGCGCTTCAGGCGGGGCACTTCAATGACTTTGTTCAGGTCATTCTTCTGCGCGCCGCAATCCGCAAGGCGGTCGAAAACTCCCCAACAAAGACCCTGAATTTTTCGACGCTGGGTGAGGCCGTGTTCAAGGCGCTCCGTCTTCCGTTTATTGAATTTGCGAATCGCAACGACGAGCCGTCGCTGCCGGCCGTGCGACGCTCCTACGAAGAATGCTTTCAGAGCTTCCTTCTCTACCGCGCGATTGCCGACCTCCGGCGGAGCTGGCGAATCGTGCTCCCGAATCTGGAGCAATGCGGCCTGCTCGACATCGACTACGAGCACTTGCAGGAAAATGCCGCTGAGGATGCGTTTTGGGCCGACGTCCCGTTGCTGAACCTGCTGAAGCACGATAAGCGCGCCGACTTCATCCGAGTTGTGCTGGATTTCTGTCGCCTTGAATATGCGATCGACAGCGACCTACTCTCCGAATCGCGTCTCCGGCAGAATGAAAAGGAGTTCCGCGAGCGCCTGAAGGCTCCGTGGAGCATCGACCGCGAAGAAGAACTTCGCGAGCCTCGCTTCCTCCGTCTCGATAACCTCGGTAGAAATGCGGGCGTCTCGACGACGAGTATCGGTCCAGCCAGTGCGCTGGGAAAATACATTAAGCTTTACGTCCGCCACAACGAGCTGCCCGTCGATCTTCGTAAAGAGGCCTACCGGACCTTCATTCTCGCGCTGTTCGCCAAGCTTGAGGAGGCCGACTATCTCCGATCCCGGCCAGCGCGCAATGAGGAGAACGACGAAATCCCGATCTACCGTCTTCGCCTGCACAAGCTCATCTGGCGCATGGGAGACGGGGAGAATGTTCGCGCGGAGATCGTGAAGCAGCGTTCCTACAAGGACCGTCAGGTTAAACCCAACGCGTTTTTCAAGAAGCTCTACGAACGCGATTTTTCGCGGATGAAACGCCAGCGCGGCGAAGATCACACCGGGCAACTCAACACTGATACACGTATCCAACGAGAGGAGCTTTTCAGGGCAGGTTCCATCAGCGCGCTCTTCTGTTCGCCCACGATGGAGCTAGGCATCGACATCAGGAATTTGAGCGTGGTTCACATGCGCAACGCGCCGCCCAATCCGGCGAACTACGCGCAGCGATCCGGTCGCGCGGGCCGAAGCGGCCAGGCTGCTCTCGTCTTCACCTACTGCTCAAGTTACTCGCCACACGACCGGCACTATTTCCAAAACAAACAAGATCTTGTCTCCGGCGCGGTGATGGCTCCGAAGCTCGATTTGTGCAACCGGGAGCTTCTTGCTTCCCATCTCAATGCGATGGTGGTGTCAGAGATCGGGCTGCCGGGGCTGGAGGAGCTAAACGGCGCACGTCCCTCACTCATGCGGTTCGTTGTTGATGACAACGACAAGATGCCGTTGTCGGCGGAAGTTCGCTCTGGCCTCACGGTTTCACCAGCCAGCTTCGCCGGTCTCAAAGCCTCGTTCAAGCGCGTCATCCACGACTTCGAGCCCGATCTCACGAAGGCGGGCGGCTCGTGGTATTCCGACCAATGGATCGAGCAAAACCTCAGCAGCATTGCTGAGTCGTTGCACCGTAGCCTTGACCGGTGGCGGCACATCTACCGCTCGGCACGAGTCATCCTCACTCGCGCTACCCAAAAGATCGAACCCGGTCTGCTCACGCCGGGGACCGACGAATACCGGAAATACGACCGCCAACAGAAGCAGGCGTCGCATCAGCTCGCGCTTCTGCGTAACGATCTTTCGGGCAAAGCCACCGAGCTTTCGGAGTTCTATCCCTACCGGTATCTCGCATCCGAAGGTTTCCTGCCGGGCTACAATTTCACGCGTCTCCCGATCCGCGTCTTTTTGCCCACCGGAGACGGCATGGCTGGAGAGTTCGTTTCTCGCCCCCGCTCCATTGCGCTTCGCGAGTTCGGTCCTCTAAACATCATCTACCACAGCGGGCGAAAATATCGCGTCTCTCAGCTCGTGGTGCAGGACGCAGAAGGCTCATTGAAATCGGCAAAGATCAGCAGAAAGGCCGGGTATTTCTTGGCGGACGACGAGATGGATCGCGAAATTTGCCCGTTCACCGGACTGAATCTCGCCGACAATGCGAACCGGGAAAATGTTCACGACCTCATCGAGATGGCCGAGTCGCGCGCTGAGGAAATCGACCGAATTTCCTGCGAGGAAGAGGAACGGGTATCTCGCGGTTTCGAGGTGGAGACCTTCTTCTCGGTTGATGGCGGACACCTCGAACGCGTGAAGCGCGCCGTCGTAGAGACGACAGAGAACACGTTGCTCAATCTCCGCTACATCCCGGCTGCGCGCTTGGTGCATCTGAGTAAACGATGGCGGTCGCAGACCGACGGAGATGGCTTCCCGCTGGGCATGGTTTCCGGTGATTGGCGTTCGTCGATTCCCACTGCCGAAAGCAACATCAAGGAGCCTTTTCGCTTAGTGAAGCTGTGGACTTCCAATCTCGCGGATGCTCTCTACATCCAGCCGGTTGAGCCGCTCGGCTTGACACCGGATGGAGTCATCACGCTGCAACACGCGTTGAAGCGGGCGATTGAAACGACCTTTCAGGTTGAGCCCAACGAGATCGGCGTCGTCGCGGTTGGCGATCCCGACGCTCCAAACATTCTCTTGTTCGAGGCGTCCGAAGGCAGCCTTGGCATCCTTTCGCAGTTCGTGGACGACGTGAAAGTGTTTCACCGCGTCGTTGAGCAAGCCACCAAGCTCTGCCGCTTCGACGATACGTCCTACAAGTCACCAGCGTCCTACGACGACCTGCTTAGCTACTTCAATCAGCGGGATCACAAGAAAATCGACCGCGCGCTCATCAAGGACGCGCTGGAGAAACTTCGCGTAAGCTCGGTGACCATCGAGACGAACTCGAAATTCGCCAGCTACGAGGAGCACTACCAATCGCTCTTGCGCACACTTGATCCTACTTCCTCTACCGAGCGGAATTTCGTCGAACACCTCTACAAAAACGGCCTTCGACTACCGGACGCCGCTCAGAAGCGAGTTGAGGGTATCTTCGTCCAACCTGATTTCTACTACGAGCCGCGATTCTGGGTGTTCTGCGACGGCAGCCCGCACGACGACGCCATCGTGAAGGCCGATGACGAATCGAAACGCCAGGCCATCATCGCCCAGGGCGACGAAGTTTGGGTCCATTACTACCGCGACAACCTCGCTGAAAAGGTGGCTGCACGGCCGGATATTTTCCGGAAAGTCCGATGAGCACAGCGACCTTCCAGCCCGGCAAACTCGTCAGCCTTCGCGGGCGTGATTGGATTGTGCTACCATCCGACGATCCAGACTTGCTGGTCGTGAAGCCGCTTGGTGGTTCAGACGACGAGGTCACCGGGATCTATCGGCCCTTGGGTATCGAATCTGACGAACCAACCGACGCTCATTTTCGCCCGCCGGAGAAAGAAGACCTTGGAGACGTCTCCACCGCTCGGCTTCTCTACGATTCTGCCCGCCTCGCCTTTCGCAACGGCGCAGGACCGTTTCGTTCGCTCGCCAAGCTCTCGTTCCGGCCGCGTTCCTATCAGATGGTTCCTCTCATCATGGCGCTCAAGCTTGAGCGCGTGCGCCTGCTGATCGCGGACGACGTGGGCGTCGGCAAAACCATCGAATCGTTGCTTGTCGTCCGCGAACTTCTTGAGCGCCGGAAGATCAAACGATTCGCGGTGATTTGCCTGCCGCACTTGTGCGAACAGTGGCAGTCGGAAATCCGGCAGAAGCTCGACATCGACGCCGTCATCATCCGTTCCAACACTCGGGCAAGCCTTGATCGCCAGATTCACGGGGACACGAGCGTTTACGAGTTCTACCCCTACCAGGTCATCAGCATCGATTTCATCAAATCGGATACGCGGCGCGACGTGTTCATCGAGCAATGCCCTGAGCTTGTCATCGTGGATGAAGCCCACACCTGCGCTCGTCCTGCCGGTGCGTCGCAAACACAGCAACAACGCTATCACTTGGTCAGCCGGTTGGCTGAGAAAGCTGCGCAGCATTTGATTCTTCTCACCGCCACACCGCACAGCGGTAAACCGGAGGAGTTCCATTCTTTGCTTGGGATGTTGAGCCCCTCATTCGAGGCGCTGGATTTGCCAACTTCCACGCCCGCCCAGCGCAAAGAGCTGGCCCGCTATTTCGTCCAGCGCAAACGCGGTGACGTTGAGAAATGGATGGGCGAGGACACGCCATTCCCTGAGCGCGAGAGTTTCGAGTGGCCTTACGATCTCGCCGACAACTACTCGGCATTCTTCGAGACGATCCTCGGCTTTGCGAAGCAGTTGATCGCTACCGAACCCGACAATCTGCGCACACGCCGCGTCCACTATTGGACAGCGTTGGGTTTGCTTCGCGGCGTCATGTCGAGTCCCGCGGCCGGCATCGAAATGCTCAACACTCGTCTTGAAGGCGTTCCTGCCGGAGCGCCGCGCGATGGCGAAGACGATGCTGCCATCATCGAACTTGCCGTGAATCCAGTCGGTGACACCGAGTTTGGATTCGAGGGCGATAACTCACCAACCTCGGTCGCAGAGAAGCTCGATTGGTCCGGTCATCAGCGACAACAGATTCGCGGCTTGGCCGAGCAACTCACCCGGCTTGCGAATCCCAAGGATGACCTGAAGCTCGCCAACGCCGAAGCGGTTCTCGACGATTGGATTAAAGACGGCTTCAACCCAGTAGTTTTCTGTCGATACATCGCGACCGCGAACTACCTCGGGAAGCAGCTCGCTCCGCTACTTCAAAAGCGATTCCCCAAGATCGACATCCAAGTCGTCACCAGCGAACTCCCCGACGAAATTCGCAAACAGCGGATCGAGGAGATGGGACGCGATCCGAAACGTCCGCGCGTGCTGATCGCCACCGATTGCTTGAGCGAGGGCGTGAACCTTCAGCAGCATTTCACGGCCGTGCTGCACTACGATCTTCCGTGGAATCCCAATCGTCTTGAGCAGCGCGAGGGGCGAGTGGATCGATTCGGTCAACTCGCGCCGAAGGTGAAAACCTGCCTTCTCTACGGAGCCGACAATCCCATCGATGGCATCGTGCTCGATGTCCTTCTCCGCAAGGTTCGCGAGATCAAGAAATCGACCGGCATCAACGTGCCATTCCCTGATGATTCGCAGAGCATCATCGACACAATCACCCAAGCACTGCTCCTCAATCCCGACCGCCGCATCACGCGAGCAAAGCACGACCGGAAGCAGATTCAGTTCAACTTCGACGAGTTCGACGAAGCGGCAAAATCGAAAGCCGCCGTGACTCACAAGATCGAGGAGGCCGCAAAGCGCGAGCAAGCCTCACGCAGCATCTTCGCCCAAAACGCGATCAAGGCGGAAGAAATCGAAAAGGACCTGAAGGAAGTCGATGAGGCTATCGGCGATCCCCGCGCAGTTGAGGATTTCGTGGTTTCGGCCCTCAACAACATCCTCGGCGTTCAGGTGATTCCTGACTCGAAGGGACGCGGCCACAAACTGGTTTTAGGAAACATGCCGGTCGCTCTGCGCTCCTTGTTGCCCGAATCCAGTGAACCGCTCGCCGTGAGCTTCACCTCTCCCACGCCGGAGGGATTCTACTACGTCGGCCGCAATCACCGCTTCGTCGAACAGCTTTGCCAGCTCGTCATGGCCAATACGCTCGCCCGCGAAGGCAAGCGTGCCGCGCGAGCTGCGATCATCCGCACCCGGCAGATTTCGACCAAGACGACCCTGCTGCTCTTCCGCTGCCGCAACGTCATCGAAGAGCGGAAAATTCAGCACCAGATTGTCGCCGAGGAAATGGTCCTCTGGGGCTGGCGTGGCACGCCCGAGCAAAAAGAGTTCATAGACCACGCGGCAGCCAAGTCGCTGTTGCTTGCGGCGCGTGCCTCTTCCGATCTTTCGCCGCAGGCTCGCACCGGCTTTCTCGAAAACGAACTGCGCATTCTGAAGCAACTGGAGAAAGAGTTCAGCGGTGTGGCGGAAAAGCAGTCCGTGAAACTCGTCGAAGCTCACGAACGCTTCAGCGCACTCATGGACGCGAAGAAATTTCAGGTTGTGTATCCAGTTCTCCCGATGGACTTGCTCGGCGTTTACATCCTGCTGCCCGACGGCGGACAGAACTGAGCCGCCGATGATCTACCCGTCCATCCGCATCGAAGGCGCGATTCTTTCGCCCGAACTTTTTGACCGGCTCGACGAGTTGTCCGGTCAGCGGCCAGCCGACTTCGGCTTGTCGGGTTCCGCCACCGTTAAGGACGAGATCGCTCGCGCGTGGGCCGATGCGCAGGACTACTGGCGCATCGTCCGGCGGAAGCTGGACACGCTTCCCGAGAACGCCTTCGCCACCACCGAAACGCGCAACCTCTGGATTGTCCCGTTGCTCGGCTTGCTTGGCTACCAGCTCGAATACCAGCAGCGTGGGCCGGAGCTGAATGCGAAGGCCTATCCGATCTCCCATCGCGCGTCGAATCGTGCCAACACCCCCGTTCACATCGTCGGCTATCGCGATCCGGCTGGACTCGACCGCAAGCCCGAGCGTTCCGGCGGTCCGCGCATGTCCGCCCACGCGTTGGTTCAGGAGTATCTTAATCTCTCCGATCAGCTCTACGGCGTTGTGACCAACGGCCGGCTTATCCGGCTTCTTCGTGACAGTTCGCGCTTGGTCAAACTCACCTACCTGGAGTTCGACCTAGATCGCATCTTCAACGACGGCCTTTTTGCAGACTTTGCGGTTCTCTATCGGTTTCTCCACGCGTCGCGTTTGGCGCTAACGCCCGAGGCCGCGCCGGAAAGCCTGATCGAGCGTTATCACCAAAACTCGGTCGAGTCCGGTGCGCGTATCCGCGATGGGCTCAGCCGTGCAGTCGAGTCCGCGATTCGTTCCTTCGCCAACGGGCTGCTTGTCCATCCGAAGAACGAAGACCTACGCGTTTCCATTCGCAGCGAAGCACTCAAGGCCGATCTCTTCTACCAGCATCTGCTCCGTCTCATCTACCGCCTGCTGTTCCTGCTCGTCATCGAAGAGCGGAACCTTGTTTACCCGCTTTCTCCGTCAGCCGCGAAACGCGATCTCTACTACCGCTATTACAGCCTTCAGCGGCTTCGCCGACTTGCGGAGAAACGGCATCTCGCCGATCCGCGTAAGGACGACGCGTGGCTCGCGCTCATGGCTTGCTTCCGCCTTTTTGAGGATGGTGGTCCAGGTCCGAAGCTCGGCATCGCGCCACTCGCCGGTGACCTTTTCCGACCCGATGCGATTGGCTCGTTTCGCGACTGCCATCTCGACAATGCGGTCACGTTCGGCTGCCTGCATTCGCTTTCGCTCTATCAGAATCCCGACACGGGCCAGACGATCCGAGTCAACTACGCAGCATTGAACGTCGAAGAGTTCGGGTCAGTTTACGAGGGCCTGCTGGAATTCGAGCCAGTCTTCCGCATCGACGGACAACGAGTGGAATTCGCGTTCAAGCAGGGAGACGAACGCGCCGCGACGGGTTCGCACTACACGCCAGACGATCTTGTTCAGCCGCTCCTCAAGCACTCGCTCGACCCACTCATCGCCGAAAAGCTGAAGGAGAAAGACAAAGCTGCTGCGCTACTGTCGCTTCGCGTTGCTGACATCGCGTGCGGCTCTGGCCACATCCTACTTGCCGCCGCGCGTCGCATTGCCACCGAGTTAGCCGTTGTCCGCACCGGTGAAGAGCAACCATCGCCCGGCGCGTTCCGCTCCGCCATCCGTGATGTCATTCGCGAATGCATCTATGGCGTGGATTTGAATCCACTCGCCGTCGAGTTGTGCAAGGTGGCTCTTTGGTTGGAGGCGCACAGTCCGGGTGAACCGCTCAACTTCCTCGATCATCACATCAAATGCGGCAACGCTATCGTCGGTTTTGCCCGGCAGGAGGAAATGGAGCGTGGTGTCCCCGACGAAGCTTTCGCCACCGTCCTGGGAGAAGACAAAGATGTCGCGGCTTCCTTCCGCCGGAAAAACAAGACCGAGCGAGAAGATTTCGCCAGAGGACAGAAGAAAGTAAATCTAGCCCCTGAGCTGAAAGCTCAGCTCGACGCCATTCTGTCGCGCTGGCGGGAAATCTCCAACCTACCAGAGCACAATCCAACGGAGATCGACGCGAAGAAAAAGCGTTATGAGGCTTTGACCCAAGGTAAAGATGCGTGGCTCCTCCAGCAGATCGCCTGCATACCCATCGCGCAGTTCTATCTGCCGAAAATTGCGGCTACCAAGACGCAGCTCATCACGGACGAAGAATTTCGTGCATTCCTCGACGGCCACCGCACGCCTCAGGGCCAAGCGACGGCAGCGGCTTGGGCGCTGGCGGAACGGAAACGAATTTTTCATTGGTTTCTTCACTTCCCTGATATCATCGCACGCGGTGGCTTCGACTGCATTCTCGGCAACCCACCTTACCTCGGAGGCCAGGCTCTAAGCGGCACCTACGGCCACCCTTTCTGCGGCTACGTTAAATGGGAGTTCGCACCAACGGGCCTCAGCGATCTAGTAGTCTACTTCTTGCGCCGCATTTTTACGCTACTGCGCCCTGGCGGCTTCACCGCTATTATCACCACTAACTCGATTAAGGACGGAGATGTCCGCAAGGACGGTCTTGAGCAGGTGATGTCGGCGGGCGGATCGATCAATTTTGCTGTGCGCGGGATCAAGTGGCCGGGCAAAGCCAATCTAGTCGTTTCACTGGTTTCAATTCATCGCGGCGAATGGAAGAAACCATGCACACTTGACGGCAAGCAAGTTGAGCGGATTAACGCCTTTTTCGAGGAAGGCGAAGCTAGCGGCGAGCCCACCACCCTACGAGAAAATGCAGACCGTATTTTCCAAGGCTCAATTTATTTGGGCGAAGGATTTCTCCTTACCCACGAACAAGCCGATCAACTCCGGTCGGTCTCGCCTCGCAACGCAGAAGTCATTTTCCCTCTTATTAACGGTCAGGAACTGAATAACCAGCCAGACCAACTGCCCGGACGGGAGATAATCAACTTCCGAGATTGGCCTATTGAGCGCGCTCGCCAGTTCGAGGAACCATTTGGAATCGTCGAAGCGACCGTCCAGCCAGAGCGTCGAGCCAACAATCGAGCAATTTATCGAGACCGTTGGTGGATCTACGCCGAACCAAGACCGAAACTAGTTCAAGCGCTCCAAGAGAGACCTCTATGCTTCGCCGCAGCGGCTACCACGAAGTATCTCAATTTCTCCGCTACACAGACGGATCGCGTATTCACACACGCTCTTTACCTTTTTACCACCGACCGATGGGACCTTTACGCCGTGGTCCAATCTACTATCCACGAAGTCTGGGCGCGTAAATATAGCGGTGCGCTGGAAACACGTCTTCGTTATTCGCCGTCCGATTGCTTCGAGAGCTTCGCATTTCCCGCCGGCCAATGGCGGGCTTCTGATTCACAACTCGCTGCTGTCGGTGAACGCTACCACGAACATCGCCGCAAACTGATGCTTCGCCTGTGGCTAGGCCTGACCGACATCTATAATCTCTTCCACGACCGCGACCTCACGCCCGCTGAAGTCGCACGCGTGAGCAAAAAACCCACCGGGGCCGAGACCGGCTACGAAGACATCCTCCGACTCCGTGCGCTCCACCGTGAACTCGATGAAGCCGTCCTCGCCGCCTACGGATGGAGTGACCAGGTCGCGCTTGGCCACGACTTCCATGAAGTCGAAACGCTCCCAGAAAACGACCGCGTCCGCTACACGATCAGCCCCACCGCCCGGAAAGAAGTCATCCGCCGCCTCCTCGCTCTCAACCACGAACGCGCCGCGCAGGAAGCTGCCGTCACCGCCGCCACGCCCGCCGGAAAAAAGGCCGCGCGCAAACCAAAGCCCGCCAAGCCAACCGCCCCCGACGAACTCAATCTCGGCTTGGATCTTTTCGACCGGACAGGCGCGAATGTCACCGCAGGCAAGACGCGCAAAATGCTCCCTGTTGGTAGGCGGCAAATGGCCATCAGCGAAGCGCACTATCTCTTCAGCCTCATCCCCACGATCCTTGACGACGCGGGCCGGCAGATGAGTTGGGATGACTTTGTGCGGGCGCTGTTGTTCCTCGGTCGGCCGGAAACCATGCAGACAAGCCTGACCGGCGATCTTCTCACGGAGGTCGATGCATGGCAGCAGCGAGGAGTTCAGCCATTTGCCCTCCGCAATGTCGTTCCCGCAGTTCGCGAGTTAGGGGCGAACAACCTACATCTCGAAAGCACGCCGAACGGACATCAATTGTCACTGCGCTCACAGCGGCCGAACCCATTGCTCCCCGACTTCGCATATGACGCCGATCTCGCGGTCCGTGTGATGCGAGCGACAGCGATGCCCGTTAACTTCGAACTGGAGGTCAAAGACCTCCACGAGGCGAGCGCTCAACTTCTCACGATGCTCGCGTAAACCCTATGAACGACCAGCTCGCGCTCCTGTTGGAAATCGCTCCGCCTGTTTCCCTGAAACCTGCTGCTGGGCGTGCCGAGCCGGTTCTGTGGGTGAAGACACTGTCGATCTACAAGGATTGGCCTTTGCTCAAGGAGAACGAACTGCGAACGATCCCACTCCACAAGGGCCTGAACATTCTGTGGGCAGTTCCAGGAGCGCCCAACACCGAGAATCCCGCGCGCACATCGAAGATCTCAGGGCACGCGACCGGCAAAACGACCTTCTGCCGTCTCGTTCGCTACGTTTTGGGTGACGAGAACTATGGCTCCCAGCGAGCACGCGAAGCTTTTCAACTGAAATTTTCCAGCGGCTGGGTGATCGCAGAAGTCATCCTTGCCGGGGAGCAATGGTTGGTCGGACGGCCACTCGGACGCATCGGCCATCATCCATTCGCCGTGCGCGGACAAAACATCGAATGGCTCAGGGGCCAGGAACGACGACCCTCGCTTGGCTTCGAGGAATACGAGAAGGCAATCAACGCAACTGTGCTCGCAGAGTGCGGCAGTCGCACGCTCGCGAGCACTGGCACCGAGTTGCGTTGGGATCTTGTTCTCCAATGGCTGGCCAGAGATCAGGAGAGTCGATTTTCAGACCTGCTCACGTGGCGCAACAAAGCCAGCGAGTCCGGGGCCGAGGAGATGGCGCAGGCCGACAAACAAAACCTTGTTCGGATCATCCTGGGATTTGTAAGCCCGGAAGAGCAGGAGTTGATCCGCAAACACGCATCGGCATCAGAACAACACCGTGCTGCCATCGGGAAGCGCGCTCAATTCGGCTTTCAGGTTGAAACGGATACACGCCGCCTTGCGACCTTGTTCGACATCGCGGCAGGCGAAACAGAGCGCCTGTTCTCCGAGGAAGTGTTCGCACAACACGCAGCAAACTGGCGGAGCAAGATCACCGAGCTATCGAAGTTGACTCCCTCCGCCGCAAAGATCGCAGGTCTCTCCGGGCGCGTGGAGAAACTTGGGTTGGCCGTGGCTCGGGCGGAGGAAGATTTCAGCGACCTTCAGCAACTCATCGCCCGAAAAAAGGCCCAACGCGAAATTGCCCAGGGCAAGACTGCGAGTGCGACTCAGATAGCAGGACTGCACGGCCTGCCACCGTCGGCGGGCAGGTGCTCACACGAACTCAACGAGGCATGGCGTGCGCGGTGTCCGTTGGCAAAGCTGCGCGTTGAGGACGACGACATACGAAAATCACTCGAAACGGCGCAGACCGAAGAAGAGTTCGTCGCCATTGAAATCCGTCAGCTAGAGCGCCAGCTAGCCCAGCGGAAGACACTGCTAGACGAACGGAAAATGGATCGCGCGCCCGTCGTGAGCGAATTGCAGCGCGATGAGAATGAAGCACTCCGTATTCGAAACGAGATCAGACCGTTTGAAGACCGCCTAAAAGTGGCGGACCAGTTGCGGAAGAACCTGCGCGAGGCGCTTCAATCGCAGGAGGAAAACGAGAAAGAGATCAAGAGCCTGGAGGGAAAGAAATCGCTGCTCGACGAACAGCTCGACCGATCCAAGACGCTACACATTTTGCGCATGGGAGACTTCTCACGCTTGTATGATTTTCTCGCGAAAGAACTGCTTGGCGGTGAAGTAAGCGCAAAGGTGGAATTTGTCGGCAAGGGAATCGATCCCACCGTTGAATTTCATGGGCGTCTCGACAGTGCGGCTTTGGAGACCGTGCGGTTGCTCGCTTTCGATCTCACTGCAATGACATCGAGCATCATCGGCTCCGGTCATCACCCCCGATTCCTGATACACGATAGTCCGCGTGAAGCCGATCTCTCTCAGGGCATTTACCAGAGCATCTTTTTCTTCGCGCAACGTTTGGTGCAGGAGGCGGGCGGCAATGACAGCGCTTCTTTTCAATACATCATCACAACGACAGAGCCACCGCCCATTAGCCTACAAACGCGCGACTGGTTGATTTGCGAACCACTCGACGCGTCAAAACCGGAGTCCCGGCTTCTCCGAATCGACTACTAAAACTACGTGCCGATCTCCGAGATTCCTGTTCGCTCTGTAAACGTAACACCATCTCCAGGCGGATCGCTGCGAGTTGACTGGAACGATCTACTGTGGGCAGCAATCACGGTAGGCCGACCCAACCGATACTACGTGTTTAAACACGGGCCATCGTCGCTCTATGAGGCGATTTTCCGCGCTTCACTGGTGCGCATGGCGGTAGAGGAGTCTGCGGGCAACCGACGATTCATGCGGACAGTAGCGTGCAAACATCTCGACCCCTCGGAAAAGGGCGCGGTCAACTACTTCCTTGGACTTACGCTGTGCAAGGCGTTCGCGGAAAAAGTTCTTCAAACTCCGTGGATGCTCCACTTGGACGTTTTTCGCAACGGACTGAACCCGGTCCTACAGCGCACCGAGCGTTCGCGGCCCGATCTCGTCGGCCAACGACTCGATGGACAGTGGATCGCTTTTGAGTCGAAAGGTCGCGTCAGTGAGCCCGACTCGAAGACGAAGCTTAAGGCAAAAAATCAATCCAGACGCATAGTTAGTGTGCTGGGGAAGGCGGTCGCCGGACACTATGCCGGAATTTCTTTTTTCAAAAAAGATACTCTGAGCTTTTACGTCGAAGACCCCGAGCCGCTATCACCGGATGATCCACGATCGATCTCCGTCAAAGGTGAATCTGCTGCACTCTACCGAAACTACTATCAGCCACTTCGGGAGGCATTCTTCCGTGATGATCAAAGGACGGTTTCGCAAGGGGAGGTGCTTTGGCAGCACGTAGAGGAAATTGACACTGATGTGGGTATCCACGCGAAGCTACTTGAGCTTGTGAGACAAGAAAGCTGGGCGGAAGTAGGGGTGTTCTGCCGCGAATCCCGTTCGCTCTTGGGACGCTCCGAGTTACGCGCCGATGGTATTTCGGTTCGAGCCGGGGAGTCTTGGTGGCGGCGCACTCAGCGCCGGGACAATCCACGCGTATCGGACGAGTGATCGCTGGCAACATACCAACCTAGCAATGCTCTCCACAAACCCGAAAATTCAAGTCGAGTCATTGCAAAATTTGATGGTCGCCATCGGTCGTGGAACAGACCGGAGCAATCCGGATTTTATTCCTCTTCGGTCTGCTGTTCTGGAGCGGCAAGAGTTATCGGCATATCTACCCAGCTTTGTCTCGACCTGCCGAAACGGTGCCCAATTTTGGGCCTACATCAAAGGAAAGGCCGCACACTATCATGAGCGCGATCAACACATCTGGGATGGATTCGCTCCAGTTTTCTCCTACTTGGAAAGCAGTTCGAAAGGTCCAGGCTCAGAAGAAATTTCGAAGGTCCTGCAAATATTCGACGCCGAGCACGTCCATTCCGCGTGGCAAAAAGCGCTCGCCCGGAAGGCTTCTGATCCCGAGGCCGCGTTGACCTCAGCTCGGACGCTTCTTGAAAGCACCTGCAAACACATCCTGGACTCGCTCGCCATTACCTACAACGACGCTGCCGACTTGCCTGATCTCTACAGTGCCGTGGCGAGAGGATTGAACCTCTCACCGAGCCAACACACCGAACAAATTTTCAAGCAGGTTTTAGGAGGCTGCCATTCAGTTGTCCAAGGATTGGGCGCTATGCGTAACCGGTTGGGCGACGCGCATGGCAAAGGCGTAGCGTCATACAAGCCTCTTCCTCGCCATGCCGCGCTCGCGGTGAATCTAAGCGGCGCGATGGCCATGTTCTTGGTCGAAACGTTCGAAGCTCGCAAGCCGCCACCCTGAGGTTGACGCGCGTTCGGCTCACGAGCGCGCGTTTTTCGGCGCGCTGCTTGGCCGTTAATGAATCCCTAGCGCGCCGGATGCAGTAGCCTCAATGCGTTCGCTACGACGAGGAGCGTCGCTCCGGTGTCCGCGAGAATCGCCAGCCATAGGCTCGCGGAGCCCATGAGCGTCAACACGAGAAACACAACTTTGAGGGCGAGCGAGAAGGTGATGTTGAACCGGATGATGTTCATCACGCGCCGAGCCAGACGGATCGTCTCAGCGATTTTGCCGAGATCGTCTTTCATCAGCGTGATGTCCGCAGTTTCGATGGCGGCATCGGTGCCGGCCATGCCCATGGCGATGCCAATGCTGGCGGTCGCCATAGCCGGTGCATCGTTCACGCCATCGCCGACCATGCCGACGATGCCATGTTTGTCGCGCAGCGCTTTGACGGCCGTCACCTTGTCGTCGGGCAGGAGATCGCCGCGCGGTTCGTCAATGCCCACCTGTTTCGCGATGAAGTCCACTGTCCGCTGATTGTCGCCGCTCAACATCATCACCGAGACGACGCCAGCATCATGCAAGGCACGGATGGAGGTCGCTGCATTCTCCCGCAGCGTGTCGCCGATGGCGATAATGCCGAGGACCTCGCCTTTGCAGCCTTCGTGTGGGCGATGACCGACCACGACAACGGAATGACCGCGACCTTCAATCGTCGCGAGCCTGCCCTCTACGTCCTCGTTGCAGACACCCAACTCATGCGCGAAGCGATGATTTCCCACAAAATGGGGATGCCCGTCCACAACACCTTCCGCTCCACGACCGCTCCGGTTTTGATAATTTTCGGCACGCGCGAATTTCACCTGCTTTTCTTCCGCACGCTGCACGACAGCCTTCGCCAACGGATGCGCTGAATGAGCGTCAATCGCAGCGGCGATCCGCAAAATGTCTGTTTCAGAAACCTGAGCGATGACATCGACGCCCTGCACCTTCGGCTTTCCTTCTGTGATGGTGCCGGTCTTGTCCACGGCCAGGGCTTTCAACTTGGCGATGGATTCCAAATGCGCCCCCCCTTTGACCAGGACGCCGCGTTTCGCGAGCGCGGTGAGACCGGCGACGATTGTCACCGGGGTCGAAATCACCAAAGCGCATGGGCAAGCGATGATGAGGAGCACACAGGCGCGATAGAGCCACTCCGACCAGTCGCCGCCCATCGCGAGCGGCGGGATGAGAAACATCAGCAATGCCGCAAGCGTGATGAGCGGCGTGTAATAGCGCGCAAAAATATCCACGAAGCGCTGAGTCGGCGCTTTCTGTTCCTGCGCTTCTTTCACCAAGCGGATGATCCGGGCGAGTGTCGTATCGCCCGCTGCTTTGGTGACGCGAACCTCTAGCGAACCTTCTCCGTTGATCGTGCCGGCGAACACGGAGTCGCCCGGTTTTTTGTCCACTGGCACGGACTCACCCGTAATCGGTGCCTGGTTCACGGCCGAATCGCCCTGAATAACTTGGCCGTCCAACGGAATGCTCATACCCGATTTCACGGCGACGATCTCATCAACTTTCACCTCTTCGACCGGCACCTCGTTAAAAGTGTCGCCTCGCTTTACGGAGGCATTCTTCGGCGCGATTTCCAACAACGCTTCAACCGCGCGGCGCGCGCGGCGACCGGCCCAACCTTCGAGCCACTCTGCCACGCCAAAAAGAAATACGACCGCCGCCGCTTCGATAAATTCGCCGATGATAGAAGCGCCAATGGCAGCGATGACGACGAGCAGGTTGATGTCCGGTCGCAGCCTGAGGATCGCCCGGCCGGCCTTCGGCAAAAGGAACCATCCGCCCGCCAACATCGCTGCAATTGACAGCGCCGCCGTTCCAGCCTTCGGCAGCGCGTTGGTCCACTCCGCAACCAAACCGGCGCTCACCAGCACGCCTGAGGTGACGAGGCTGATCGATTCCACGCGGCTGCTGCCGTGTGCGTGATCACAATCATCGCAGTGATCATCCTCAGCAGTCGGCTCCGACCCACTGTGCTTTTCAGGTGCGCTCATGTTGTCTCCCACGACCGGGGTTTTTGTGCGTTTAGGAGGCTGCCATTGCGAAGGCGGCTTGCGCGCGCGTCTCTGCGCCACGCCGGGCCGTGTCAGCAGTAATTTAATCGCCGCAGGTGCAGGCGTATTCCGCCTTCTGGCACCCGCCGCACATCGCTAGATTCAGATCTACGCGGAAGTTTTTCGGCGTAGCGTCGGGCTTTTCCTTAACCTGCACGACGACCCGGTAAGGTTCCTTGGATTCAGGCAGAGCGGCCGTCGAAACGAATCCGGTCGCAGTCTTTTCGAGTTCAATCTTGGTCTTTCCGCTCGCGGGTTCGGCAGTGATTGCGATGACTTGATTAGCAGGCGCGACGGGCTTGAGCGCGGCGTCGTAGAACGTCACCTCTACTTTGCGATCTTTCGTGACGAAGAACTCCGCCTTTTGCGGCGCAGTATCCAGCAATCGACCGCCTTTAGGACCGGCGACAATTTTCTCGGCAGCCTGTAGGGAAACGGCGGCGCAAAGCGCAGCCGCTGCGAACGTGATGTATTTCAGTTTCATAGGATTTTGTTTTTAGTGGTTTTAACGGACGAAATATAAGTGGGTGCGTTCAGACGGTAGCCGGGGCAGGACGGGTAGCATCGACTGATGCGTCGTTGCGAGAGGGACGCGGCCGGCGGTTTTCCATCCAATCGTAAAGCACGGGCAGGAGGATGAGTGTGAGGAAGGTTGAAGTGATCACGCCGCCGATGACGACGGTGGCCAGCGGTCGCTGCACCTCTGCGCCGGCGCCTGTCGAAAGTGCCATCGGCACGAAACCGAGGGAGGCGACGAGCGCCGTCATCAGTTTCGGGCGAAGCCGCGTCAGCGTGCCTTCGATCACGGCCTTGCGCACGTCGCTGCCTTCGGCGCGGAGCTGATTGATGAAGCTGATCAGCATGATGCCATTGAGGACGGCGATGCCCGACAACGCGATGAAGCCGACTGCGGCGGAAATCGTGAACGGCATCTCGCGTAGCCAAAGTGCCACGACGCCGCCGGTCGCGGCGAGCGGCACGCAAAGGAAAATCAACACGGCCTGCCGCGCGCTTCCGAAGCTCGCGTAGATAAGCCCGAAGATCAGCGCGAGTGCGGCGGGCACGACGACCATTAGGCGCGCGCGAGCCGCCTGGAGATTCTCGAATTGTCCGCCGAATTCGAAGAAGTAGCCGGCTGGAAACTTCACCTGCTCGCGCAGCTTCGCCTGGGCTTCGAGGACGAAGCTTTCGGTGTCGCGACCGCGCACGTTTATGAGAATGGCGACGCGGCGTTGGGTGTCCTCGCGGTTAATGGTGCCGACCCGGTCGGCGACGGAGATGTCGGCAACGCGCTCGAGCGGAACTTGCACGCCTCCCTCCCCCAGCACGGGCAGTTGCTTGAGGCCCGTGAGATTCAGGCGCTCCACCTCCGGCAGACGCACCACGACGGGATAACGTTTGCTGCCGTCGATCAGCACACCTGCGTTCTCGCCGCCGAGCGCGGTGCTGACGACTGCATTGATCTCATCGGCGTGAAGATTGAGGCGTTGGAGTGCGTCGCGCTTCGGAGTGATTTCAAGCATCGGGACGCGGCCCAGCGCCTCAAACTCGACATCGCCGCCGCCCGCGACACTGCGCAAAACGTCGCGCGCAGCGGTCGCAAGACGTTCCAACTCGGCGTAGTCGTCGCCGTAGATTTTCAATGATAGATCGGCGCGAGCCCCGGCCATGATTTCGTTGAACCGCATTTGAATCGGCTGCGTGAAGAGATACGTCTGGCCGGGCGCGGCAGCGACGAGTTCCTGCCTCATAAGCTCGATCAGCTCCGGCTTGGTGATTTTGCGGCCATCCACCGCGCGCCATTTTTCCAGCGGCGCAAAGAAGACATAGGTATCTGACACGTTCGGCCCCATCGGATCGGTCGCGATCTCCGCCGTGCCGATGCGCGAGAAAACGTGACTGATCTCCGGAAACTTCGCCATCAGCAGTTTCTCGGAGGCGCGTTGCAGTTCGACAGAATCGCCCAGCGCGACGCTGTTGCCGCGGATCATCTGAATCGACATCGCGCCTTCATCGAGCTGCGGAATGAACTCCGCACCGAGCTTAGTGAAGAGCCAGCCCGAGCCCGCGAAGAGCACGAGGGCGACCACGACGACAAGCCAGCGCAGACGCAGCGCACCCGCGAGCAAGGGCGTGTAGAGTGCCTTGGCACCGCGCACGACCCAGCCGTCCTTTTCACTGATGTTGCCACGCAGGAACCACGAACAGAGGGCGGGCATCAGCGTCAGAGCGAGCACGAGCGCACCGACGAGCGCGAACATCACGGCGACCGCCATCGGGCGAAACATTTTCCCTTCGATGCCGGTGAGCGCGAGGATCGGGACGTAAACGAGCGTGATGATGAGCACGCCGAAAAACATCGGGCGTGCCACTTCACGGGCGGAACGGCGGACTTCCGTCAGGCGCTCGACGGCGGTCAGCTTGCGCGCGAGTTGGTGCTGTTTCTCCGCAATGTGCCGGAGGATGTTTTCCACCATCACGATCGCGCCGTCCACGATCAGCCCGAAATCGATCGCTCCGAGGCTCATCAAATTGGCGCTGATCTTCGCCTCGACCATGCCCGTGAGCATGACGAGGAAGGAGAGCGGAATCGCCAGGGCTACGATAAGAGCGGCGCGCCAGTTGCCGAGGAAAGCGAATAGGATCACGGCGACGAGGACCGCACCTTCGAAAAGGTTCTTCTCGACGGTGTGAATGGTCGCGTTGACCAGATCGGAGCGGTCGTAGACGACGCGAATCACCGTGCCCTGCGGAAGTTTTTCCTGAATCTGCTTCAAGCGCTCGACTGCCGCCTGCGCGACCAAACGGGCATTTTCTCCGGCTAGCATCAGCGCCGCCCCCGTGACCGTTTCTTCGCCGTCTTCGGTTGAGGCACCCGTGCGCACCGCGGAACCGATGGTGACTTCGGCCAAATCGCGGATGAGGAGAGGCCGCGATGCGCCCGCGAATTTCACGGGCAGACCACTCAAATCTTCAGCCGTTTTCGCGCGGGTGTCGGCACGCACGACGACGGCTTCTCCGCCCATTTCCAAGACACCGCCGCCTGCGTTGTCGGTGCTGTTGCGGATGACTTCCACGAGCTGCGCGAAACTCACGCCGGCCTCGGAGAGTTTGGCTGGATTGGGCGCGATGACGATTTGCCTTTCGTAGCCGCCAATCGCGTTCACTTCGGCCAAGCCCGGAGTGGATCGCAGCAACGGCTTAATTGTATAATCGTGAAGCAACCGGAGCTGCCGGAGCTGTTCAGTCCGGTCCGTCGGCACACCCGGCGCGCCGGGTTTGTAGCTCAGCGTGTAGTAAACGATTTCTCCCAAACCCGTGCTTATCGGTGCGAGGGCTGGCGTCACATCGGCCGGTAGCCGGTCGCGCGCGCGATTCAAGCGTTCCGTCACGAGCTGGCGCAAACGGTAGATGTCCACGCCGTCCTTGAACGTCATCGTGATTTGCGAGAGCCCGAACTTGGAGAGCGAGCGCAGCTCCATCATGTCGGGCAGTCCCGCCATCTCCATTTCAACCGGCACGGTGATCAACGATTCGATTTCCTCCGGAGCCAGCGCGGCCACCTCCGTGTTAATCTGAATCTGTGGGTTCGTGATGTCGGGGACGGCATCGACGGCCAGCCGCGAGGCCGACCACAGGCCCACGGCAACGAGAATCAACGCGCTGCATACGATCAGCCCGCGTTTGCGCAGCGAAAAATCAATTAGCCATTCCAGCATCAATGTCCGTCGGCGCAGCCGACGCCTCCGTTGAGAGCCTGAATTTCCGCGAGCGACAGACCGCGCACGCCTTTGACCGCGATGGTGTCGCCCTCGTAGAGCCCATCTTTGATTTCGACGTGCGTCGCATCGGTCGCGCCGATCTTCACCGGCGTGCGAAGAAACCATTCGCCGTTAGCGACGTAGACGAAGTCGCCTTTGACCGTGCGCAAGAGTGCTTCAGCGGGAATTGCGGGCGCGTCCGTGGCTCCAGCAAAGGAGTGCGAGGCGACCGCACCCGTTTCAAGGCCGACGAACGTGCGTGCGGTCGGCGTGAGCTGCACGCCGTGACCGGCCTTGTAGGTCGAGGCAGGCGTCGGTTCGACACGCGCGGTGGTCGTGGCGTGAGACTCGCCGCAGCCGCTGAGGGCAAACGCGAGGGTGGAGACGAGGGTGACAGTGAGAAGTGTTTTCATGGTTGAGAAAGTTGAACGACGTTGAAATCGAGGCCGGTGAGAAGTTGAAGTTGCTGTCCGGCTTCCAGCGCTTCGCGTTTAGTATCGAGAATGGCTTCCACCGCTTCGAGGTAGGCACCTTGTAACTCCACGTAAGTCGCCAGCGGCACCGCACCGAGACGGTAATGACGGTCGGCGAGTTCAGCCGCTTCGCGGAATTTTTCCGCTGAATCCGGCTTCCAATCCGTCGTTGCAGCGAGCTTCGCGTTGAAAGTTTGAAACACGGTAATCACGTCACGTTCCATCGCGCGCTGCGCAACCAGGAGCGCCGTCTCCGCCTGACGGCGACGCGCCTCCGCAAGGTCAATGCCGGCGCGGGCTCGTTTCGTCACAGGGAGTGGCACGGAGACCCCGAGTCCGAAGACCGACTCGCGGTCGCCGGCTTTTTCCTGCGAGTAGAACGGGCTCACGGAGACGGCGGGATAGCGGTCGTTCCGCGCGAGCGAAACTTCGAGCCCCTGCTGTTCGAGTTCGACGCGCTTCATGCGGAACTCGAAATTTTTCTCGCGTGCGGCAGCGAGCAATTGGTCAAGCGGCGGCGAGGATTGAAACACCATTTGCCCACTCGCACTTCGAACCGGTGCATCGAAGGCCACGCCACGAAGCTGGTTCAGCTCGACGAGCGCACTTTGTGCGACGAGTTCGGCTTCGGTTGCTCGTCGCTTGAGCGCGAGTTCCTGCGCTTCGATGACGCGCGTTTCAAGAAGAGGCGTGATGCCCGCAGGATCACGCGCGAGGAAAAGCTCACGCAGTGTTTGGTAACGAGCCGCGACCTCCTTCGTCGCCGAGGATTTTTCCGCAGAAACATGCAGGCTATACGCGAGCACCCGAGCGCGCGCCTCCAACGCTGCGCGGAATCGTGCGAGGCCGAGTTCAGCCAGCTCAATTTGGCGATTCGCGATGCTCTTCCGCAGCGCGAGTCTGCCCGGCCACTCGAAAGTCTGGGTGAGGGAAACCGACCACGCAGTGCCTTCACCGGCGAGGATGCCGGACGGCTCGCGAACCCGTTTGCGACCCGCTTCGACCGACAACTCCGGATCGGCGAGCAAACCCGCCGAGCGGCGACCGGCTTTCGCTGCGTCGATCTCGGCTTCGTAGAATTTCAGCTCTGGGTTGTTCGAGACGATTTCGGCGACAAGCGCATGAAAGGCGATGGGCGCAGGTGGCTCTTCTGCACGAGCTGGCGTAAACGCCACCGCGACCAGAAGGGCGAAAAAGGAGGCTTTATGACGGTGAGGAAAGAGAGACTTCATGAACGGATTCGCAGATATAGTTCGGGGGACAACACGGCAGGGACGGCGGCGTGCGCACAACGGCGCACAGCAGCACAAACGCTCCGGTTCGCGCAGGAACCGGTTAAGCGATCAACGAATCAGGAGCGCGCGCGGGCGCAGCGGCCCGACGCTCAAACTGCCAGATGGGAACCCAATCACGAGGTCGGCCTATCTCCGAAACCACCGCCGCTTCCCGAATTTCCAACTCGGGAACGAAAGCCTTCACACAAATAAAACACACACATTGCGCAACGAGTGACGGTGCCACTTTCACCGTGGAAACGGTGCTCTGGTAATTGCCATCCTCCAAAACGCAGCAGCCGCCGGTTGTCTCCATTCCGCCGTTTTCGTGGCAAGCCGCATCCGAGCAGAGAGTGTCCAAACCCGCGGTTTCCAGCGCGCAACACATCGTAGCCGGACCCCAAACGAGGATCAGGCAGAGCGCCACAAGCCGATATACAGTCCGCGTCATGAGGAATTCAGGTTGGCAACCTCTCTATTGAAAGGGGCTTTTTGTCAATGTGCGGCCGGACTGCCCCGGTTTCGGTCGGGCTGGTCTGGGAAAAGACTTTCCCCACGGTCGAGTCTGCGTCTCGGCCCTCCCCATTCTAGCGGGGACACCCCGCAACGCCCCGATGCCGGCTGCGCCGGAATTCTTCGAGCGCGAACGACCGGACCGCCGCTCCGGCGCTTAGGTTCCGCTGCGCGACCGACG
>WUUC01034297.1_pt1 | contig 30168 bp, 20 predicted proteins | sample 6278441 | NCBI WGS metagenome assembly WUUC01 (sample SAMN13675441, study PRJNA597444) | soil metagenome | isolation source: soil | place: USA: Washington | collected 2017-10 | reverse complement strand
TACCTGCGCATCATCAGCCAGTCCACAAATTCCGCCATATGTTTTGTTATGATCGCTTTTGCTTTTGGAATCTCGGCCTGGCGTTTTGCCAACGTTTCGTCTTTTAATTTTGACAGATCATCAATATTGACCAAAGCGACATTTGCCAAATCTTGTGCCGCGGTTTCTACATTATAAGGCACGGAAAGATCGATGATCAATTTATGCCCCTTATTCTCAAGGTGGGAACGAAGAATAGTAGGCTGCGCAGCATTAGTAGCAACAAGAATAATACCTGCTGAGGCTACTTGCGTAGCCAGATCCTTAACGGGGGCGTATTGTAAACCCAATTCTGATGCCAGCAGTGAAGCTTTTTGCTCCGTGCGGTTGATCAGGGTAATATTTTTTGTATCAAGATAATCAACCAGGTTCTTGCAGGTGTTGCGGCCGATTTTTCCTGTTCCGACGAGAACGATCTTTTTCCCTGCGATGTCTTTTACTTTTGCACGGATGTATTGCACGGCGGCAAAAGATACGGAGACAGTTCCACCGCTGATCACCGTCTCGTTTTTTATGGCTTTGGATGATTGCAGCACCGAGTTTACCAACCGCTCTGTAAAGGCGCCAATAAAACCACGCTGCTTTGAGAACTTAACCGCTGCCTTTATCTGGCCAACGATTTCGTAGTCGCCCAATATCTGGGAATCTAAGCCGGCACTCACTTCATATAGGTGCTGGATCGCTTGCCTCCCCTGTTTTATATAAACCCATTTGTTAAAGATCTTTTTATCACCTTTCGCTTCTGAACAAAGAAGGTCTGTTAGCTGATCTGTATTTTCAGCAAAACCATATATTTCGGTGCGGTTGCAGGTTGAAAGAATGAATAACTCCGTTAAGCCAGTGACCGGAGCTTGTTCGAGTATGGCACCATATTGTTCGTTCGTAATGGCGAATAAGCCACGGGTAGTAGCATTACTCTTTTTGTAGTTAATACCGATCGCATAAAACTTTGATATATCTGTCATCCGTTTTGCTGTCATTTTGATTACCGGTAGGATTCCCGCAAAAATACCTTTGACAGTTCCAATTTGCTAAAAATTCTGTCATTGGTCTGTCATTTTAGTCGTGAATTGACAAAAATCAAGATGAAGCCTGACAATCATTGTATAAAGTATTTATGATGATCAGGAAAATCGATCAAAACGGGGTTATATGAGTAGTTAACTTTGCCCACCTTCAAGGCGTTAGAAAATGAAAAGAGGAATACTATTAATGAACCTGGGTTCGCCAGATTCAACGGAGACCAGGGATGTAAAACGTTACCTGGATGAATTTTTAATGGATGGGCGGGTTGTCGATTATCCCTGGCTGTTCAGGATTTTGCTGGTAAAAGGTATCATCACTCCTTTTCGGGCCGCGAAATCGGCAGAGGCGTACAAGACCATTTGGACAAAGGATGGATCGCCATTAATCGTATTGACAAAGCAATTGCAGGAAGCTTTGCAGCCACTTGTACAAGAACCGGTAGAAATAGCGATGCGTTATGGAACCCTTACGCCGGGTAAAGCATTTGATGCCCTGTTAAAAAAAGTTCCTGACCTTGACGAAGTGATTGCTGTGCCTTTGTATCCACATTATGCTATGTCGTCGTATGAAACGGCAGTTGAGCATGCCAAAGAAGCCCACAAAAACAATAACTATCCTTTTACGCTAAGGTTTATAAAACCTTTTTACGATAACCCTGCTTATCTCCATGCGTTGGCCGAAAGTATAAAACCGTACCTGGTTCAAACCTATGATCATATTTTATTCAGTTATCATGGAATTCCTGCCAGGCATATTCATCGCGACGATGCCGCTGTTACAAAAGATTGTCTCGCTTTGAGCGGCACAGCGTGTGTACCCGGGGCGCCTGGCCATACCAATTGTTATCGGCGCCAGGTGATTGCTACCACTCATCTTGTCATGCAAAAATTAAATGTACCGCGGGAAAAATACAGCGTATCGTTTCAGTCGCGCCTGGGAAAAGGTTGGCTGGAGCCTTTCACTGACAAACGCCTCGAAGAGATGCCAAAGGAGGGAATTAAGAATTTGCTGGTTTTGTGCCCGGCCTTCATAAGCGACTGCCTTGAAACACTGGAAGAAATAGAAGTAAGAGGTAAGGAAATTTTTATGGCAGCAGGTGGTGAAACTTACAAAATGATACCTTGCCTGAATACGCATCCCTTGTGGGTGTCGGCATTGAAAGATTGGATGGACGGAATAAAAAATGGGGATAAAGAAATGCTTCTCGTATAAAGATCAAGGCGGGCAGATTTGTTAACAAAAAAACGCAAACCGAAAAAGGAAATTTGTCTCATGTATTTATACATCAAAGCGCTGCATATCATTTTTATTGTTACCTGGTTTAGCGGGATGTTTTATATCGTGAGATTGTTTATCTATAATACTGAAGCCGCGGAAAAACAGGAACCCGACAAAAGCATTTTACAAAGGCAGTTTGCAATAATGATTAAACGTTTATGGTTAGGGATTACCTGGCCATCTGCTGTGCTTACCCTGGTTTTTGGTGGATGGACATGGTACTTGTATGATTTTTTTCCGCAATGGCTTGTTATAAAACTTTGTTTTGTTGCCGGGTTGTATCTCTACCATTTCTCCCTGCATGTTCTCTACCGGCAGCAAGCTGCCGGGATATTTAAATATACCTCGCAACAATTGCGGATCTGGAACGAAGTGGCTACTATTTTTTTGGTGGCTGTAGTAATGCTCGTCGTCGTCAAACAAAATATGAGTTGGGTGTGGGGGATTGTTGGGCTGTTTCTTTTTGTTATTCTTTTAATGTCGGCAATCAAGATCTATAAACAAATACGTTTACGGCGATAGCCACTTTCTATTTAAATTACTTTTAAATAAAAATAACCTGATGATTTCGCTGGAGGCATCAAGACAACTAGCGCTGTCACTTCCCGGAGCGGAAGAGAAAAGTCATTTTCAAAAACCTGATTTTCGGGTAAAAAATAAGGTTTTTGCTGTGCTCCACCTGGATACTTACTGTATGGTGGTGAAACTATCGGCTGCCGATCAATCTGTATTTTGTGCATTTGACAAAAACATCATTTATCCTGTTCCCGGTAGGTGGGGACTACATGGCTGGACGAAGATCAATTTAAAGAAAATAAAAAAACCTATGTTGCTTGATGCGTTGACCACTGCATGGAAAACAGTAGCGTCTGCAAAGATGGTAGCTCAATATTATCCCGAAGCATAGTTGTTTTTGATTTATTTTAGAGTCGTTATCCTCCTTATATGAAGCAACTTTTTTTTATTCTTTGTATGACAAGCATAATGGCAAATGCTCAGACACCCAATGCGACGATAATTGCACTCGATTCATTATTCGGCTCTTTTTTTAGAGCAGGTGAACCCGGCGGAGCTGTTTTGCTGGTAAAGGATAACAACGTGATCTACAAAAAAGGATTTGGTGTAGCGGATATAAACACAAAGGAGCCTGTCACCACCAATACCTTATTCAATCTTGGTTCTATCAGTAAGACCATTGTTGCTTACGGTGTCTTAAAACTGGCAGAGGAAGGCAAACTTTCCATTGATGATAACCTGTATAAATATTTTCCTGATTTTAAAGATGCCACTATTGCCAAACAAATTAAGATCTATCATTTGCTGACACACACATCGGGTTTGCCAGATAGCAGGAGGGTAAAAGAAGAACGTTCATTCTATCTTACGGCGAAAGATGAAGAGAATTTTGCGCCCATAAAACAAACTACCAAACTTGAATTTGAACCAGGAACCAAATACACCTATTCTAATCCGGCTTTCAATGGTCTTGCATTGATCATTGAAAAAGTGTCGGGCAAAAAATGGCAGCAGTATATAAATGATGAGGTCTTTAAGCCTTCGGGCATGATCAACTCTACCATTACTGACGGGCCACATCCGGAGCAGGGTGTTTCTCACGGTTATGTGGCAGGCAACAAAAATGGATTCGAAGAACTGGATTATGGTGAGGAGCCGACATTTGCCGCTGCGGGGAATGGCGGTGTATGGAGTAGTGCAGAGGAACTTTGGCTATATGAACAGGCGATTCAAAAGAATAAATTTTTGAGTGAAAAATTGATCGGCCTGTCAAGGGCGATTTATCCATTGCGTGAGTGGAAGGACGGTGCACCTTCGAGGTTGGGCTTAAGCTGGTTTATTACCACGGAGAGTGGCCAGGATATGATAGGACATACAGGATCACAGGGTGGGTTTATCAGCGATTATCTATGGCTGCCTGGAAAGAAAATTTTTTATGTATTGTTGTGCAATTACCCCAAACCAATCGGTGAGATAAGGGCAAAACTGTTTGATGTTTTAGAAAGATATGATTGGCTTAACAGGTAAGCTATTCGAATTTTACATAAAATTTATAGATAATCAATATGAAGAAACTTGTTATTTGTATCACGGCTTTGATGTTCCTATCGCTTTTCCTTTTTTCATTTATCAGGAGCACAAGGAAAAAAGAGGCGAAGAACCTGGCTGTGATCGCTTATTATGCCGGCGACGCTAATGCAATCGATAATTATGACGTAACAAAGCTTACGCATATCATTTATAGTTTTTGCCACTTGAAAGGAAACCGGTTGAACGTGGATAATAAAGGTGACTCCGCAGCTATAAAAAAACTGGTATCATTGAAAAAGAATAATCCCAAATTGAAAGTATTGTTGTCATTGGGCGGGTGGGGTGGTTGTGAATTTTGTTCACCTGTTTTTGAAAATGATAAAGCCAGGAAAGAGTTTGCAGCATCGGTTAAAGAGTTAAATAATTACTTTAAAACCGACGGTATCGACCTTGACTGGGAATACCCGGCCATAGAAGGGCATCCGGGCCACGCATGGACAGCGGAGGATAGACCGAATTTTACCGCACTCGTTAAAGAGATCAGGAAGAACCTGGGTGAACAACACGAGATAAGTTTTGCATCAGGCGGATTTCAAAAGTTCCTTGAACAATCTGTCGACTGGAAGAATGTAATGCCGTTGGTAAACTATGTGAACCTGATGAGCTATGACCTGGTAAATGGTAACAGCACGGTGACGGGCCACCATACGCCTTTGTATTCAACTGCTACGCAAAAAGAGTCGGCGGACAATGCTATCAGGTATTTGATCTCCGCTGGCGTGCCTGCTAATAAAATTGTGATTGGTGCTGCGTTTTATGCACGTACCTGGGAAAATGTTGAAAATACAGATAACGGAATCTATCAACCCGGCAAGTTCAAAAGTTTTGTTGCCCATCATCAATTTAGCAAACGACTGACAAATGATGAAGGGTTTGTCTTTTATCGGGATACCATTGCTAAGGCTCCTTATGCTTATAATGTTTCGGACAAGACCTTTGCAACATTTGATGACAGCCTTTCCGTCCGGGAAAAAACGAAATACGCCGTTGCTATGGGGTTGAAAGGTATTATGTTTTGGGAGCTGACATTAGACAAGAAGAATAACGGGTTATTAGACGTTATTGATAGTGTCAAAAAAGAAAATTGATTGTATTTCTCACGACAACGAAATCCGAATGATTAGAGTTTTTTTTCTGTTCCTTCTATTGATTGCCGCCCGACCTTCCAATGCGCAGTTACGGTGGATAAATATGGATGCGCAATTTGGCGATCTTCCATCGGCTGTCCATATTTATAAAACAGTTGATTCGTTAGGGGGAAAGCCAAATATTGCCTGGTATCTCATAGCAGATATAGACAATAAAACCCTGCAATTTACTACGGATACTACCTTAAACAGGCGCCTCACGCCGCAACAGTTTTTTGAAAAAAATAACCCGCCGTTGCTGGTGGTTAATACGACGTTTTTCTCATTCGCCTCTAACCAGAATCTAAACACGGTAATAAAGAATGGAAGAGTAGTTGGCTATAATATTCACTCTATAGCCGGCCGCGGAAAAGATACCTTGACCTGGCGTCACCCGGTTGGCAGTGCAATAGGTATATCAAAAAATCGCGAAGCTGATATCGGCTGGTTATATACCGACTCTTCTAAAAAATGGCCTTATGTTTTTCCATCAGCTATTACTGCAAAAAAAGATTCGAACAATTTTTATGAACCTTTTGCACGAGTCCGCAACAGGAAAGCAGCAGGAGTTAAGAAATGGAAAATGCAGTCGGCTGTTGGCGGCGGACCGGTATTGTTACAGTATGGCGAAGTAAAGATCAGTAATGAGGAAGAGCTTAAATTTCATGGAAAAGCCATCAACGATAAGCATCCCCGTACTGCAATGGGCTATACAACGGATAATAAGCTTGTGATCCTTGTAGTAGAAGGTAGAAATCCCGGCGTGGCAGAAGGAGCAACGTTGAATCAATTGGCCCAAATATTTAAAGAGCTGCATTGTTGGGAAGCCTTGAATCTGGACGGTGGTGGCAGCAGTTGCATGCTGGTAAATGGCAAGGAAACTATCAGACCTTCTGATAAAAAACAAAGGCCCGTACCGGCCGTGTTCGTTATAAAAAAGAAATAAAAACTGCGTGAGCTTCAAAATTGCCAAGCAGGATTACAGAAAGCAGAAGTGAGTGACACAACAGGCGTTGATAGCAGTATAGTCGCTGGCAAAATAAAAAACCCGATCAAAATGACCGGGATTTTCTGTTTTATTAAGAGAAATTTAAATATGCGCTTCGATCTTTTTTACAAAATTGCCTTTGGGCTGTGCGCCTACTAATTTATCTACTACCTGTCCACCTTTGATAAAAAGGATAGCAGGGATAGACGTAATGCCATAATTCATTGATACCTGCGGGTTGTTGTCAACGTTTACTTTTCCGACATTAACTTTACCATCATATTCTTTAGAAAGCTCTTCGATAACAGGCCCGATTGCACGACAAGGCCCGCACCATTCAGCCCAAAAATCGACTACAGTCAGTTTATCAGAAGCCAGTACATCTGTCTGGAAATTCGCATCATTAAATTCTTTTGCCATTGTATAGATTTTAGTTTTTTTTATAATAGGATTGCAAATTTAAGCCCGTTATTCTTAACAAGCAGAGTTGGCAGAAAGTTGTGTAAAAGTCAGGCAAATAGTTGATAAGTTGACAGCCTTGTAGAATAATTCATGTACATAAATTCTATAGACAACTACTTATCAGCTTGTTAACCCATCAACTTCATAATTGTCAACTCGTCACTACCTGCACTTCCAACTCGGGTTTTTCTTCAAGAAATTGAATCAGTTCTTCATTCATTTCAAATCCTTTGCCGCTAGTTACCAGGCTTATCTTTAAGTCTTTTTTAGGTTCGTTAACAATTAGCCTCAAGGCAGATTGACCAGGAAAATTTGAAAGATTCTTTTCTATAAAATGAATCATTTCTTTGTTAATGTCCTTCGGGTGTACCTGCACGTTTAGCTGTCGGGTCAATTGCTTTTTAAGTGTTTCGGCCAATGAAACCTGCTGCACCTTGAATTCATATTCGCCCTGGTTGTACCTGGCTTTAAAAAAGCCGGTAATACACACAGAAGCGCCTTGCTGCAGGTATGGAGACAGGCGCAAATAATCTTCACTAAACAGCGCAAATTCAGTTTTACCAGAAAAGTCCTCAATAATATAGCTGCCGTACTTGTTGCCGCTTTTTTGTGCCACGCGATGTTGAACGCCGGTTACCAATGCGAGAATACGAAACATCCTGCCAGGGTTTGCCTGCAGTTTAATTGCTTCTTTAAATTCATTGAAATCGGCAATATTGGTAACGCCGTAATGCTTCATTTCAAAGCGGTAATGATCTAACGGATGACCACTCAGGAACATGCCAGTTACTTCTTTTTCATGATCCAATTGCACCACCAGTGGCCATGGACTGCAATCGGGTATCCGAGGCGGAGGTATTTCCATTGTTATAGGAAGGTCGCCAAACAGTGTATTGGCTGTTGTTGAGTTTTGTGTAGAAATGATCTGGCCGTATTTAATCACCCGTTCGAGACCTGTAGCGGTTTCTCCTTCAGGCACTACGAAATATTGGGCCCGGTGGTGTTCTGTGAAGCAGTCAAAGCCACCTGCATAAGCAAGACTTTCTAATGTTTTTTTGTTAACGGACCTTTGATTAATACGCTTAATAAAATCAAAAATGTTGGGATAGGGAGCACCTTTTTGCCGTTCGGCAATGATGCTTTCCACAGCAGCGTCGCCAACTCCTTTTAATCCACCCAGGCCAAAACGAATTTCGCCGGCTCTGTTTACCGCAAAACCTTTGAGAGATTCATTAATGTCGGGGCCCAATACTCGTAATCCCATTCTTTTGCACTCTTCCATGAAAAAAGTGATCTTATCAATACTTCCTGCATTGTTTAATACAGCGGCCATATATTCCGCGGGGTAATGAGCCTTTAAATAAGCTGTCTGGTACGCAACATATGCATAGCAGGTGGAGTGGGATTTATTAAAAGCATATTGGGCAAATGCCTCCCAGTCCGTCCATATTTTCTCGAGTTTATCTTCGGGCAATGATTTCGCTTTGGCGCCGCTGATGAATTGTGCTTTCATTTTGTTAAGCACAGCGATCTGTTTTTTTCCCATCGCTTTACGTAATACATCGGCATCACCTTTGCTGAAACCAGCCAGCTTTTGCGCTAGTAACATCACCTGTTCCTGGTACACGGTAATTCCATAAGTTTCTTCCAGGTATTCCTTCATTTCAGGAAGATCATACTGGATGGTTTCGCGGCCGTGTTTGCGATCAATGTAGTTAGGAATATAAGCGATAGGACCGGGACGATACAATGCGTTCATGGCAATCAAATCGCCAAACTTATCGGGTTTCAGTTCACGCAAATATTTTTGCATACCGGCGCTTTCAAACTGGAAGGTGCCGACAGTAGAAGCATGCTGGTAGAGTTCAAATGTTTTTTCATCATCGAGCGGTATCGTATCAAGATCGATTATTACACCGTGATTTTGTTTGATCAGTGCGAGAGCATTTTTTAGTATCGTAAGCGTTTTTAATCCTAAAAAGTCCATTTTAATTACACCGGCCTCTTCGATCACATTGCCTTCTATTTGTGTTACCCAAAGCGGCGAATCTTTTGCTATGGCAACAGGGATCAGGTCTGTAAGATCTCTTGGGGCGATGATAATGCCTGCGGCATGAATACCAGTACTGCGTACCGAGCCTTCTAATCGCTCTGCTTCATGCAACACCCGGCTGAGCAATGTGTTTTCCTGGTTATATATCTCGCGGATCTTTTTTACGTTCTCGAAATCATCGCCACCGAGGCCTTCTTTTTCTTCAAGCGATTTCTCTCCGTCCTTAATTTTCATGGGCGCATGCAACACTCTTCGCAATTCGACACCCGGGCGTTCAGGAATCAATTTGGTCAGGGCACGGCTTTCGGCCAATGGAAGATCCAGCACTCTTGCCACGTCGGCAATACTTGATTTTGCTGCCATGGTACCGTAGGTAATGATTTGTGCTACCTGGTTCTTTCCATATTTATCAACTACATAGTCAATAACTTTTTGCCGTCCTTCATCATCAAAGTCGGTATCGATATCCGGCATCGATTTACGATCGGGATTCAGAAATCTTTCAAACAGTAAATTGTATTTGATAGGGTCGATATTGGTAATGGCCGTACAATACGCCACTACAGATCCGGCCGCAGATCCCCTGCCAGGGCCAATGAATACACCAATATCGCGGCCTGCTTTTATGAAGTCGCTTACAATTAAAAAGTAACCGGCAAAACCCATTGTTTTGATCGTAAACAATTCAAACCGGATCCGTTCATCAATTTCAGGCGTGATCTCGTTGTACCGTTGTTTAGCTCCATGCCAGGTCAGATGTTCGAGGTATTCATCCTGCGATGAGAATTCCTTTGGTACCTGGAAAAAAGGTAATAATATGTCCCGCTTCAGGTTCAGCAGGTCAACCTTGTCAACGATTTCATTGGTATTATCAATAGCTTCCGGAATATCATGAAACACTTTTGTCATTTCTTCCGTTGACTTGAAATAAAACTGGTCGTTGGGAAATGCGAAACGTTTTCCTTTAATATTCACATCATCATCTGCGAAATCACGAAGAGCCGGTGTAGCTATTTTTTCACCTGTATTAATACATAGCAGAATATCGTGTGCATTAAAATCGCTTTGCTCAACATAATGGGAGTCGTTGCTGGCAATGATCTTTACATTATATTTTCTCGCCAATTTTATCAACACCAGGTTTACCTTATCCTGTTCGGCCATGCCATGGCGCTGTAGTTCTACGTAAAAATCTTCCTGGAAAACGTTGAGCCACCATTTAAATTCGTTCTCGCCTTCTTCTTCACCTTTTCGTAAAATCGCTTGCGGCACAGATGCACCAAGGCAGCAAGTGGTTGCGATTAACCCCTCGTGATATTGCAGGATCAGTTCTTTGTCGATACGAGGGTACTTGCTGTACATGCCTTCTATAAACCCCAGTGAAGTAAGTTTTACTAAATTTTTGTATCCCTGTTCATTCTTTGCAAGTAGTATCTGGTGATGACGAATATCTTTTTGTTCCTTGGTGAACGTTTTTTGGTGACGATTAACCGTGATATAAAATTCGCAGCCAACAACGGGCTTAACTTTCAGATTACCGTTTTCATCCTTATGTTTATAAGCTTCAGCGACAAATTCGAAAGCACCAAACATATTACCGTGATCACTGATCGCTAACGCCGGCATACCGTCTTTGATCGCTTTTTTATACAAGTTCTGTATTGAAGCCGCACCATCTAACAGGGAGAATTGTGTATGTACATGTAAATGAGAAAACTTCATTTTGAAAAAAAGTGAAAAGTTAAAATATGAAAACCTCTACATATTCATCCTGTGATTTATTTTTTTCTGAAGCTGAATACGCTGATACTACCGCTACTATAACTGCAAACCCATGCTTCGAGTTTATTATTATCTTCAAAAATATCTACGCCTACAGGATGCCCTTTGCAGGGCAGCGAAATTAGTTTAGAAAAACCGTTTTTATTTATTTTAAATACCTGGACTGTATCGCTGCTATAGCAAGCGACAAATAAAAATTTGTGATTTTTAGAAAGCATGATTGTTCGCGGCTGCTTAGCCGTAGATGCAGTGAATAAAGTCCGGCCGGTTGCCGGATCAATACAGGCTACTTTGGCAAGCTTACTATAGGAGACAAAAATCCGTCCACTGCTGTCCAGTACAATGTGCCTGGGATTAGAAGCGACTTTAATGTCCTTTTCTTTCATCCACACCGTATTATTGATTACGGTAATACTTGCGCCGCCCATAATAGCCACGAAGGATCTGTTGTTTTTATCATCCACCGCTATTCCACGTGGGATGTCACTAACAGGCGCGGTGGCGATTACTTTCGCATAAGGAAATTTATTGATATCGGTTTCAAGTACACTTACATTGTACGAATGCCAGTTGCTGACCAGCAAATATTTGCTTTCGGCCGTTCTGGAAATTATTTTTGGCGTTTTCCCCGTTTTTATTAGTGGTACATAAAAAGAATCTTTTGCATTACTACCAGTATAGGTGACGGTTATTTTTTTTGCCGTTTTATTGCTAGCTGCATCTGTATTGTTAATTATTGAATCGACCCTGATCGGCACGATGCCTCCCGCATTATGGAGAGATACCCACAAGATTTTATCGTCGTGGCTCAGGCAGGCTTCTACTGGTTTTTCTTCGTGGGAAGGGATGGGCTTGTTTTCTTCATAATCCCAGCCAACAGCTTTTGTTGGTTTGAATTTAAATTCTTTTATCACTTTTCTTGTTGGCTGTTCGAATTCATATATGCTCATACCTTCCAGGTTCATCGCATATAATTTAGAACCATTCGCATTGAACAATACTGATTTAGTACCCGGAGCAGCAAGCAATAATTCCTTTTTGTCATATTCAATGCTGGCATATTCCGTCAAAGCCGGGAGTGTAATCGTGTTTAAGGCCTTTGCATGATTTTCTGTTACAGCTTTGATGGCAGCGGGCAGATCGATATAAAACTGTTTAGTAAACTTCTTAGTACGGGCGGTCGTGTTATTGCAGGCAGCTGTTAATATCAAAACAAAAAATAAAAATAAAAAGAATTGCATGAGGTTAAATTAAAGAAATATTCAATCTACACTTCTAAATAATTTACTTGCTAAACTACTTTATAACAGTAACTTAGTATATGCACAATTTAGTATTGACAAAAATCGTTAACCGGATATGGCTTTTCCAGTTATTTTAATTATATTTTTGCACGGTTTTTGAACAAGCCAGAAAATAAAGATGGAATGTTGAAACAAATTACCCCCGCCTTATTTATTAGCATCGTCACAATGGCCAGCTGCTCGAGCATGAAACCACTGAATTTTACGAATAGTAAACAAGTGGATGTTTCTGCGGCTCCGAAAAATGGTTCCGCGGGCAGCAATAAGGAAGTTAAATTTTTGGATGATATTGCCGTTGAACCAGCCTCTTCAGGTGCAAACGTAGTTGGCATTAACAAGGCTTCGTCTGGTAAGCCACTCACAGCTAACAATAGTTATCTTACCCGTTCGTCGTCGGTTGAAAAAGCATCTGAACTCCAGCTTAAATACGCTGTGTTGTTAAATACCGAAGTGGAATTGTTAGGGGACAATCGTCTTCTGGAACATGTTGATGAATGGTACGGTACACGCTATCGTTATGGTGGCACCACTAAGAGCGGAGTAGATTGTTCGGCATTTGTCCAGGCCGTTTATCTTTCGGCCTTTGCTGTTTCATTACCACGGACAGCAAGGGACCAATATCGCAACTCCCGTATTGTTTCGGCAACGGAAATGAAAACAGGTGATCTCGTGTTCTTCAATACCACCGGTGGTATTTCTCATGTAGGCATTTATCTGCAGAATAATAAATTCATTCATGCCTCTGCTTCTCAAGGTGTAACAGTGAGCGATATGTTTGATCCTTACTACCTCAAACGTTTCATCGGCATTGGCCGGATTGAAAAGCCCGAAGCAAAAATCAAATAATTCTAGTTTGTTTCCTTATTACGTACGAATCGTTTTCTGATGGAGGCTAATACGGGGAAGATATCGGGCGAGAGCCTGAAATAAATTATTGTACCGGTGTATAAGATCATAAATCCGAGGCTACGCACTACCAGGCCGGCAAAGCCTTGTATATTATCAAATGCGAAATAGCAAATGGCATAACTGGCCGCCCCCAGCAAGACGGTATATACTGATTGTATGGTAAAAGGAAAAAGCTTGAATTTTTTCCATAAGAAAGTTATTCGTACAATATTATAAATCGTAATCGCGATCAGGTTTGCTATTGCAGGTCCCATGATATCGTACTGTTTGGCCATGATATATGTGAGGGGAAGCATCAGGGCCAATAAAATAATACCGCTTACCAATTCAAAACGCCATGCGGTGGAAGTTCCGATGATTTGTGCATTTACGCCGGTACCCAGGTCAACCACCATACTCAATCCTAAAAATATGAATGAGGTGAATCCCAGCAAATAAGCATCTTTTAGCCCAAAGGTCCGGATGGCCTCCGTATAGTTTAATGCTATAAGTAAAAAGATACCCAGCGAAAAGATGAGCAGGTTAATGGACGAGCGTTGATATATTTTTTGAAGTAGTTCCCTGTTCTTGTTTTTCCAGGCTTTTGACAGATGGGGAATGGAAACGGCGATGATGCTGCGTTGAGGTGCTTGTATTACGCTTGTCATGATGGTGGCGATGCCGAAAATGCCTGCTTTCTCAAGTCCATCCGGTAGCACCGATGCTATGACGATACTGTCAAATGCACGGGAAATAGTAAAGATCAAAACACCGGAATAGACAAAAGCGCATAATGTCAATATTTTTTTCAGATAGCGCCGTGTAACCTTACTTACTTTGAAAGTAAAATGGATTTTTTTTGTAGCAAGCAGGTAAACAAATAAAGTAAGAGCGATGGCAGGATAGGCAAAAGTATACAGCTTTATAAAACGACTGAAGTCGTCGATAATGTTGGTGATAAAAAGAACGATCAACCCGGTTGTGAGAAGGCGCCATTGTACTTCCCTTAAAAAATTAGCCAGTACCGGCTTGCCGAGATTCCAGGTATAGGCTTCAAGAATACTATAAATAGTTAGCCCGAAGCCCATCGGGAAGATCCAATAATAATATTGTACAAGCTCCGGGGCGTTTTCGCTATACTTCCTGATTACAAGATCTTTAAAAAGCCAGCCTGCTATCATTACAAGTACAAAACCGATTACGCCAATCAGCAAAGCCCAGGTGAGCAGGTCATTTCTGCGTGGTGGCAGATGTTCGTGATAATAAGGATAGAATTTTACGATATAGGACGGCATTGCCAGGCTGGCAACCGCCATCATTAACGATGCGATCGGCATAAAAATACTGATCAGCCCATAATCGGCCGTCGTAAAAAGCCCTTCCTTCGTGAAGAAATAAGTATTCAGCAGGCCAACGGCAAAACCGAGATAAATAACAATCGATGAAATGATACTTTGCCGCCTGATGGTACCCATGTGGTAAAGATAAGGCAGGGAATGATGAATAGGAGGCGCTATCAAAAGCTCATGCCCATTAACTTCATTTGCCGGTTTTTTTTGTAAGAATGTAAAAGTTCTTATCTACCGAAAAAGTTTTTTCATTAAACCAATCCGCCATTTGCAGGGTCTGCCATTTTTCTTCAACATTGATCCACCGGTGTTTTCCGCCCGATACGATTTTTACCGGCATATTAAATCCTTTTACACAGTTGGTCCACCTGTATGAAAAGGAAAATCCCTTGATTTTATAGTCCAGTTGAGGAATTTGATTGCTGCGCAGGTATTGATGAAATATTGTTGACAGATCTTTTCCTGCGTGCCTGCTGATATATTTTTCTATCTCATTTGAAGTAATGGTCTTGTGGTAGAATTCTTTATTTAAACCACGTAATATGTTTTTAAATTTTATGTCATCATTAATAACCTGCCGGATGGTATGAATTAAGTTTGCGCCCTTGGAATACATGTCACCACTACCTTCCCGGTTTACTCCGTAAGTACCTATAAGATGTTCGTCATTGTTTATGTTTTTCCGGAGACCCTGGCAGTATTCGTTTGCCGCTTTTTTCCCATACCGGCATTCTGTAAATAAAACTTCCGAGTAAGTAGTGAAGCCTTCGTGAACCCACATGTCGGCGATATCATTGGTTGTAATGTTATTCGCAAACCATTCGTGACCGCTTTCATGAATAATAATATAATCCCACTTATTTCCCCACCCTGTTCCGGAAAGATCTGTTCCCAGGTAGCCATTCATAAATTTATTTCCATAGGCAATTGCGCTCTGATGTTCCATGCCCAAATGAGGAGTTTCTACCATTTTATAACTGTCTTCATAAAAAGGGTAGGGGCCGAACCAGCTTTCAAAACATTGCAACATAGGACTGACATCGCGACCGTATTGCTTCTTTGATTTTTCAACATTGTAATCAAGCACCCAATAACTGCAATCCAAATTTCCTTTTTCACCCGAATATATCTCTTCCCAGTTGGTATATTTTCCTATATAAGGAACAATATTATAGCTGTTGATCGGGTTAATAACTTCCCATTGCCAGGTACTGCTACCATCGCCGTTTACTTTTTTCTGATTTAATCGTCCATTGCTGATTGCCACTAACCAATCGGGAACAGTAATACTTAATTTCGCACCATTATCGGGTTCATCGCTTTGATGATCTTTACAAGGATACCAAACGCTTGCTCCCAATCCCTGGCATGCTACTGTTATCCATGGCCTTCCTTTTTCATCTTTCGCCCATACCCAGCCGCCGTCCCATGGCGCATTTACCGCTATGCGGGGTTTGCCTTTAAAGTAAACCGTGATGGAGTAGCCGCGACTCTCTTCTAAATTTCTTTCTGAGAAATCAACCCAATACACGTTTCCTTCTCTTTTAAAAACTAATAGCTCTTTCGGATCTGCAGACCATTCTATTTTTTCTATTTCCATGGGCATTTGCAAATCGAGTTGCATAAACAGGCGCGTTTTCTCTTTTACTATATCAAAAAAAATTTGATTTTTCCCGATTATCGATTGACCCGGTATGTCGACATCGATAGCAATATCATATTTTGTTACATTCCACCAGGCCCTTCCCGGCCCAATGCTACCCCTAAGCGTATCGGCATGGGAATACTGTCCGAACGAAGCATACGAGATTACGGCCGCAATAATTATAACTATTGTTTTTAGGAAGTATTTATTCATTGAAGCTGTTTGAATTGTAAATTTAACGCTCATGCTAAACATTGATAATAAAAGGACATACAACTGGTTGCTATCTGTAGGTTGCTTGCTATTAATTACCGGTTGCAAAGTAGCTTCAAGGGATAATAAGAAAGTATTTCATTACAACGAGCATTCCGGAATTACATCGCTGGATCCTGCCTTTGCAAAAGCGCAATCCACGATGTGGCCCGCCCATCAATTATTCAATACCCTGGTTGAAGTGAATGATAGCCTGGAAATTGTTCCCTCGCTTGCAAAAAGCTGGGACGTTTCTGAAGACAGGCTTACGTATACTTTTCACTTGCGCAACGATGTTTTTTTTCATAATGATGCGGTGTTTAAAAACAAAAAAGGGAGAAAATTGGTAGCAAAGGATATTGAATATAGTTTAGCCAGGATAGCAGATAAAAAGACGGCAAGTCCTGGTGCCTGGGTATTTAATCGCAAAGTAGATCCGCAACAGCCTTTCAAAGCTATTGATGATACTACATTTCAATTGCGGCTCATTCGTCCCTATAATCCGATTCTTGGCATTCTTTCGATGCAGTATTGCTCAGTTGTAGCAGTGGAAGCGGTAGAAAAATATGGTAATGATTTCCGGCGTCATCCTGTAGGCACCGGGCCCTTTCGTTTTGTGGCCTGGCAGGAAGGGCAGGCATTGGTATTAGCAAAGCACGAAAACTATTTCGAAAAGGACAGCGCCGGTAACCAGCTCCCTTACCTGGATGGAATAAAAGTGAGTTTTTATGACAGCAAAGCCACCGAATTTCTCCTGTTCCGGCAAAAAAAACTGGAGTTTATCAATGATATAGATGCGTCATTCAAAGACGAGGTACTTACGAAAAAAGGGACACTGCGCAAAGAATGGGAGGAAAAAATTCAATTGGGCGTCAATCCTTACCTCAACATAGAATATCTCGGTGTCCTCGTCGATTCCACCAATCCGCTGGTGAAAAATTCTCCGTTGATTTCGAGAAAGATCCGGCAGGCGATTAACTATGGCTTTGACCGACAGAAAATGGTTTTGTACCTGCGCAATTCGCTTGGCACCCCCGCCGAATCTGGCTTTGTACCTTTAGGATTGCCTTCTTTCGACTCTACCGTAGTTAAGGGATACCATTATGACCCGGTTAAAAGCAGGAAGTTATTGGCAGAGGCCGGTTTTCCAAATGGCAACGGGCTGCCCGCTATAAAACTGCTGACCATTGCACTATATGCTGATATGGCAGATTTTATCGCCAAGCAGTTGGGAGATATAGGAATCGCCGTGCAGGTGGAAACAGTACAAAAGGCATTATTGCTGGATATGACAGCTAATTCCAGGGCCTTGTTTTTTCGGGGAAGCTGGATAGCCGATTACCCAGATGCAGAGAATTATTTATCTGTTTTCTACTCCAAAAATCCTGCGCCGCCCAACTATACCCGTTACGGAAATCCACGGTTTGACGCCATGTTTGAAAGTGCATTGGCCGAAGAAAACGATTCGATCCGTTATAAACTTTACCAGCAGGCCGACCAGTTAATGATGAACGATGCCCCGGTAATCCCACTTTGGTATGATAAAGTGGTACACCTGGTACAGCCGGGTGTGAAGGGCTTTCATCCAAATGCGCTGAACCTGCTTGAGCTTCGAACAACTATTCTTCCTGATTAAAAGATTGGCGTGAAAAATCGCAAATGGACGTGTGGTTCCGTCGCCAATGAGTAAACCTGCTCGTAAAAACACCTGGCTAAGTATCGTTGTTAACCGTATTTCCTGAAAAATATTTTTGTTTGTAAACTCCTGAGTAGTATCGGCTTACTAAAAAAATTTCGGTTAAAAGCTTCTATGGGCTTGCATTTCTACAAATCCGTGTATACTTTCACATCATCAAGTTAGTTTATTTACCACGGTTTTTCCCGATACCTGAAAAGAAGAAATTTCAAAAAAAGGAAGTAACAATACTAACGCTCCAACATCCTGTAGAAGCCTAATTAATCTGTAAACCTTAATCACATGTATATGAGAACTAATTCTACCCTTGTTGTTATTGTACGAATCGTCGCATTTATTCTCCTTTGTTTATATTCCGTCCTGGTATTCGGCCAGGGTAATAGTCCTTCAATCAGCAAGACACTACCTCTTCAAAAGTTTAGCGCTGTTGTTAACGAAAAGAACGTAAAGCTTCACTGGTCATTAACCCCCGGCAATGACGTAAGCACAGTTCTCGTTGAAAAAGGGTATGGTTCAGAAGAAGCATTCACCACGCTTGCACAGTATTGGGTGAATATGGAAGGTAACTTCTCCACAGACTTTAAATGGTCGGATGCCATAAAAGGAAAGAAGTCCGTGAATTATCGTTTAAAAATTACCAGGGCCGATGGCCAGGTTGTTTATAGTGATATTCTTCAATTCAGTGGTCAAAAAACCGGGGACAGCCTTTCTGCAATCGGTACCACATTAACCGGGCAGGCGACTTCCAGGCAAGCTATAGCCGGAGAAGACAATGCTGACCTGGCTAATAATTAAAATAGAGAATTTACCGGGGCCGTTGCTAACGCAGGTAACCGGTACATGAAAAATATGCAGTTACCATTCATTCCCACCAAGTAAACCCTGGCGCCCTGTCAGGGTTGTTTTTTTAATTTATCCTTGAACACCTTTCTGAACTTATCAACTTTTGGACGTATCACAACTTTGCAGTAAGGGTTGTTATTCTCATTATTTTCAAAGTACTCCTGGTGATAGTTTTCGGCGGGGTAAAAGGTTGAAAAAGCGGTGATCTCTGTTACAATGGGATTGTCAAATGCGCCGCTTTTATCCAATTCCGCTTTATATTTTTCGGCTTTTTGCTTTTGTTCTTCGTTGTGATAAAAAATACCACTGCGGTACTGTGTGCCTACATCTCCACCCTGCCTGTTAAGCGTAGTAGGATCGTGGGTTTCCCAAAATACTTCCAGTAATTCATCAAAATTAATTTTAGCCGGCTCATATACAATTTGCAAACATTCCGCATGCCCGGTTTCTCCAGTGCATACTTCCTTGTAAGTTGGGTTTTTTGTTTGCCCGCCCATATAGCCAGAGGTGGCACTTATCACGCCATCCAATTGCTCAAAAATTGCTTCAGTACACCAAAAGCACCCATTGGCGAAAGTGGCTGTTTCAGTAGTGCCCGTTGGCATATTGAAGCTGGAAGCTTTGGCTTCATTAGCTGATAAGGGAGTTGTCATTGTCTCTGTTTTTTTTCCGGGTTGTGCACATGAAATTAAGTTGATCATACCAATAACAAGGGTAGTCATACTTAGTTTAAGCTTACTCTTCATTTACTTTGTTTTAGACCAATGTACGTCATTGTGGGAAATAGCGATTTGATCCGGCTGGATCAAATCGAGTTTTAGGGTAATTACAACATTTGGTTGCGTGCAAAATTTTGACTTCCGGGCTGGGTTTCTCCGCAACTCTGTTATCAGGGTTTTTCTGTCAAACCTATGATCTTCAGTGATTTATTTTTAAACAACAGCGGTGTTCATAAAAAATAAAAAAAGTTTTGTTATTTTTTTAAAAAGTTTAGTATTTTAAATTATTATTTTAATAAGATAATACCAAAACAAGCTGTGAAAAAACTGTTTTACCAGGGGTTAATTTTTAAAGAGTTTTATTTCTCTGGTACACTTTCCTGCGCAGACCTGAGCCAAAAAATAGGGAAAAGCCTGCCGTTTACCACCAAAATTCTAAACGAGCTTATTAAGGACGGATATGTGATTGAAACTGGGTATGCACCATCGAGTGGAGGCCGCAGGCCTATTATGTATGCTATCAGGCCGGATACATTATACATACTGTCGGTCGCAATGGATCAATTGGTCACCCGCATGACCCTGATGGATATTCGTAACAGGCATGTAGGCGATGTTAAAAAAATTGAACTGCCATTACAAAACAACCCCGATGCGCTGCAGCAACTAGCTGAGAAAGTTCAGAAGTTCATCAGCCAGTCAACAATCGATAAGAAAAAGATTATCGGTATAGGGATAGGCATGCCCGGCTTTATCGATTTTAAAAAGGGTATCAATTATTCATTTCTCGAAAGTAAAGATAAAACGATCACCCAGTATCTCACGGAAAGGATCGACCTGCCCGTATACATTGACAACGATTCAAGTCTTATAGCGCTGGCCGAGTACAGGTTTGGTGCCGCCCGAAAACGGAAAAACGCCATGGTGGTCAATATCAACTGGGGCATCGGTTTGGGGATGATATTGAATGGTGAACTTTTCCGGGGACAAAATGGATTTGCAGGCGAATTCAGCCATATGCCTTTTTTTAATAACAACAAATTGTGTGTGTGTGGCAAAAGTGGATGTCTTGAAACCGAGGCATCCTTAGCTGTAGTAATTGAGAAGGCGGCCGCAGGATTGAAGGCCGGGCGCCTGTCGGGTCTTGGCAAACATTTTCCCACCGGTGAGATAGAACAGAATTGGGAAGCTATTGTCAACGCCGCTATCAAAGGCGACCAGTTTGTCGTAGAGTTGTTATCCGAAACTGGTTATATTATCGGCAAAGGCGTTGCTATTCTTATACACCTTATGAACCCGGAATCGGTAATACTTAGTGGACGCGGCGCTTTGGCAGGTAAGGTGTGGCAGGCGCCCATTCAGCAAGCCCTGAACGAACATTGCATTCCCCGTCTGTCGGGTAATACCGTGGTGGAGATTTCAACATTGGGTTATGAGGCAGAATTGATTGGCTCCGCCGTACTGGTGATGGAAAGTCATGGTAAGGAGTATTCCAGGAGCGTGAAAGAAAAGGTATCAAAAGGTCTTGCACCCGCTATTGGTTAGGCTATTATTTTTAAACATAGTTAAGTCTCTTATTCATTCTAAACTTAAAAACTCAACTGCAATGAAGAACAAACGATTACTGCTTGTATTCCTGGTCATGCTTGTCAGCAATATTCTGCTGCTGGCACAGGACAGGCGTACAATCACCGGCGTTGTCACGGACGACAGCGGAAAGCCGGTACCATCAGCCACGGTCAGTGTAAAAGGCACGACACAATCCGTAGTCACGGATGAAAGTGGCCGCTACAGCATTACTGTAGATAAAAGCAACGCTGTATTAGTATTTAGCTCTGTCAGCTTTGCTGGTAGGGAATTGACAGTAGGTAACTCCAATGCATTAAATGCTTCATTGGAGAGCTCTGCCACCGATCTCGGTGAAGTAGTGGTAACAACTGCCCTGGGTATTAAAAGGCAACAGAAATCATTGGGCTTTGCAGTGCAGGAACTTAAGGGTACCACCCTTGTAGATGCTAAAGAAACAAATCTGGCCAATGCACTTTCTGGAAAAGTTGCAGGGTTGCAGGTAGTGCGCGGCAGCAACGGTGCCGGGGGATCTTCTAAAATTCTACTTCGGGGAAACAATTCACTTGTAGGAAATAACCAGCCTTTGATCGTAGTAGACGGAACGCCCATTGACAACTTTACAGGTACTAATGAGAACGGTTACTGGGGAGCGGGTTTCGACAGAGGCAATGGAATTGGCGATATTAGCGCAGACGATATAGAGAGTATGTCCGTATTAAAAGGACCTTCTGCTGCAGCTCTCTATGGCTCACGTGCTGGGAATGGTGTTATTCTGATCACTACTAAATCTGGTCGCAAGCAAAGTGGGCTCGGCATTACTTTCTCAACGACGCAGGGAACTGAAAGTATTTTTATAAAGCCTGAGTTGCAAAATACTTTTAGCCAGGGAAACAACAATATTTTTGATGCTACAAGTACACTCAGTTGGGGTCCTAAGGCCGAGGGTCAAAATGTAGCGAAATGGGATGGTACCCAGTCATCATTAAGTACAGGTCATGATAATGTTTCTAATTTTCTTCGGACTGGTACCACGCAAAGCTATAACCTTTCTTTCCAGCAACAATTTGGGTCTACATCTATCTATTCTTCCTTGAGTCGGTGGAATGATAAAAGCATTATTCCCGGCAATAAACTGGAGAGAACTAATTTAACCGCACGTGCTGTTTCTAAATTTGGCAAAAGCAACCGTTGGACAACCGATACAAAAGTATCTTATAACAACACGTCAGGATTTAACAGGCCGATCAATGGCCGTGATGTAAGTAATGTATACGTGCTATATACACTACCCCGAAGCATGGATATCCGCGATTTTAGTTCCGCTACCAATGAGTTTGGAAACATGCTCTGGTATGAAGGAGCACCAGGTTGGCAAAATAGCCCCTACTGGAACAACTTGTACAATCTGAACGAAGATACAAGAGATCGATTTATTATGAATGCATCGGTAAAATATAACTTCACTGACTGGTTAGATGCCGAAGTGAGGGCGGGTGGTGATATTTATACCACGAGCTCCAACCGTAAAGTGTATGCGGGAAGCAAAAGAGCCAATGAATATTCCCAGGGAAAACAAACTTTTACCGAAACTAACTACAGCGCTTTAATTACTGCCCGAAAAGATAATGTTGTAGGTAAATTTGGCGGAGTGATAACAGCCGGGGGAAACCTGATGCATCAAAAATCAAGTTATATAGGTGTTAGAACAGGTCCACTCGAAGTACCTAATGTCTTCTCTCTTACTAATGGTTCCGGAGCACCAGGTATTGACCAGGCATACAGCCGGAAGAAAATTAATTCACTATATGGTTCAATAGGAATTAACTATGATGGTTATTTATATCTTGATGCAACATTTCGTAACGATTGGTCCTCTGCTCTGATTGAGGAAAACCGTTCTTATTTCTATCCTTCTGTTAGCTTGTCTTATGTAGTGACGGAGATGATGGAAAAAATGGGCGTTAACATGCCTGGTTGGATCAATTATGCCAAGCTAAGGGCTGCGCATGCTTCAGTAGGTAATGACCTTGCACCATACAGTTTATACAATGGTTATGAGATCAGAAAAGACCCTAATAATAACACTTATGCTGTCAGGAACTCATTACTCAAAGACCCCAATGTACAAAGTGAGTTGATTAAATCGCTTGAGCTCGGTGCAGAGGCACGGTTTTTTAATAACAGGTTAGGGCTTGATTTTACCTGGTATAAATCCAATGCTACCAATCAGTTGATAGATATTCCCATGGATCCTCTCAGTGGATATACCAGTATGAAAGTAAATGCGGGTGATATTCAGAACAAAGGGATTGAATTAATGGCAGATATCAGGATTCTCACAAACCCCAAATCATTGACATGGTCATTGGTCGCCAATTTTTCAAAGAACGAAAATAAAATTATAGATATCGCCAGAGAACTGGGTGTGGATGAATATCCGTTGGGTGCATTTGATGATCTATTCATCAGGGCTGCAACAGGTGGTTTGTACGGTGATATATTCGGTACCCGGCTTTTGCGGGTGAAAGATGCCGCAAGTTCTCATAACGGGCAGTTGCTGCTTAATTCAAGTGGCCTTCCACAAAGAGATGCGGAAATAGTTAAGTTGGGTAACCAACAGGCGAAAGGCTTGCTTGGTATCACCAACGCTTTTACATATAAAAACTTTGGTTTTTCGTTTCTGATTGATGCTCGTTTTGGAGGAGAAATTTTCTCCGCTTCAAATGTGGGTTTACAAGTGAGCGGAACCGCCGCAGTAACGGCGCCTGGTGGTGAACGTCCGGATTTTGTAGTTGACGGTGTTACTTTAGATGGAGGCGGTATTGCTGTTAAGAATACAAAAACCGTAACCCAACAGCAATACTGGAGTACGCTTGCTCAGCTCAACAACTTAGGTGTAGGCGAAGCGTATTTGTATGATGCTACCAACATCCGTTTACGGAATGTACAGCTCAGTTATGATCTTCCAAAAGGATTTCTTGCCAAAACGCCCATTCAGCGGGCTAAGGTTTCATTATCATGCAATAATGTATGGATGCTCGAAAGCCATTTGAATGGTATAGATCCTGAATCGGTTTTTGCAACAGGTAGTAATGCGGTGGGCTTTGAAAATGGCGCTTTTCCAACGATGCGTTCATTCCTTTTCAGTCTGTCATTAGGTTTTTAAATTTAATAAATCATTTCAAAGCGTTTTATATGAAAAAGATTATAAAATATGCCTGTATCCCGCTATTAACAGCTATGCTGGTGGGAGGGTGTAATAAATTCGACGAGATAAATGAAGACCCTTACCTGGTTACTGAAAGCCAGGTACAGGTTGAATATTTCATCAACAATGCAATCGTGGGTAGCCAAATGGATCCGCATATAGCTGAGCGGGTTTTTGTTTTGTATTGGAAAACGGCAGGAAGGCAGCAATTCGGCGGTGGAATTTCCAGCGGTGGTTATAATGACGGGTGGTCAAGCGACTATTACAGCGGTGGTTACCTGGGCGGCTGGTTAAATGGTATCAACAGTGGCGTACAAGTTGCAGAAAAGCAGATTGCCGCAGGCAATGTCAAGGAATATACCAGCAATCTTCTACAGGTAGCCCGAATCTGGAGAGTATATCTTATGAGTGAACTGGCCGATAATTTTGGACCTATTCCTATCAACGCTTTCCAGGGCGTTAACCCGGAATTCTCTGATCTGAAATCAGTATATTATTTTTTCCTGGACGAATTAAAAGATGCCTCAGGCAAACTCGATATTTCAGTAACCGGCCCGGATGCAAAGTTTGACCAGGCGTATGGCTTTAATTATGCCAAATGGCAAAAATATGCTAACTCTATGCGTTTGCGGTTAGCTATGCGTCTTTCAGAGGTAGATGCTGCAAAAGCAAAATCCGAATTTGAGGCTGCTGCTGCTGGTCCATTGCTTACCGGAGCTGATGAAACCTTCCAAGTTGCGGAAAAACCAGGTTGGGATGCACTTACAGGAGTAATGACCCGTGAATGGAATTACTTCCAAATGTCTGCTACCATGAACAACTTGTACCTGGGTTTAGGTGGTATAGAAACTGCTGATCAGGTAGGGGCCACTATGCAGTCAGCTATAAAGGATAAAGATTATATAGGGCTAAAATTGGACGATCATTTTACCACTAAAACAAATGATCCTTCTGCAGGTTATTGGTTGGATGGTCTTCCTTTCTCAATTGATCCACGGGCTTATAAAACGTATATTATACCAGGCGACGTTAGCAACGCTGACTTCAATGCGTATCCTTCATGGGATAATAGCGCCAAAACCACGTCCCGTAATCTTGTAGATAATGCAGGTGGTGTGGTAAAAACACTTGATGCAAAGTATACATGGAATGCTCCAGTTAACGGTGACTGGGGTGCCAAAGGAACAAAAAACCAGATAATAACATATAACGGGGCGACACCACGCCATGGTCAAAAATTCAGGAACAGTAACAATAAGCGTATTTTTTTTCCGAACTGGGAAACCTATTTCCTTCTGGCTGAAGCAGCAGTGAGAGGATGGACTGTTCCGATGGATGGGCAAGCAGCCTATGAAGCGGGTATTGATGCTAATTTCGCTTATTGGGGCGTGACTAGTTTTGCCGGCGCTTATAAAACATCAGCTGATTATAACCGTGTAGGAACTTCTGTAAGCTGGACACATACAGCAGAACCGCCTGCCACCCACCTGATGGACTATATCAATGGTTATACAAATGCAACGGGCACCACTAATATTTTATACCCGGTCAATAACCTGTATAAAAATGGTGCAGTAAAAAATGATCATTTAACTAAGATCATAACCCAAAAGTTTATTGCACAAAACCCCTGGCTGCCCCTGGAAGCATGGAGCGATCATCGCCGGTTGGGCCTGCCATTTTTTGAAAACCCTGCTGTCGAAAACCCCTTGGTGAATATGCCGGCTTTGACAAGCAGTAATTACATGACCAGCGATGTCAAATTTTTTCCTCAACGTTTAAAATATCCTTCGAGTTTGCCAGCAAGCAATGCTGATGGGTATCAACAAGCCGTAGGTTTTTTAGGCGGACCTGACGAAGTTTTAACACCGCTATGGTGGGCAAAAAAGTAAATAAAATTTGTTAGTAGCAAAGCAGTTTCGTTAAGCAGTTGTTTTTAGGCCGGTTGTACTTACAGCCGGCCTTTTTTTTTGCAGGTATCCGATATTATCGTTTCGGACACTTACACGATAAAAAGTTTGGAAAGTGGGTGCTTAAAATATAAAATTATATTTTAGCCGTACGAATTGCCAGACATGGAAAAAAAACTTCTTTACAAAGGATTAATCTTTAGAGAATTTTATTTTTCTGGCACCCTTTCCTGTGCTGACCTTAGTGAAAGAATCGGAAAAAGCTTGCCACTTACAATGAAGGTCTTAAGCGAGCTCATTACAGAAGGATTTGTAAAGGAGTCAGGTTATGCTCCATCCAGCGGAGGAAGAAGACCCGTTATGTACACCATCCAGCCAGAGACTATCTATATATTGTCTGTTGCTATGGACCAGTTGGTTACCCGCATTTCTCTGATGGATATTCAAAGTAACCATGTGATGGGTATAGAGAGATGTGAATTGCCTTTAAAAAAAAATCCTGCAGCTCTTTCTACACTGGCGGAAAAAATGGAAGAAGTGATCTGCAAGTCCGGTATTGATAAAAAGAAAATAATCGGCGCAGGCATTGGTATGCCGGGATTTATTGATTTTAAAAAAGGCGTTAACTACACTTTTCTCGATTCAGAAGATAAAACCGTTACCCAATATCTTTCTGATTACCTGGGTCTTCCTGTCTATATAGATAATGATTCCAGTCTTATTGCCCTGGCTGAATTCAGATTTGGCGCCGCCCGGCATCAAAAGAATGCTATGGTTATAAATATTGGCTGGGGTATAGGATTAGGTATGGTGCTGAATGGTGAACTTTTTCGTGGGCACAATGGATTTGCCGGTGAGTTTAGTCATATACCTCTCTTCAATAATAATAAGTTATGCGCCTGCGGCAAAACCGGTTGCCTGGAAACAGAAGCTTCTTTGCTGGTTGTAATTGAAAAAGCAATTGAAGGGCTGAAGACGGGTAGGTTATCCGGGTTGGGCAATAATTTTCCGACAGGACATTTCGAGCAGGATTGGGAAGCTATTGTTTCTGCGGCGATCAAAGGCGATCAGTATGTAGTAGAATTATTATCAGATACCGGTTATAGTATAGGCAAGGGTCTTGCTATTTTAATTCATTTAATTAATCCTGAATCCGTAATCCTTAGTGGCCGCGGCACATTGGCAGGAAAGGTCTGGCAGGCGCCTATTCAGCAGGCTTTGAATGAACATTGTATCCCCCGGCTTGCAGTTAATACAACAGTGGCCATATCCACATTGGGTTACCATGCGGAGTTGATTGGTTCTGCGGCATTGGTAATGGAACATCAGGTTAAAGAAAATGCAAAGACTGTAAGTAAAGAAAAAAGCCACTTTCAATAAAATAGTAAGAAAAGATATCTGCCTAATAATGAGTAACTATCGCATTACTTTTAAAATTGCACGTCCGGTGTAAGCTATCAATCCCGAAATTTGCAGTTCACAAAAGAGAAGGTAGCAGTAGTTTATGAAACTTTTCCCTGAATCGGCCTATTTTCAACTTGAGTTTGACAAAGTCAAAGTTTTGCTGGTGGCCTATTGCCAGACAGATCTCGCCCGCAGTAAAGCAGAACAACTACGCATTCACACACACAAAGATTTTATTGATAGGGAGCTCAGGCAAAGCCATGAATACCGGCAACTGATCCAGAACAGTATTTATTTTCCGAACGACTATATCCTCAACCTTGCAAAAGAATTAAAGTTATTATCGATTCCCGGCGCCGTATTAACCGGCGAGCAGGTTTTGCTGTTAAGAAGGCTGGCGGAAAACATTGAAAGAATTTTTCGCTGGTTCGATCCGGAACGAAAATCAGCTTATAACGGATTGGCAAAAGTGATAGAGCATACCCATTATGAAAAAGCCGTTATTAAATTGATTGATGATGTATTGGATGAAGATGGTCAGGTAAAAGATACCGCGTCCGGTGAGTTGAAGGAGATTCGTCTTAATCTATACCGTAAGCGCAATGAATTACGACGGCTATTCGATAAAATTGTTTCTAAACTAAACAAACAGGGCTACCTGGCAGAGATCGAAGAAAGCTTTATGAATGGCCGCCGCGTATTGGCCGTTTTTGCAGAACAAAAAAGAACGGTCAAAGGAATTTTGCATGGTGAAAGCGAAAGCCGCAAAACTGCGTTTGTTGAACCGGAGGAAACGATCGACCTCAATAACCAGGTAAGTGAGTTGGAGAATGATGAACGAAAAGAAGTTTACAGGGTCCTTCGTGAACTGACTGCAATGCTTTCGGTTTATTCTGATTTGCTAACTGGTTACCACGAGGTGGTAGGCACGTATGATTTCATCAGGGCCAAAGCAAAGCTGGCGGTGGAAATAAAAGGTGAATTTCCTTTGGTCGTAGATAAAGCTCATGTACAATTGGTAGAGGCTTATCACCCTTTATTGTACCTCTATAATCAACGGACCAGTAAACCCACGATACCCGTTACGGCGACGCTGGATGATTCGCAAAGAGTACTCGTAATAAGCGGTCCTAATGCGGGTGGCAAAACGGTCACGCTGAAAACAGTGGGCTTGCTGCAAATGATGGTGCAAAGTGGATTATTGGTTCCGGTACATCCATCCTCGCAATTCGGGATTTTTAAACAGTTGATGATCCATATTGGTGATACGCAAAGCCTGGAATTTGAACTGAGTACTTACAGTAGCCATCTTATTCACATGAAACATTTCATGGAAAATGCTAATGGCAAAACGCTTTTTTTTATAGATGAACTCGGTAGCGGCAGTGATCCCAACCTAGGTGGCGCATTTGCTGAAGTGATTTTACAAGAGCTGGCAAAAAAACATGCATTGGGTATTGTAACCACGCATTATCTCAACCTGAAAGTAATGGCCGGAAAAACTGCGGGCATTATTAACGGTGCGATGGGCTTTGATGAAAAGAACTTACGACCGCAGTACAAACTCATTATTGGAAAGCCGGGCAGTTCGTATACTTTTTCTATTGCGGAAAGGATAGGCCTTGACCGGTCGCTTATTAAAAGGGCCAGGGATCTTGTCGATAACGACCAGTTTCGTTTAGACAAATTGTTGAACAGGACAGAACAGGACCTCCGGGACATTGAAAAAAAAGAAAGCGAGCTCCACCAGTTGATGAAAGAAAGTGAGAAGCTAAAAAAAGAAATGCAGCAGGTGTTGAATAAAGAAAAACATTTGCAGCAAGTCGAGCTTTTAAAAGAACAGAATCGCATTTCCGAAGAAAAGGTCAGCTATTTGAAAGACATGGAGCGAAAACTTAAGCAACTCTTAATAGAATGGCGCAAGGAAGAAAATAAAAATAAAGTGATAAAAGAAATGGAGACGCTATTGTTTAAAAAAAATGAAAAAAAGGCTGTCAGTAAGATGCAGAGAAAGATCGACTCAAAATTTGATGAAGTAGGTGGTGAAATAAAAACCGGGGATAAAGTAAAAATGAAACGTAATCACCAGGTAGGGCAGGTAATGGAGATCCGGGGAAAAAGAGCCGTTGTAAAAATCGGGTTATTACCGATGCAAGTCGAGATAAAGGACCTGGTAGTTGTAAAAGACAAAATGAGTGATGAATAATTTATTCTCCCACAAATAATGCCTTCAATTCTGCTGCATCATGCGGCTTCATTTTGCCCCCCAGGATAAGCCGAAGTTGTCTTCTTCGCAAAGCGCCGTCAAATAGTTTTATTTCTTCTTCGGTTTCCGGGCTCAACGCGGGGACAGGAATCGGTTTATTGTCTGCGTTAAGGGCTACAAAAGTATAGTAGGCTTCATTACTTTTATATTTGTGTTGTTTTTTCAGATCTTCTCCCCATACTTTGAGATATATTTCCATCGAGGTGTTGAATGCACGGGATATCCTTGCTTGTATATGAACAACGTTTCCAAGC
>WUUC01222606.1_pt1 | contig 30174 bp, 31 predicted proteins | sample 6278441 | NCBI WGS metagenome assembly WUUC01 (sample SAMN13675441, study PRJNA597444) | soil metagenome | isolation source: soil | place: USA: Washington | collected 2017-10 | reverse complement strand
CCACCGCCGCGGTCACCCCGCCGCCGTGGCACAGGCAGAACCGGATGCCAGGGAAGCGCCCCACCACGTCGGCGAACACGAGACCGGCCACGGCCACCGCCGTCTCATACGGGTTGCCCAGCAGGTTCGACAGGTAGAACGGCTGCAGGCGGGGGTCGGGGCACTCGGCGGGGTGCAGCAGCACGAAGGCCCCACACGCGTCCAGCACCTCCCAGAGGCGGTCCAACGCCGCCGCGGCGAACCCCGGCGGGTCGGCCAGGGTGCCGAGCGCCACGCCCGCGAACCCGCCCTGGTCGGCCAGCCGCTCGACCGCCAGCGCGGCAACCTCGGCGCCGCCCTCCCCCCGCCCGAGCGGCACGTGCCCGAGCACCCGCAATCGGGCCGGGTCGAGCCCCGCGAGCTGCAGCAGCCCGTCGTCGACCAGGTCGGCCCACGCCGCGGCGGCCGCGCCGGAGAGGTCGTAGCGCAGCAGGGGCGGCGGCACCGAGACGACCGCGCCGTCCAGGCCCTGCGCGTCCGCCCACTCCAGGAGCGCCTCCGGGTCGGCGAGCCGGCGCAGCGGCAGCCGCGCCCGCCCGTCCACCACGAGCGCGCCGTCGGTCACGGCGAGCCCGTGCGCGCCGCGACGTGCCGCCTCCAGGACGGTCGGCGGCACCAGGTGGGTGTGGACGTCCCAGCCGCTCACCGGCCCGCCCCGGTCACCGGGCGTCCTCGTCGTTGTCGTAGAACGGCGGCCGCTCCGGGTAGTGCGGCCCGTCGTACACCTCGAGCAGCACCGAGTCCTCCTCCGCGAGCGTCGGACCGTGGGTCGAGCCCTTCGGGTTCCAGTAGAAGCTGCCCGGTGTGAGGGTCGTCCCGGTCGCGGTGTAGACGTAGCGGCCGGACAGGCAGTACATGAACTGGTTGGACGCGTGGACGTGCGGCACCGGCACCCCGGCGCCGCGCTCGAACCGCACCAGCGCGATCGAGGCGCCGGTCTCCTCGTCGCGCCACAGCATCTTCTGCGACAGGCCGGCGAGGGACTTCGCCTCCCACTCCAGCTCGCCGGTCTGCAGCAGCACCTCGCGGAAGTGGGCCATCGCGTGCTCGGGCAGGGACTCAGGCAGGGACATCGAGCAGCTCCACGAGCCGGGAGACGTAGGTGGTCTCTCCGATGTTGGTCAGCATGTGGACCGGGCCGGGTTCGCGGTAGATCACGGCGCCGGTGGGCTCCGGCGCTGGGATCTCCTTCCCGTCCACCACGGTCACCACGTTCATGGCGCCCTCCACCGCGACCACCAGGTACGGGTGCTCGTGCTGGTGCCATGCCTGCGACTCGCCGGGTCGCAGGGTGATCTGCCAGACGCGGACGCGGTCGTTCTCCATCAGGACGCGCTGTCCCACCGGGCCGAGCTCGTGCTCTCCGGGATCGACGTCGGACACGCCGGACCTCCTCTTCTTCTCACTCACTTCGCTGGAACGGGAACCGGCCGGCCGGTCACCGCCTCGTACGCCTTTGCGGCGCCACCCGGGCGGATCGGCTCGACAGCCGCCACGTGCCCGTCCGGCCGGACGAGCACGAGCGTGTCGGCAGGCACGCCGAACCGGAGGGTCGCGGCACTGCCCGGGTCGAACAGGGCGCGGTCGCGCAGCCCCGAGTCGTGGGGGGCGTCCCATCGCGAGACCGCGTAGTGCCGCAGCGCCGGCGAGTCGTTCCGGGGAATGTCCGGGCGCCTGCGGACATCGGTGAAGTACAGGGCGGCGAAGCCGTCGCGCACGAGGTCCTGCACGTGGACCCGGCGGCGGGGACCCCAGACGGCGACGTCCGGTGCCCGGTCACCGGGTCGGACCGGCGGGGGGCTCGCGGTGCGCACCACCATCGACCAGTCACCGGTCCCGTCGACGTCGAGCCGCACGCCGAGGAGCGTCCGCGTGTAGGCGGTGGCCCAACTGCCGGCCGGAGTCGCCACTGCGCCCTGCTCGTGCGCCATGTAGCGGCGGGCCGCCTCGGCCATCTCCCCCGACCCCTCGACGGCCACCGGTCGTTGCTCCGCCTCGTACCCGTCGAGCAGGGCCGGGTCCGCCCAGCCTCGCAGCACCCACGCCAGCCGCCACGGCAGGTTGCTCGCGTCGAGCACCCCGGTGTTGAGCCCGAGCGCCCACATGGGCGTGATCAGGTGCGCCGCATCGCCCATGAGGAAGACCCGCCGGTCCCGGGTCCAGCGGTCCGCCACCCGGTGGTGGACGTTGTAGACGACCGAGTTGCGCACCTCGACGCGGTCGACGTCGCCGATGAAGCGGCGCACCTTCGCCAGCAGCTCGGCGCCGTCCGGCGGTTCCCGGTCCGGTCCGAGCGGGTAGAGGAACCGCCAGCAGTCCGGTTGTCGGATGAGGATCATCCACTCATCGGGGTCGGCGAAGTAGGCCAGGTAGGGGTAGTCGCGCGGGTAGTCGACGTCGAGGTCGACCACGACGTCGACGAGCATGTAGCGCTCCGGCAGGGTCCGGCCCGCCACCGTCGCACCGAGCTGCTCACGCACGGTGCTTCGTCCGCCGTCGCAGGCCAGCAGGTGTGACGCGGCCAGCTCGCGCACACCGTCCGGGGTCTGCACGCGCAGCAGCACCCGGTCGTCGGCGACGTCGAACGACAGCAGGCGGTGCTCGGTGCGCAGCGCGCCGGGGGCCCTGCGGGCGAGCGCGGCCGCGAGGACCGGCTCGAGCTGGTGCTGAGGGATGTTGACCACGAACGGGAACCGCGTGTCGCGATCGAGCTCCGACGGCCGCACCGACAGCCGCTCGACGTTGGTCGCGCGCTCGATCTCGGCGATCTCGTCGATGCGCAGGCCGGCCGCGAGCACGTCGTCGACGCATCCGTAGCGGTCCCAGACTTCGAGCGTCCGGGTGAGGATCGTGCCTGCCTTCGTGTCGAGCGACAGGGCGGCGTCCTCCTCCAGCAGCACGCAGGGCACCCCGTGGTGGACGAGGCCGAGCGCGGCGGTGAGGCCGACGGGACCGGCGCCGACCACGGCGACCGGGAGCTGCGACGAGTCGCTCTGCACGGGATCTCCTCGGGTGGGGCGGCGGCCGGGGCGCCGCGACGGAACGTGCCGGGCTGCGCTCTTGGGATCGCGCCCGCTCAGAAGTCGGCGAGGCGGGGGAAGACGCGCTCGCGGGTCAGCTGCGACCCGGTCAGGGACGCCGCGTCGGACAGCAGGAAGAGCAGTGGTCCCACCACGTCGTCGGCATCGCCGACTCCTGTGGTGCGACGCCAGTGTTCGAGGTCGCCGCCCTGGTTCGCGTGCCGGAACTGGGCGGTGTCGATCACGCCCGGCGAGACCACGTTGACGCGGACGCGGTGCTCGGCGACCTCGGCGGCGAGGCTCTTCGCGAAGGCGATCAGCGCCGCCTTGCTCGCTGTGTAGGCCGCCGCACCCGGGAATCCGGTGAGCGCCATCCCGGAGGTGAAGACGACGACGGAACCGCGACGGCGCCGCACCATCTCCGGCACGACGGCCTGACACGTCCACACCACCCCGTCGACGTTGACCGCCATGGCCCGCGCCCAGGCCGCGGGGTCGGTGTCGAGCACCGGCGTCCGCGGTTGCACCGCTGCGCCCGCGACGAGCCCGTCGATCCGGCCGTAGCGCCGGAGCACGTCGGTGACGACCTCCTGGACCGCGGCGCGATCGGCGACGTCGAGCGCCACCAGCTCCACGCCGGGCACGCCGGCCACGGGCGAGTCCTCGACCGCGACGTCGCAAACGACGGCTGTCGCCCCGCTCCGCGCGCACGCCGCGGCGAGCGCGGCCCCGATGCCCCGCGCGCCACCGGTGATGAGGACGACCTCACCGGTGCCGTCGAAAGCGGCCCTCATCGTGGGTTCCCACCGTGCGGGCCGCGCCGCTGCACCGCCTCGGCCCCGCGCTGCATCGCCCGCTCGAGGTGGCGCCGCAGGGCCGCCTCGGCGCGCTCCTCGTCGCGGGCGATGCAGGCGTCGAGGATCGCCTCGTGCTCCTGCCGGTGCACATCGATGCGGTCGCGGTCCTGCGGAGCGCTGAACCGGTACCGCTCGCTGTTCTGCCACACCGGTTCGATCGCACGCGGCAGCCACCGGGACCCCCCGGCGCGGTAGATCGTGAAGTGGAACTCGGTGTGGGCTCGGCGGGCCCCGAGCACGTCGCCGGCCACCGCGAGGCGCACGTGCTCGGCGAGTGCCACCGCTGCAACCGACGCTGCGGCGTCGGTGAACCGCGCCGCGGCCGCGCGCACGGCAAGCGATTCCAGGGCGATGCGCGTCTCCTGGGTGTCGCGCAGGTCGTCCTCGGACAGCTCGCGCACCCAGGCGCCCTTGTGCGCGACGATGTCGACGAGTCCGAGCGCCTCCAGCCTGCGCAGCCCTTCCCGCACCGGCATCTGGCTCATCTCGAGCCTCCTGGCGAGCTCCACCAGTCGCAGCGGCGTGCCGCTGGGCAGCTCACCGGAGAGGATCATGCGGTGCAGCTCGACGGCAGCGGTCTCGGCGAGGGTGCGCCGCGAAGCGGTACCGCCGGGGATCAGTTCCAAACCTGTGCTCATCCCCGCCTCCCCGCCGAGGCACCCGCGAGGTCGCGGAGGACCAGTCGGTTGCGCAGCCGCCCGATGCGGTCGGCCTGCACCTCGACCTCGTCGCCTTCGGTGAGGAAGACCGCCGGTTCACGGGCCGCGCCGATGCCCGACGGCGTGCCGGTGAGGAGCAGGTCACCGGGGTGCAGTGTCATCCCGAACGAGAGCTCGCTGACGAGGGTGGCCACGTCGAAGGCCATGGCCGCGGTGGAGGCGTCCTGCCGCAGTTCACCGTTGACGAGGCAGCGCAACCGGATGTCCTGCGGATCGCCGACCTCGTCGGCCGTGACGATCCACGGCCCGAGCGGCATCGTCGCGTCGATGCTCTTGCCCTTGAGCCACTGGCCGCCGTGGGCGCGCTGCAGGTCGCGCTGGGAGACGTCGTTGGCCAGCGTGTACCCCCACACGTGATCCAGCGCGCGGTCGCGGGGGATGCTGCGGCCGGTCCGGCCGATCACGAGCGCCACCTCGGCCTCGTAGTCCCACTTGCCCGACACCGCGGGGTCGTAGGCGATGTCGTCGGCCGGACCGATCACGGTGTCCGGCCCCTTGGTGAAGAAGGTCGGGTGTCGCGGCGCGTCGACGTCCTGCCCTTCCCGCTTGCCGCGGCTTTCCTCGAAGTGGTCCCAGTAGTTCCACCCGGTGCACAGCACGTCGCGGCGGAAGCGGCGCAGCGGCGCGAGCAACCGGACCTCGTCCAGTGGCAGGGCGCGGGCCCGGGCCGCAGGCAGCGCGGCGCGGGCGAGCGCGAGGCCCGCCGCCCCCGCCTGGACGACGTCGACGAGGTCGCCGTGCTCGGCCGGCAGCGGGACGATCCACTCGCCCTCCACGACGCCTACCTGCTCACCCCGGTCGTGGGTGAAGGTCGCGAACCTCACGGCAGCACCGCGATCGCGGTGATCTCGATCAGGTACTCGGGGTGAGCGAGCTTCGACACCTCGACCATCGTCGAGGCCGGCAGGGGTGAGCTGAAGTACTGCGCCCGCACCTCGTGGATCGCCGGGAAGTCCTCCATGTTGCGGACGTACACGTCGAGACGGCACACGTCGGCGAGCGTGCCGCCGGCCGCCTCGACGGCCGCCTTGACGTTGTCGCACACCTGCCGGGTCTGCGCGCGCACGTCCCCCGGCCCGGCGATCGAGCCGTCGGCCCGCCGCGCCGTCATGCCGGAGACGAACACGAACCGGCCGGTGGCTTCGATCGCGGTGGCCTGGGAGAAGACGCCGGGCGGGGTGCGCAGCGCTGGACTGGTGATCTCGGTCTTGGCCATGGGTCAGCTGCTCCTCGGGTCATGGGACTGCAGGAGGTCGTCGGCTGGCGTGACGCCGACGGACCGGGCGGCGGTGACGAGGGCCTCGGCCGTCTCGGGGGCGAGCAGCAGGCCGTCGCGCTGCGCCTCGGCCCGCGCCCACTCGATCTCGCCTGGCAGGTGGACGCGGTCGACGCCGGGTGCGGGCGGTGAGGCCGCGACCTGCGCGGCGAGCGCGGAGGCCCGTGCCCGGAAACCGGGGAGGCCGCCCAGACGGGCCGGGTCGATCACGACGAACAGGTGTGCGCAGTCGTTGAACCGGCCGGGCTCGCGGTACAGCGGGCGGACCCGGTCGCCCCAGCCGCCACCCGACAGCACGCCGGTCAGGACGTCGATCATCAGGGCGAGCCCGAAGCCCTTGTGCGCGGCGGCCGGCAGCAGCATCCCGAGCACCGCGGCCGCCGCGTCGGTGGTGGGTGCCCCGTCCGCGTCCGTGGCCCAGCCCTCCGGGATCGGGCGGCCGGTCGCCGCGGCGAGCCGGATGCGGCCCAGCGCGACCGCGGAGAGCGCCATGTCGAGCACCAGGGGCACCCCTTCGGTGGGCACCGCGATCGCGAGGGGGTTGTTGCCCACCACCCGCGTCGCCCCGCCAGGCGCCGGCATCAGCGGCGTCGTGTTGGACATGGCGATGCCGACGCACCCGGCCTCGACGGCCCGCAGCGCCCACCGGCTGGCCGCGCCGAAGTGGTGCGCCCGCCGGACGGCGACCACCCCCGCGCCGTGGGCGGCGGCCCGCTCGACCGCGAGGTCCACGGCAAGGGCGCTGGACAGCTGCCCCATCCCGTGACCGGCATCGGTCACCACGACGGCGCCGGCGTCGTGCACGACGGCCAGCTCGCGGGCCAGCGTCACCCCACCGGACCGGAGCCGCTCGACGTACATCGGCACGAGCAGCACGCCGTGCGAGGACACGCCCCGCAGGTCGGCGTCGACGAGCGCCGCGGCGATGGCGCCCGCATCGTCGTCGTCCAAGCCGAGCGCCGCGAAGACCGCGCCGACGGTCCGCACCAGCCGGTCGGGCCGGACCCGGACGCCGTCGCCGGCCTGCCGCACCGCGCCCGTCATCGCACGCCCCCGGCGGCCTCCAGCACGACCCGCCCCCGGACCTCGCCGCGTGCCAGCAGATCGAGTGCGCGCTGCGCGTCCGGCAGGGGCATCCGGACGATGGAGAGGGGCAACCGGGCGGCGGCCACGTCGGCGAGCGCCCGCTGCACCGCCTCCGGCGTCGCGGGCCGGCGCTGCATGTTCACCGGCAGCAGCCGCACGTCGCGCGCGATCACCTCGTGCAGGTCGAGCGGCAGAACCGTCCCCGCGGTGTAGCCGAGCAGCACCATCCGACCCCCCGGCCGGATGCTGCGCACGGCGGCGGCGGCGACCGCGCCCCCGACCGTGTCGATGACCGCATCGACCACGGCGTCGAGACCGCCGTCGTCCAGGGGCCCGCTTCCACCCACCCCGACGACCTCGTCGACGAGGTCGGTGAGCGCGTCCGCCGCACCCACCGAGGCCGGTCGTACCAACCCGACGACTCGAGCGGCCCCGGCCGCGCGCACGACGGCCGCAACCATGCGCCCGACCACGCCGGTAGCACCCGTCACGGCCACCGTCTCACCGGGGCGCACCGCCGCCACCGCTCTCACCGCGGCGTCCGCGGTGAGAGCCGGCGAGAGCGCCGCCGCCGCGGTGGCGGGGTCCAGGTCCGCCGGGCATGGGTGCAGTGCGGCGTCGGGAAAGCACCCGAGCGATGCCCAGGTCCCGTCGCTGGTCACCCCGACTCCCGCACCACGCACCACCACCCGGCTGCCGGCGGGGTGCGCGACCGAGGCGAGGACGGTGCCGCACGCCTCGGTGCCCGGGGTGAAGGGCGGCCGCATCTGACCAGGCAGGTGCCCGGCCACGACCGACCGGTCGAGGTGCGTGACCGCTGCGGCGTGCAACCGCACGAGCGCGGTGCCAGGTTGCGTCGGGGTGTCGGCGAAGATGCCGACCGTCTCGAGCGACCGCCCTGGCCCGCACGACCTGAGCGCAATCGCAGCCGCCTGCGACCTCACCGGTGCAGACATGCATGACCTCCATACGAGCCGTGACCTGGAAGAACGACGCGAGCGCCGAGGTTTTATCAAACATCACACACGGCCGAGTGGTCGCGCAAGACGTTCGGCCGAGAAAGTTGCCAGCTTTGTTGACAGCTCGCAAGGCCGTGCTTATGTTGGCCGCCACAGCTGCGGCCGCTTCCCTGCGAAGGCCCTGATCACGCTGGAGATCACATGACCTCGAGGACTCGCATGCGCACTGCCCTGCTGGCCGCCACGGGCCTCCTCGCCGCACTCGCGGCCTGCACCTCCGGCTCCCGGGAGGGACCGGCCACCGCCCGGTTCACGCCGGCCGACGTGCCGTTCCAGGGGAGCCTCGAGGAGCTCGTGCCGGTCGGCTATCCGGAGCCGGCCCCGGCCCCGTACCGCATCGCGTACCTCGAACCGTCGGGGTCCAACGAGTTCATCGCGGCCGTCGGGGAGGCCGCGACCAGCGCTGCGCAGCAGCTGGGTGGCGAGGTCGTCGTCTACGACGCGGAGTTCAGCCCCGACCTGCAGGTCAGCCAGTTCCAGCAGGCGCTCGCCCAGCGGGTCGACGGCATCTTCCTGTTCGCCGTCGACCCGAAGGCGGTGGAACCCCTCGTCGAACAGGCCGTAGCGAACGGAGTGCCCGTCGTCGGTGTCGAAGCCAACTCCACGAGCACGACCGAGATCGGAGCCCTGACCAGTCAGCTCTGGCAGCGCCGCGAAGAGCAGGCGTACCTGCAGGTGCGAGGGCTGGCGCAGTACGTGGAACCCGGCGCCGGGATCGCGCGCATCACCAGCAGCATCCCGAGCCCGGTCATCCAGCAGTACCTGCAGTTCCAGAGCCGGTGGGCCGAGGAGTTCGGGCTGCAGGTCCTCGGCGGTGTCGACAACGACACCGATGACGTCGCCGGCGGCGAGACCGCCATGACGGGCGTCCTCGCCCGGCATCCGGACCTGCGCGGTCTGTTGCCCTACAACGACCCGTCCGGCATCGGAGCTGCGGCAGCCGCCCGCCAGCAGGGCAGCGACATCCCGATCATCGGTGCGAACGGTGGCTCCGACGGGCTCGACGGGGTGCGTCAGGGGAAGCTGCAGGGCACCGTCCGCGTGGACGCCGTCGGTCTCGGGACGTTCGGGGTCTGGGGAATCTACGACGCGCTGCAGGGCGTCGACATCCCGAAGACCGCGAAGATCGGTGCGCCCGTCTACGTGGACGCCCAGAACGTCGAGACGACCCCCACCTGGCGCGACGAGCTCGCCGCCGGCAGGCAGGGGTAGGCCGACCGTGGTCCAGAGCGCGAACCCGCCCGCCGCCACTGCCGCGCGCCTCGTCGACGCGCCGCACCACCCGGAGCCGCTGCTGGTCGCCACCGCCATCCGCAAGTCCTTCGGCGGCGCCCACGCCCTGCGCGGGGTCGATCTGGTGGTCCGCCGCGGAGAGGTGCACGGCCTGGCAGGCGAGAACGGGTCCGGCAAGTCCACGCTCCTGAAGGTGATCAGCGGCCAAGTGCGTCCGGACGCGGGACGCATCGACCTCGACGGCCACGAGGCGCGGTTCACCGATCCCGCTCGCGCCGTGGCCGCCGGCATCTCGACCGTGACCCAGGAGACGACGATCGTCCCCGGGCTCTCGGTGGCGGAGAACATCCTGCTCGGCCGGTCGCTCCCCCGTCGGCGCGGCCACATCGACTGGCGCGCCGCCCGCAAGCGCGCGGGCGAGGTGCTCGACCTGCTCGGCCTCGCCATCGATCCGCGCTCCTGCGCGGGCGACCTCGCCCCCGATCAACAGCAGATGGTGGAGATCGCGCGAGCGATCAGCCGGGACGCGCGGGTGCTCATCCTCGACGAGCCGACGAGCCACCTGCCCGACGACGAGGTCGAGGCGCTCTTCCGCGTGATGTCGGTGCTCCGCGGCGCAGGTGTCGGCATCGTGTTCGTCTCGCACCGGATGAAGGAGGTCTTCGCCGTCGTCGACCGGCTGACTGTGCTGCGCGACGGCCAGGTCGTCGCGGGCGGACCGGCCGCCGACTTCGACCACGACCGGCTCGTCCATGCGATGGTCGGCCGGAAACCGGCCGTCGTGCACCCGACACCCGCGCCCGCGGAGCGGCGGACCGCCCTCCGCGTGCGCGGGCTCCACGTTCCGGGCCACGTCCACGACTTCGCCCTGGACGTGGCGGAGGGGGAGGTCGTCGGCCTGACCGGACTGGTCGGCTCCGGCCGCAGCGAGGTGCTCGACGCGGTCTTCGGCGCCGGGCCCCGGGCCGCCGGCCACGTGGAGGTCGCAGGCGAGCCCTTCGACCACCGGACCCCGGCCCGCGCTGCGGAACGGGGCATCGCGTACGTGCCCAACGACCGCAAGCGCCTCGGCCTCGTCCTCGACGCCAGTGTTCAGACCAATCTCGTGATGGCCGTCGACGCCGCGCGCCGCCGCCTCGCCCGGCCGCACCGTCGGCGGGAGCGAGCCGTCGCCACCGCGGCGATGGAGCGCTTCGGCGTGCGTGCCGCGTCCGGCGCGCTCGCCGTCGGCCGGCTGAGCGGTGGCAACCAGCAGAAGGTCGTCCTCGCGAAGTGGATGCTGACCGATCCGCGGGTGCTGCTGCTCGACGAACCCACCCGCGGTGTGGACGTCGGGGCGAAGGCCGAGATCTACCGGCTGGTGCAGCGCGCGCAGGCCGACGGGCTGGCGATCGTGGTGAGTTCCTCGGAGGTGCCCGAGCTCCTCCTGCTCTGCAATCGGATCGTCGTCATGCACCGCGGCGGGGTCGCCGCCACGCTCGACCGGGCGGACGCGACCGAAGCACGCATCGCCGCCCTCTCGATGGGAGTCCCGTGATGTCCGACGCCCCGCCCACCGCCGTACCGACCCGCTCGGACCCCCGGCCGGAGCACCCCCTGCGCCGGGCCAGCGGGTACGTGTCGGGAGCGCGCTCGACCGTGGTCTTCGTCCTCCTCGTCGCGGTCACGGCCTTCTTCGCCGCAACGCAGGAGCGGTTCCTCATCACGAGCAACATCGAGGCGTTGCTGACCAGCGCCGCGATCCTGTGGGTCGTCGCGATCGGGCTGACGTTCGTGATGCTGACCGGTGGGTTCGACCTGTCGCTCGGCTCCCTGCTCGCCCTGTCGGGGATCGTGTTCGGCATCCTGCACCTCGACCTCGGGATACCCGCGCTCGTCGCGATCGGCCTGACCGTCGCCATCACGATGCTCCTGGGCGGGGCGGTCAACGGATTCCTCGTCGGCCGGCTCAAGGTCTCGTTCCTGATCGTGACGCTGGGCACACTCACTCTCTACCGGGGCCTGGTCAACCTGCTGAGCGACACCAAGACCCGCGGGGTCGACTCACCCCTGCTCGAGGACATGGCGTTCGCCCGGCTCGCCGGGCTGCCGGTCCCGGTGTGGATCATGATCGTCACCTTCGCGGTCGCCGCGTGGGTGCTGTCCCGCACGTACTTCGGCCGCGACGTCTACGCCGTCGGTGGCAACCCCGATGCCGCGCGCCTGTCCGGCATCGACGTCGCGGTCACGGTCGTCCTCGTGTACGCCATCGCCGGTGGGCTCGCCGGTCTCGGCGGCGTGCTCCAGGTCGCCCGGATCGGAGCGGTGAGCCCCGGTGTCGGCGATGCGATCATCTTCGACGCCACCGCGGTGGTGCTGCTCGGGGGGACGAGCTTCGCGGGCGGGATCGGCGGCGTCGGCGGGACCGCGGTCGCCGTGCTGTTCCTCGCCGTGCTGCAGAACGGGCTCGCCGTGTCGGGCGTGCAGAGCTTCTGGCAGCAGGTGATCACCGGAGCGATCCTGATCGTCGCGGTGCTGATCGAATGGGCGCAGCGACGCGGCGTCCGCTCCGGGGGCCGCGTGCCATCCGCCCCGGCGAACAGGTGAGAGGAGTCCCCGTGGTCCGCCACGAGATCGTCCCGGCCAGGACAGCGCTGCTGGTCATCGACATGACGAACGACTTCGTAGGGCCGGCTGCGCCCTACGACGTCCCCGCCGGCCGCGAGATGATCCCGCGCCTGCAGCGCCTGGTGAACGCCTGCCGGGACCGGGACGTCCTCGTCGTCTACACCACACAGGCCCATCGGGCGGACGGGTCCGACCTCGGCCGGGTCGCCGAGCTGCACCCTCCGACCCGGGACGGCGACGCATTGCGGGAGGGCACCCCCGGCACGGCTCTGCACGAGGCGTTCCGGCCCTCCGGCCGGGAGCACCTGATCACGAAGCGGCGCTACAGCGCCTTCTTCGGCACCGACCTGGACGTGCTGCTGCGAGGCGCGGGCGTCGACACGCTCGTCATCACGGGAGTGGCGACCAGCATGTGCTGCGAGTCGACGGCACGCGACGCGTTCTACCGCGACTACCGGGTCGTCTTCCTGAGCGATGGGACGGCGACGCACGACCTCCCCGATCTGGGCTGGGGACCGATCCCCGCCGACGAGGTGCGGCGGCACGTCCTCACCACGATCGCGTTCGGCTTCGGTGAGGTGACCACCGTCGCGGACGTCGTGGCGCGACTGCACCGACCGCCGGACGCGGGCCACGATCACACGGGGCCGCCGTCGATGCTCCGGCGTGACTCGTAGCGAACCGAACACGGCGCCCCGCACATCATCCCCGGTTCCCATGCTCGGCCGCGACGCAGGAGACGTGCCCGGGAGAGCTTTCGGCGACGACGATCCCGTCATGATGCTCGACCCCGAGCGATCCTCGAGCATCGGCGAGATCACCGCTTTCGCCGTGTGTCAACCCGGACAGATCGACGGGAAGCATCGCTCCATGCCACGCGCGTCGGAAGACGTGGTCCTCGGTCCCCAACCTTCGCGACCGTCTCGGGGTCACTCTGGATGAGAAGCCGGGCCGGACTGAGCGAGGTGGGCGGGAATGTCACGTCTCAACGGCTGCATGATGAGCCTCGGGGTGGCGCTGCTGCTGCTGGTCGGCGGCTTCTTCGCGCTGCTGGTCGCCTTCGTCGACGCGTATGGATGCTCGCCGGTGCCGGCGCGGGACGAGTCCGCGTGGCGTGGCGTCGCCGAGGACCTCGACGCCGCCCTCGCGGCGAGTCCCGGGGTGCAGGCGTCGAGGGTGGAGTTCACGACCGGAAGTTGCTCCGCGTCGACCCGCGCCGAGGCGACGTTCCGCATCTCGGCGACCCTGGAGGAGGTGGCCGAGGTGGCTCAGCTGGTAGCAGAGACACGGCGTCGACAGGGAGACGAGGCAGCCCTCACCTCGGCGACATTCGAGTTCGACGGCACCGGACTGGACGAATCGCTGCGAGGAGATGGCCTCTTCCTGGACGAAAGGGTGCCGGTCGACGACATGGTGGCCGAGGCGCGCGCCTGGGCGACGCTGTCCCGGCAGTACCCGGGTACGTCGGCGTGGGTGAGCGGCCGTGCACCAGCGGGCCCGGACCCGGGCCGTCACATCGTCGTCCCCCTGCGGGACGCCGGCACACCCGGCGCGGTGACCGAGGCATTCCGGAGCCTGGAACGCGCCCCGTTCCCCCCATCGCCGAGGTCGGACGTGACCTGGGACGTCCAGGTGATCCGGAACTCCGAGTTCGTCGACGGCGCGGCCGTCCCCTACAACCCCGACATCACGAGCTACCGGACCCTGGGCTCGGCTCCGCCCGACGACGTCCTCGCAGCCATGGAGCGCATTGCCGGCTGGCCCGCCCTCCTCGGCCCGCCCGACGGGCTCGCAGCGTACGTCGAATGGAAGGCACATCCACGCGACGGCGCCCCGCCGCACCTGGCCATCGTCGCCAGCCTGCGCCTCGACGAACTATGGCGGGTGCCCGGCGATCAGGTCGAACACGTCGGCCCGACGACCCCCGCACCCGGCCTCGCGGCGGCGATCCTCCGTGACATCGAGGCGAGCGGGCAGCCGTTCGCGCTCTCGGTCAGCGCCGGCTATCCGATCCTCGACGTGCACTCCTGGTCACAGTGAGGCCCGACGCGCTGGCAGGGGTCTGCCGGGCCAGTCCTCCGAACGCCACAGGTCCGCGCTACCTCAGCCATCCGAGGTCTGCGACAAACGACCTGCTCGCATGAGCACCGCAGTCATACCTTGGTCGATGGCGTCGGCGCTGATCTCCCCCCGGGTCTCGACCGATTCCCATCGTCGACATGGAGCCGAAACCACTTGCGTGGGCGGACAGCGTGCTGTCGCCGTGGCGCACCTCGATGACCTCCGGCGCACATCCCAGGATCTCGCCGGCGACCACCTGCACCATGGCGGGCAAACCGGTGCCCATCTCCTCGAAGCCGGTCTCCACGACGATGCGCCCATCGGCGTGGATCCTGATCCTGGCCGCTGCCGGGCCACGGTTGGTCTCCAAGGCACAGGACGACATCCCCCAACCGATGAGGTCGCTCCCCTTGCGCATGGACGCGACCGGAGGCCGGTTCGACCAGCCGAAGCGCCGGGCGCTACACCTAGCGCAGGCACTCGACGAGGGTGCGGGAGGAGAAGGGACGGCCGGTCATGGGGTCGACCGTCGGCTCGTTTGCGCAGCCGGAGCTCAACCGGATCGATGCCCAGTTCGTGGGCGAGCTCGTCCATCGCGGACTCGACGGCGAACATCCCCACAGCCTCGTTCGGTGATCGCGGTGAAGACCAAGGGGCGGTAGACGGCGATGGCCGCGCAGGCCGGCAGCAGCATCGAGCCGACGGGCCAGGTGCTCCACCACCAGTGCACCGTCGCGAGTTCGGGCCGGCCGGCGGGCCCGCGCGAACGACGTCGATGATCATGATCGGTGGAACGACGAGATGGACGATCGGAAGGAACCAACCGATCACCGCCCAGTTCTCACCGAGCCGGTGGCGGGCTGTCCACAGGACGACCGCATTGGTCCGCGCCCGCTTGAGCCAGGCTGCCGCGCCCGTCGCCGCAGCAAGCCATCCCGCGGGGAAGCGAAAGCACTGACTACGCCGAGATCAAGGGCCAGCTGGCCCTGACTCGACCTCACCGCTATCACGACGAGGATCCCGCGAGGAACGTCGCCGGACCCAGGACGGCCAGCCAGGCGAGCACCGACGCAGTGATGGCCAGGTTGCGCACCGGGGCTGCGGCCGATCCCCGCTGCACGAATGGAGCGCTGCTCATGGTCGGCCTCCGGGGTCGATTCGGGGTACTTGCCAGGCAACTGTTCCGATGAACGGAATACTGTTGAACCGCTCCGGCTCGACGTCCGTCCCCTCGGGCCCCATGCCCATCCCCCGTTCGATCGACAGGAACGGCCCCAGCCGCACGTCGTGGGGAGGCGGCGCCCGGGCCTGGCGGACGATGCCGCTAACGATCGCCGCTGATCCGCTCGTCGAGCTGAGCGAGGACCAGGGGCCAGGCCTCCCGGTGCTGGTCGCGAGCAGCAGTGCTCGCGAACCCGTCGTGACGCAGGCGCAAGTGAGTCCCGGCGTCGCCCGGGCTCAACTCGACGGTGACCACGGTTTCGGCACCCTCGGTGCCTGCGCTGCCCGTGACCCACGTCATGACGACGAGCGAGTGCGGCTCCAGGCGGAGGAACCGGCCGTAATGCGGATGCCGGGCACCGTTGAACGAGGTCTCGAAGAAGAAGGGCGTGTCGGCCTCGGGGGTCATCAACACGGACCCGGGTTCGGCGAACCAACGGTCGAACTGCTCGGTCCAGGCAACGTAGATCGCCGACTCGGAGGCGACCATAGCGCGCTCGACAGCAAGACCGTGCGGCCTCGACGACAGATCCGGCACTGCGACGGGCATGATCCAATCTCCCTTCTAGATTCCAGGACCAGAACATAGCTAGGTAGGCATGCGCCGACGACTGCCGTGACCTGCGCGAGGGAGCTCCGAGCATTGCGTCGGCGAGCGGAGCACTCAGGCGCAGCAGGGGATCCGGCCTCAGCTCGCTGCCCGCGAGGACGCCGCGCGGCGCGGTTCGCCTGCGTCGACCTGTCTCAGCACCGTGGATCCGACATCGATGAAGGACGCGATCGACCGGCCGGGCTGGGTAGCGAGCTGCGCGGCCAGCACGCGAAGCGCCAGCGGCGAACCCTGGCAATGTCGGATGATCTCTTCGGCAGCATCCCGCTCTGCCTGAACCCGCCGCTCGCCGAGCACCTCGTACAGCAGCCGGTAGGCCTCGGCCGCGGAAAGCATCCCGACACGCACCGCGTGAGCTCCCGGAGCGACGAACAGGTCGGCCAGCCCACGCCGACTGGTAACCAGCACTGCGCAGCTGTTCGAACCCGGCAACAGGGCCCGAACAGCGCCCACGCCAGACACCCCGTCCAGCACCACGAGGAGGCGCATATCAGCTGTCATCGTGCGGTACACCGTGACCGCGTCATCCACCCGGGCGGGCACGGCTTCGGGCCGAACCCCGAGCGCCCGCAGGAACCGCCCGAGAACCTCCAGGACCCGACCTGCCGGATCGGGGCCGGCATCACCGAACTCCGCGTAGAGCTGACCGTCTGGGAACGTCCCGGCCAGGCGATGCGCAGCATGCACGGCAACGGTCGACTTCCCCGCTCCCGCCGGCCCGCTGACGACCACCACCCTGGGTCGCCCCGCCAGCTGACCCGGGCCCAGCACTCGAATGATCTCCTCGATCTCCGCTGTGCGCCCCACGACTCCACTGGTAACCATGGGCAGCTGGCGCAATCCCTGCTCGCCGTTCCGCGCCGGAGCCTGCATCGGGGGAGAAGTCGCTGCGCCGACGAGGATCTGCTGATGGACGTCCTGTAGCTCACGGCTGGGCTCGATACCCAGCTCATCCGACAGCAGTCGGGTGACCTCCCGGTACGCAGCCAGCGCCTCTCCCTGGCGATGGGCAGCATGAAGCGCACGCATCCGCTGCATCCAAAACCGTTCGCGCAGCGGGTGGCGCCGCACGAGCCCGAGCAGCTCTTCGCAGAGTTGCCCGTGACGCCCGAGATGCAGGTCGGCCTCGACGCGCATCTCCACCGCCTCCAGGTAGCGGTCGACCAGCCGAGGAACCTCGTCGCGGTGCACGATCTCGGACGTGACGTCAGCAAGGGGCGGCACCGCCCGCCACAGCCCAACAGCCTGAGTCAACAAACTCGACGCCACGACCCACTCCCGGGCCGCAACCGCGCGCCGCGCCCTCCGCACAAGCGCCGCGAACCGGTGCAGGTCCACCTGATCCGGCCGAACCTCGATCCGGTACCCCTCGGCAGCAGTGCGGATCACGGTCCCCACCGGCCCCAACAGGCGCCGTGTCCGCATTACGTACTTCTGGATCGTCGACTTCGGATCGGCCGGCGCCGCATCACCCCACAAGGCGTCGCTCAGCTCTCTCAGCGGAACCGTCTCATTCGCCCGCAGCAACAGAACCGCCAACAACGCCCGTAACTTCGCAGTACGCACCGGAACAGGCCGGCCACCAACAACAACCTCGAGGTGACCCAACAGACCGAACCGCACCTCAGACGACACCGAGCCGGCGGGGCCTGTCTCCTCATCAATTCCCGACGCCACCGCCACCAGGCACTCATCCAGCACCCGTCCCGGCCCCACGGTCCCCCCAATAGACATCATGCTAATGTGACCCGAAAGTCGGTGGAGCGTCTTTGTTCACTGTCAGAGACATCATTGCCTCCGGCTGTCCAGTAAGAGCCTCGGCTCGCGCTTGCCACACGAAGCTAGTTTGATGCAAGCACCGGGAGCGGGCTTCCATCGTTGACGCTGCAGGAGCGCGTGACGTTCAACCGCTGCAGACCTGGAGGCCGCCGTCCAGCAGGAGCACGGCGGCCTGGGCGTCGAACCCACGTGCCGAGCCTGCCCGCCGCTGACTCCCGGTCTTGTACGTTCTTCGCGTGCCTGCCACAGGGAGCCCTGAATTCGAGCAGCACGCAGATGTCGCCGCCCGCCCCCGTGGGCGAGCCGCGCCGGGCATCATCAACATGGACGTCAAAGAGCACCGTCCCGCACTCCGTTACTGATTCAGCCCGTTGTTGACGGCGACTCGACCATCACGGTGAAATGCGTCACGACATCGTCGTACGAACTCAATACAGCTTGTGCTGCCGGCTCGACGACAGCCATGTTGACGTCGTCACCCGAGAACCCTCTGATCGCCTCGATCGATCTCCATCGTGTGAGCACCTGGATGTGGCTGTTCTCACCATCGTCCCGCTGCAGCAGAACGGCGCTCTCGAAGCCCTCCGTTTCGCTGAGCTCCGGGAGAACTGACTCAACGAAATGATCCTGGTACCGCTTCGCCCCCTCGATGGTGGCTGTCGCACGCCAAACTCTCAGAGTCGCCATTTCACTCCGTCCTGTACACGGGCACGACGCGCTTCCACGCCGTCGCAGCCCAGCTCCCCCGCCACACCTCGCCGCCGCGATTTCGATCACGCTCGGAGGCTCCACCAGCCGTGCGCCAGGAACCGAGGAGGGCGAGTGAGCATTCTGGGATCTGCCACGAGCGTTTGATGCCGGGTTGCGCCTCTCCGCCAATGTCGGATCCCAGACTGCTCGCGACCCTACGGCATCCTCGAGTGAAGGGTCAAGCGGCCTGCGTCTCGGATCCGATGGCCAAGCCGAGTGCAATCAGTGGATCGACGGGCTGAGCTACGGTGAGCAGCACGCCTGCGCATGAGCGGGAGACAGCCGAGGATGGAGGACCGCGGGACATGACCGGGCGCGGACATGACGGCGCGACACGGCTCGACGAAGGCGCGGGGCTATGACACCGCCCCCTCGCGGGTTCGAGCTCGCCGCCGAAGACTCGGTCCCGGCGACAGAGCCCAGACCGATGACGACGAAGGCCGACCAGATCGCGCAGGCGATCGAAGAGATGATCGTCTCCGGACGCGTCGTGCCGGGGTCGGTCCTACGACAGGACGAGCTGTCCCGCCGCTTCGCTGTCAGCCGCACACCGATCAGAGAGGCCCTGCGGCAGCTCGCAGCGCTCGGCCTCGTGTCGTTCACACCCAACAAAGGCGTCCGGGTCCGCGCCCTCGACCGCGAGGAATGGGCTCAGACCTTCCTCGCACGCGCAGCGCTGGAAGGAGCCGCCGCAGAGCTGGCCGCCCAGCGACTCACGGACGCCGACCTCGCCGAGATCGACGAAGCGGGCGCACAGTTCAGCCGCCAGACCGAATTGCTCCGGAGCACGGATCTTTCCCAGCGGGAGCGCGAGCACGCATCGTTCGCTTGGGTCGCCGCCAACGACCGATTCCATCACGCAATCATCCTCGCCTCCGGCGCCACACTGATCGATCGCTTGATCACTAGCCTCCGCCGTGTTTTCTCAGGTGAATCCCTCTGGTCGCCAGGATCCGCTGCGGACTCCCTGTACGAGACGAATCTGCGGCAGCACGACGCGATTCGCCACGCCTTGGCGGCACGAAATGGCCATGCAGCTCGCATCCTCATCCAGGACCACATCCTTGATTCCTGGCGCCTCCTGCAGGCCGTTCTGGACGAGGTCGAGGCGCGACGAGAGTGAACTGTGAGACCGAGCAGCGCGCATGGTTGCGCGGTCACCCTAGGCACCCACACCGAGTGGGATGTGCGGCACTGACCGTCAGGCTTGTGCGGTGCCGGAAGCCAGCCCTCTCTTGAAGAGATCCGCGATCTCTTCTCGGTGCATCCCGAGCTCCTCCTCGAGGATCTGAGCCGTGTGCTCACCGAGTACGGGCGCGCGCTCCACGGCCCGCCGTGCACCCGCGATGGTCAAGGGGCTACCTGGTGCGAGATGGAGGCCGATACCTGGCTGATCGATAGTCGCGAACAGCCCATCACCGTCCCCGGAAGCCCGGATGTGGTCGACGGCCTGGACGAACGAACGGTACTGCGACCACGGCAACGAGGTCGTGCCGAGGGCCCGACCGACCTCACGTCCAGAGCGTGTCGCGAACCACCGCTCGAAGAGCCCGGCCAGAACATCTCGGTACTCGAACCGATCGGCGTCGCCCGAGAGGTCGACGCCGAGTGCGGCTTCGAGCGCCCCCACGGCCCCGGTCATGCCGGTCACCGCAACCAGATCGTCCCAATGCCGTTTCGTGACGGCTGCAACCATGATCCGAGTGCCGTCCGCGCAGGTGAAGTCCCGGCCGAATCCTCCGTACAGGTGGTTGCCGATGCGCGGCCGTTCAACACCGTTCACCTGGGCCTCGGTCAGGTAGCCGAGGTTTCCTGCCATGGCCACCGCGACGTCGGCGAGAGCTATCCGGATCTGTTCGCCTTGGAGCGTGATCGTGCGCCGAAGGGCTGCAGCGCTCACGCCGAGCGCCGCGAACAGGCCACACGCGATGTCCCAGGCCGGCAGCACGTGATTGACCGGCTCCGTGCTCCCGGGACGGCCTGTCACCGAGGGGAAGCCGGCCTCGGCATTCACCGTGTAGTCGACCGCGGGCGATCCGTCGGGGCGGCCTTCGATCTGCACGTGGATGAGATCGGCCTGAACGGCTGAGAGCGACTCGAAGGCCAGCCAGTCCCGTCCGATGGCGTTCGTGATCACGACCGCGCTCCCAGCAGGGCATGCAGCGATCAGGTCGACAACGATCTGCCTCCCGATCTCGGAATGCATGTCGATCGTCAACGAGCGTTTTCCCTTGTTCAGGCCGGCCCAGTAGAGGCTGGTCCCAGAATCTGCCAACGGCCATCTCGACCGGTCCGCGGCTCCTCCGATCGGATCGACCCGGATCACATCGGCGCCGAGTTGCGCGAGTGTCATGCCCGCGAGGGGCGCGGCGACGAAGGACGACACCTCGATCACCCGCATGCCCACGAGCGGACCGTCTGCCGCTGACCGGGAGCGCCCTCCACCCAGGACCGTCACAATTCCTCCTGACACTGTCGGGGATCCTCGCAGGACCCGTCGGAGCGAGCGGATCGGTGATCTGGACAGGGGCACGGAGCGCCGCGCCTGGGACTCAGGCTGGTGACGACACCGAGCAGAGCCTCGTCGTCGCCGAGACGCCGGACGCTCGTCTCCGGGCTGGACAGCGACCTGTCAACGTCCCCGGCTTTCCCGAACAGCTGTGTTGATACGGTGGAGCCGGCCAGAAGGATCCGCGCGGGTGCCGCTTTGAATGCCGGCGAGGGCAGCGCCTAATCGCCCTGTCACCTCGCCCGTGCCATCACTGCCGATCTTCATTCTCCGCCGGCGTGCCGAACGGTGCCGAGCGGCGTGACGCTTCCCGCTGTGCCGCACGTAAATGCCTCGGTCATCCCTCCGCTCTCCGCGTCGCCCTGCCACTCCTCGACGGAGATCCGACCTCCAGCCACATCCAGGCCCGCCTCCGAGGCGAGCCGGATGATCGAATCGCGGGTGATGCCCGGCAGGAACGTCCCGGTGAGCTCAGGCGTGAGAATCCGGGACCTCGGGGACCCGTACACGAAGAACACGTTCGCGGCACCCGCTTCTTCGACCCACCGGTGTTCCAGAGCATCCAGCCACACGACGGTGTCGCGGCCGTGATGTTCGGCAGCCCGCATGCCGAGGAGCGCGCCTGCGTAGTTCGCACTCGCCTTGGCTGCTCCCGTTCCTCCAGGCACGGCCCGTACGAAGTCGGTGGTCAACCACGCGGAGATCGCGGTCGCCGGGGCAGGGCTCGGTCACCATGTGTTCCGTGAACGTCTGACCGAACCCGCCCGACGCAGGAGCCTCGGATCCTCGTGGCCGGAGCGGAGGATCGTCCGGGGCAACGTGAGGGGACGCTGTGTCATCCGCAGGCCTTCCCTCCGCGCACCGCGTGGAGGATGTGCGCGTACTCGCTGGGATCGGTGATCGCATCGATGAGCGTCGGGCCGTCGCTCTCGGCACTCCAGCGGATCGCCGCATCGACCTCGGCGGCATCCCGCACGCGTCGTGCGGGCACGCCGCTCGCATCCGCCATCGCTGCGAAATCAGTGGGGCGATAGGTGACTGCACCCGTCCCGCCATGACTGCCGGCCCGCTGCTTGAGCTTGATCAGGCTCAGCGTACTGTCGTTGAAGACGATCACGGTGATCCTGAGGTGCAGGCGCGCCAGCGTTTCCAACTCGGCCAGTACCATCCCCAGGCCGCCGTCACCGGTGAAGCAGAAGACCCGATGGTCCGGCGTGGCCAAGGCTGCCGCAATCGCGGCGGGAACGCTGAAACCCATCGTCGCCAAACCGGATGACGCGAGGAAGGTCGCCGGCTCCTCGGCGTCCCAGAAGATGGTGACGGGTAGCATGTGCGCGCCGGAGTCGACGGTGGCGAGGGAACCAGCGGGGGCAGCGGCACGGACCGTCCGCACGATGTCCGTGGGAGCCAGTCCCTTCGACCTCGGGGCGCCGAGCAGATCGGCACGGTCGCGTTCGCGGACGCTCGGCGCGAAGGCGGAGTGCCAGCCGTCCGGGATCGGAGCGATCTCGGCGATGAGTTCGTCCAGGGGCCCGATGAGTTCGACCGCGGGCCGGATGTAGGCGTTGTCCGTGGGCCACGGCGACAACGAGATGACCGGCGCCGAGTAGGACCACGGCCGCGGGATCAGCTCGACGGTGTCCAGTCCGAGAGCGACGATGAGATCCGCCGCCTCGATGACCGGGGCCTCGATCGTCGCGCCGGTCAGAACAGCGACGCAGTTGGGCCATGATTCCGGGACGGTCCCCTTCGCCTTGTAGGTCTGCAGGACCGGTATCGCTGTGCCTCGGACGAGGTCGCGCACCGAGGCACTGGCGGACCGGGCAGCCATGCCGACGAGAACGACCGGCCGACGTGCCCGCAGGATCCGACGCCGTGCGTCGTCCACGGCGCCTCTGCGGAACGGCGATGACGGCGACGGTGAGGAGCGCGACCTCGAGGACGGATCGAAATCGAGGTGCACGGGGCCTGGTGTGGGTGCACCGGCGATCTCGATGGCGTGCCGCATCGTCGAGCCGGGGTCGCCGGCGCCGAGCGTCGCACTCCACTTCGTGATCGGGGCGAACATCGATCGCTGGTCCAGCCGCTGGTGAGGCACGCGAGCCGCCTCGGACTCGGGGACGGTGTCGGTGATCATGAGCAACGGCTGCCGATCCAGCCACGCCTGCGCCGTCCCGTTCACCCCGCTCGCTGCTCCGGGTCCCCGGGTGACCACGCAGGCAGAAGGCGCTCCGGTCAGCTCCGAGAAGGCCCCGGCCATGCACGCGGCCGCCGTCTCGGTGTGCGCGAGGACGAACCTGATCCCGGCTCCTTCCGCGGCGGCAAGGAGCTCCAGATTGTTCCCGCCGCCCGGCAACCCGAAGGCGACATCAGCACCTCCCTCCGTGGCGAGGGCCTTCGCGGCGGCAGCAGCGAGTTCAACGGCGTCCACGGTTCTCCTGACGCTGAGCAGTGCAACAACGATCGACGACGCGCTGTCCGGCACTCGACGGTCCGGACGGGCCGTCCGTCAACTGGGCTCGACCGCTCGCACACCGATCGGCTCGGCGTGCGTTCCTGCGACCGCTTCCGAACGCATTCGGTCGAAGTCGCCCGTGATCCGCTCGCTCGCCTGTGCTCCCCACCGGTTGAACAACATGATGGCGAGGATGCTGACTGCTGCAGCGGGCAGCAGTTCATAGACTCCGATCGGGTCGATCGACGGGTACACCAGTGCGGTCACACCACCTGCCAGCATGCCGGCGAGCGCACCGGATCGGTTCATCCGTCGCCAGTAGAGCGAGAGGACGATGACCGGGCCGAAGGCAGCCCCGAGTCCTGCCCATGCGTACCCGGCGAGTTCCAGCACCGTGGTCTCGCCGGACACGGCGAGCATGGAAGCGATGGCCGCGACGGCGACCACGGCCACCCTTCCCACCCAGACGAGGAGCCTCGGGTCGGCGTCGCGGTTGACGAACGCCCGATACCCGTCCTCCGAGAGCGCGGCCGCCGCCACGAGCAGCTGCGGTGCCGCGCTGCTCATCGCGGCGGCGAGCACGCCAACCAGCACGAAACCTGCGACCCACGGGTTCAGGAGAGTTTGGATCAGCGCCAGGTAGACGCTCTCCGGGTTGTCCAACGGGTCGTCGAAGAACGCGATCCCGCAGAACCCGACGAGGATGGCGAGGGCGAGGGCCGATACAGCCCATGCCACGCTGACCCGCCGAGCCAATGGGATGTCCCCCGTCGACCGGATCCCCATGTACCGGGCGAGGATGTGCGGTTGCCCGAAGTACCCCAGGCCCCACGCCAGGCCGGAGACGATCACGACCGCGCCGATCCCACCGGTGTCCTGCCAGCTGCCGCCTTCCAGGGTCGCACCACCGAGGAGCGAGAGCAGGTTGTCATTGCGGGCGGATGCCGTCGTGGTCAGCGTGCCGAATCCACCGATCTGGACCAGCACGGCCGCCGGCACGATCACGATCGACGTCCACATGAGCACGGCCTGGATGACATCGGCGTAGCTGACGGCAAGGTATCCGCCGAGATAGGTGTACAGCACGACCACCGAGGCACCGATGGCCACGGCGGCGATCGCCGGCATCCCGAAGACCTCGCCGAACAGCACGCGGACCGTCAGGATGCAGGATGCGATGTAGAAGAGGTAGAACACCAGGATCGCCAGCGCAGAGACCATCCGCAGCACCCGGCGGTGGTCCTCGAACCGGTTCTCGAGGTACGACGACAAGGTCAACGAGTTCGATTCCTTCGAGGTCCGGATATCGATCACCCGGGCGGTGTACACCCTCAACCGAGGTGCCACGATGCGCCAACTGAGGTAGAACCCGATCACCAGACCCACTGGGATCCAGACCTGGCCGAGGCCGGATGCGTAGACGGCGCCAGGCAGGCCGAGCATCAGCCATCCGCTGAAGTCGCTCGCGTTCGTGCTCAATCCCGCGACCCAGCTGGTGAGGCGTCGATCGCCGAGCAGGAAGTCCGACGGGGACTGCACGCGACGCCTCGCATGCACCCACACCCCTACTCCCACCATCGCGATCAAGTACACCGCGACGGCCGTCATCGTTCCGAGCGCCGAGCTCATCATGGGCCTTCCACCATCCTCAGCTGGGCTGCCGCCTTGCATCTCGGATCCGAGATGCAGCAAGCTACGAGGGCGACCTCGACCTGTCAACAGGCATCAGGTCGTCCCTCTGGCGGGCGGTCACGGAGTCGGTGAATGTCCACTGCAGTCGGGGACTCCAGGCCTTCGGCCCCGCAGAGGCGGCGATAAGCTGGAGTCCAGCTTCCGGGAGGTAGATGGGACCCGTGCGTTCACCGCTGGTCGCACGTCCACCCATGCCGGGTCTGCGGGAGAATCCCAAGGTCAGGGTTGACAGGCGGCCCTGCCGAGAACAGGCTGCTCGATCAGGCAGTCTCGGATCCGAGGTTGGTGGTGCGATGCAAACGGCAGACGTTGTGATCATCGGAGGCGGATGCGTCGGCACCAGCGTGGCCTTCCACCTGACGAGCATGGGGTGCACCGATGTCGTGCTGCTCGAGTCGGGCACCCTCGGCGGGGGCTCCACGAGCAAGGCTGCCGGTGGTATCCGGCTGCAGCACGGCGACCCGCTGAACGCCAGGATCGTGCAACGGTCGCTCGGCGAGTTCACTCGATTCGCCGACCTGACCGGTGTCCCGATCGATTTTCATCAGGTCGGCTATCTCTTCCTGCTCGACTCGGATCAGGACATGCGTGCGTTCGAGGCAGCGGTGCGCCGGCAGCAAGATCTCGGAATACCCAGTGAGGTCGTCGGACTGGACGTCGTCCGCGAGCTGGTTCCATCGCTGTCCACCGACGACATCGTCGGTGCGACGTTCTGCCCGAGCGACGGGTACGCGACCCCCGAGGCAGTCGTACAGGGGTACACCCGAGCTGCGCGTCGGGCCGGCGCCACGATCCGACCAGGTCTGCGCGCCTCGGGGATCCGCACGGCCGGCGATCGGGTCGTCGGCGTGGATACCGAACAGGGCCCGATCGCCTGCCCTGCCGTGGTGTGCGCAGCCGGCGTCGGATCATCGGAGGTCGCTGGGTGGGTCGGGGCGCACCTTCCGGTGCATGGCCTGCCCCGGACCATCTACTACTCCGGCGCTCCCGGCGCGGTTCCCGACGGAGCACCGCTCACCGTCGATTTCTCGTCGGGCTTCTATTTCCACCGCGAAGGCCCAGGACTGCTCTTCGGCGGCCGGCAGCGTGAGCTCGAAGAACTTTCGGCACCCGCAGTCCGCCGACTTCCGTCGATCGCCGAACTGCCGATCGAGTCGTCCTGGTGGGGCTACTACGACATGAGCCCGGACAACAACGCGATCATAGGTTCGGGGCCGCTCGAAGGATTCTACTATGCGACCGGGTTTTCCGGCCACGGATTCCAGCAGAGCCCGGCCGTGGGTGAACACGTCGCCGAACTGCTACTGGGCATCGATCCGACGCTCGACCTCGCGGGTCTGTCTGCCGAGCGGTTCAAGACACACCGCCCTCGGGTGGAAAAGTTCGTCATCTAGGCGTGAGGAAGGCGTAGTGATGACTGTAGGGAATAACCAGCTCCATGGCCGCGTCGCACTCGTGACCGGTGCAGCCCACGGCATCGGCGAGGCGATCGCCAGCCGCTTCGCGGCCGAGGGGGCACGGGTCGTGGTCGCCGACATCGACGCCGATGGGGCCGCTACCACCGCGGAGAAGATCAGGTCGAGCGGCGGCCTTGCGATAGGCATCGCCGCGGATGTGAGCAGCGCGGGGGCCGTCCGCGAGCTAGTAGACCGGGCGGTGGAAGCCTTCGGAGAGATAGACATCCTGGTGAACAATGCCGGCGACGTCACGATCCAGCGCCACTTCCTCACCACCGACGAGGCGTGGTGGGATCACTTCATCGATACGAATCTCAAGAGCCAGTACCTGTGCTGCAGGCAGATCGCGCCGCTGATGGTGAAATCGGGTCGAGGCTGCGTCATCAACATGTCCAGCGGTGGGGCAACGCGCTCGCACCGAGGGATGGTCGCCTACGACGCTTCGAAAGGCGGCGTCGAGGCGATGACACGCGCCCTGGCACTAGAACTGGCTCCGTATGGAATCCGGGTGAACGCGCTGGTACCCGGCCTGATCGCAACTCGCCCCGGCCACCTCGATCCGGCCGCCCGCCGAATGCGTGACGAGACGGTTCCTCTCGGCAGGGGTGGCAGGCCCACCGACCTCGCTGGGCCTGCGGTCTTCCTCGCCTCCGCGGACGCCGCCTACATCACCGGGGCCACCCTGGTCGTCGACGGCGGCGTTCTCGTGCAGCAGCGAAGCCCGCAGGTCGAGACGTTCCCGGTCGACGAGTTCCCCACGCCGACGCGCAAGCCGGCGTGAGCGGATCCGAACCCGGCTGTCGACCAGGAGCGGCGATGCGGATCCGTGCGTACGGCAGATCCGCGCTGCTGGTCGAGCTCGGCTCGCTCGAGGCCGTGCTCGGCCTCCATGTCGCATTGCGCGACGATCCCCCGCCCGGGCTGGTGGAGACCGTGCCTGCCGCGCGCACTCTCGTGATCAGCTTCGATCCGAGGGAGACGACGCACGCGGCGGTCTCCACCGCCGTGCGAGGTCGGCGGGCGCACGAGCACCGGATCGGAACCGGACCGGAGGTCGACGTGCCTGTGCGCTACGACGGCCCCGACCTGGGCCACGTCGCACGGATGTTCTCCTGCAGCCCGCAGGAGTTCGTGCGGCGCCATCTCGCGGGCAGGTACGTGGTCGCGTTCCTCGGCTTCGCGCCCGGCTTCTACTTCCTCGCGGGCGGAGAGGCCGCAACGCCAGTGCCACGGCGAGCGACACCGCGAACCGATGTTCTCCGTGGGGCGGTCGGCCTGGCCGGCGAGTTCACCGGGATCTATCCGAGCTCCGGACCCGGCGGCTGGCAGATCGTGGGGCATACGACGGCCGACCTGTGGGACTTGACGAGGATCCCGTCCGCGCTGCTGGAGCCGGGTACTCGGGTCCGGTTCCACGAGGTGCGGTCGTGATCGAAATCGTTCGGCCGGGGCCGCTGACCACGGTGCAGGATCTCGGACGGCCCGGGTACGGTTCCTGGGGGATAGTGGCCGGCGGGGCCGCCGATCGGCAGAGCTTCAAGCTCGCCAACCGTTTGGTCGGGAACCTCGAGTCCGCCGCGGCGCTCGAGATCACCGGCGGCGGTTTCGAGGCGAGGCTCCTCGGATCCGCGATCATCGCGGTGACCGGCGCAGCATCACCGATCAGGGTCGCTGGGCGACTCGCTGCCGGGAACAGCCCGATCCGGGTACCAGCCGGGGCCGAAGTGGCCGTGGGCACACCGACGCGAGGCATCCGCAGCTATCTCGCGGTGCGCGGCGGACTCGACACCCCGCGTGTGCTGGACTCGCGCGCGACGAACCTGATCGCCGGTCTGGGCCTCGGAGCCCTCCGACGGGGAGACACCATTCCGATCGGCCGGGACGCCGTGAGCGACCTCCACGTCGATCTCGCGCCCGTTGCCGGCTGGTTCGACCGCATCACCCTCCACGTGCTTCCCGGACCACGACGGGACTGGTTCACCCCCGAGTCGATCCGGGTCATGCACAGCGCCGCGTACACGGTCACACCCGCGAGCAATCGCATCGGCATCCGGATGGCGGGCCCGGCACTGGCCCGCAGGACCGACCGGGAACTTCCCTCCGAGCCGGTCATCCGCGGTGCGATCGAGGTGCCACCCGACGGGCAGCCGATCCTTTTCCTCGCCGACCACCCGACGACGGCCGGTTACCCGGTCATCGCTGTAGCCGAGCCGGACGACGTTGATCACGCCGCGCAGCTGCGCCCGGGCCAGCAGGTGCAGTTCCGCGCCAGCCGCCGCCTACCGCCACCGATCGAACTATGACCCGGGAAGTCGCCGGTGGACCCGCCGAGTCAGGTACTCGGGTGCCCGCTCTTGCTTCGCGTCGCCGGCGATCCGCAACCCGGTGGACCGCTCAACGACGATCAAACGCACGAGACGGAGTGCCGAGGGATCCAGGCCGTCGGCGAGCGTGGCGAGTCCGGCGTTGCGCAGCGCAACGCCGTCACGAGCGAGCGCAAGGGCGACGCGCCGGTTCCCGTCCCAGTACAGAGACGCGGCATCTCCCCCTGCGAGAGCCATCGCAACGCGTTGTGCTCCAGGCCCGCTGCCCCACCGTCCTTGGCGACAAGGATGCCGCGGCGTCCCTGCGACACGCCAGGCGCACCGGCTTGATCTTGCTCCGGCGGAGCAGTAGTAACCCGCATTGAGCACGACTCGGCCCAGGTGGGCGGCCCGGCCAGCGCCCAACTTGGACAGGCAGTCAGTTAATTGCCATAGTACCTATGTGCTCGACGTAGACCTGATCAAGGCACTGGCCAACGAGCGCCGCCTGCTCATCCTCGACTGGCTGCGTGACCCTCGAGCCCACTTTCCGCCGCAGGTGGACGGCGACCTCGTGCAGGACGGGGTCTGCTCGCTCTTCATCGCCGAGAAGCTCGGAGTCAGCCAGCCGACGTGCGGCGAGCACCTCAAGGTGCTCAGCAGGGCGGGGCTCGTGCACGGCACGAAGATCAAACAGTGGGTGTTCTACCGGCGCGACGAGGAACGGATCGCGGCGGCGAAGGCAATTCTGGGCGGTTCCTGGTGACGCGGGGAGCGGTCACCGGCGACGCCTACGCGCGTCTGATCGCTGACCTCGACGCCGCCGGCGCGCGGTACCGCGTGATCGACCACCGTCCGGAGGGGCGCACCGACCTCGTCAGCGCTCTTCGCGGGCACGACGTCGCGCACGCCGCGAAGTGCCTCATCATCATGGTGAAGGTCGGGAAGAAGACCACCCGGTACGTGCTGGCCGTGGTGCCCGGTGTGGCGCGCGTGGATCTCGCCGCGGTCAAGGAGCTGTTGGGCGGCACGTACGCCGCCTTCGCCGGGCGCGACAAGGCCGAGGAGCTCGCCGGAACCGTGAGCGGGACCGTTCTGCCGTTCAGCTACTCGCCCGAGCTGGAGCTGGTGGTCGATCCGGCACTGCTCGCCATCCCGGAGATCTACTTCAACGCTGCCCTGCTCGACCGCTCCGTGGCCCTGGACACCCGCGACTACATCCGCGTCGCGGCGCCACGCATCGAGCAGATCACCACCACCGTCCCCGCTGAGGACCGAGCACGAGGAGACAACGAATGAGTGCGCTCGCGACGGCAGAGGACCGATTGGCCAGGCTCGGGCTGGAGCTGCCCGCCCCACCGGCTGCGGTAGCCGCGTTCGAACCGGTCGTCCGGGTCGGGACCACGGTGTACGTCAGCGGCCAGATCGCCACCCGCGACGGTCTCGTCGTCACCGGCCGGCTCGGGGACGACCTCGACGTG
>WUUC01072061.1_pt1 | contig 30190 bp, 41 predicted proteins | sample 6278441 | NCBI WGS metagenome assembly WUUC01 (sample SAMN13675441, study PRJNA597444) | soil metagenome | isolation source: soil | place: USA: Washington | collected 2017-10 | reverse complement strand
CGAAATAGGTCCAGCCTGATAAAGGGCTGACGGTCGCAACGCTCAGTAAGAATTAAATGGACGTTATGAAAATTGGGTTTGATATAAGGTTGCCAACCGACGCCGTAACCTATTTCAAGTCCTTCCTCCCAATCATTTCCTATGAGGCCGGGAAGTTCGGCCGTCAGCGGGTTTTCTGACTTACCTTTCGTCGGACCCCTTGGATTGGCCTGCGGCTTATCAGGGGTTTTAATCATTTCTTCGAAATCAAAATCAATGGTGTTCCCACTCGCTTCGAGCTTCGCGGGCCTCAAACAGAATCGGTCCAGCCAATTCATTGCAACGGCACGCTTCGGGGAATTGGTATGCTTTTTATCATAGGCGGTCTTTCCCAGGAAATGACTGGGGTCCGAGAACACCGTCAGCAAATCATCGTCGCTTGCACCACTTTCAATCGCGAATTTCATTAGGCGATATATTTCCGAGGAACGGTCAATTACGTTTTCGCCGCTATCAATCGCTTCGATATCGTGCGCGCTGAAACCGAAATCCCACATGGTAGCGTGCGTCAATTTGAATCTCCGCCTGCGAGGGGCCGTAACGCCTTCCGGGGTTTTCTTATCCTCGGATTGCTCATAGGTCATGATAGGCAAGTCTGCGAGTTCCCGGGGCTGTTTCCCCCACTCGTATCGCTGCATGGTATCGGGGTGTATTGAGCCTGGAAGCACGACTTGACTTCCGTCACCCAATAGCTGTATTTCCCAGCATGGACGTGGTTTTTCCATGCCCCCTATCTTTACCTCGCACGTTTCCTCTGACCGGGAAATAAGTTCAATTCGAGTATTGCGTATCGCGCGCAGATAGTAATGACGAGAGCCGTTTCCCCTGCCCGACAAGGTAAACGGCGCTTTTTTTATTTCGGGAAAAAACTTCGCGCAGGTTTCCAATGCCTCCTGCAAATGCCAGGGGTCCGTCGATTTGATATCCACGTCCACGACAATTAAATGCGTCCCATCCTCGAAAGTCGATGCAGCACCAGCCCTGACCCCTAAATTCATTTTCCCGCTGAATCGCTCAGTTAGGTTTTGCCAGGAATCGCGTTCCCGTTTTTGCCAGCGCCTATGTATGGGGGCCTTGCTCAGCGGTTTCAGCAAATGCACGGACGCGCCGAATGAATGGAGTAATTTGGATGCTGGGAAGCTTTTTTCAATTTGCATAAATTCTCACTACTAGAAAAAACATTCCAATTCAGATAACAAATCGATTCACGGACCTATTCCAAGAACCGAAGGTGCTTAATGCAATTCGTCAATGCCAATTTGAGCCTGTTCAAAAAGCATCAGAAAAAAGGTGCAGTCCTCGCGCTGCGAAGGTTGAAAAATTTCCAGGCCGTTTACCTAGCAATGGACCCAGGCATAGGAAAGACCGTAACGGCAATGATCATTGCCGACCGGCTTGGCATTCGCCCGTCATGCTTCGTTTACGTGTGTCCGGGGTCATTGGAAGCCAACGTGGAAGCCGAATTCGAGAAATGGGGCTATCCAAAGCCAATGATAGTCTCCGACTGCATGATCGATTCTGCATCTTTACCTGCGACGATAGATTTCCTAGTCCTAGATGAAGCCCATCGGTACAAAAATGAAAAGACAAAACGAACGGTCGCTGTAATTCCTTTGATAAAGCGAGCCAAAAAGATTGCTTTACTATCAGGAACACCGTTGCCAAATACGCGGCCCGTCGAACTATGGACGGTTTTAAAACACTGCGCGGGTGACGTATTCGGAACGGACTTTATTCGATTCGCGCGGGCATTCTGCGCACCGAAGAAAACTCGATTCGGCTGGAACTTTTCTGGGTTCTCGCGGCCCGATAAATTCAAATCGAAATTGTTTTCCAGTTTTATGGTTCGAATTAAAAAATCCGAAGCCGACTTGCCCGAAATTACCGAAGGGCTGATTGTTGTTGGAAAAGGAGTAAAACCCGAATTACAAAAACTTGAAACAGAAATATTAAAAACCCTTACGCGATCAGCTGAAGGGGAATTGCTATTTGATCATTTGGGGGAAAACCCCCATTACGCGACCTATATGAAAGAAATGGGAATATTCAAAATCAATTTGGTGCTACCTATTTTGGAAAACTTCCTATCGTCAGGTCAAAAGATCATAGTATATGCCCGGCACGTGGAAGTTTTAGATACGCTGTATACCAGCCTGAAAAATTACAAACCCATACTGATCACGGGAAAGACGCCTTTAAAGGTTCGGAAGTTTGAGGTCGATCGATTTCAGAACGACCCCACCTGTCAATTGGCTGTTTTGAGCGTCGGGGCGGGAATTCTAGGCTGGAACATGCAAGCCGCCGATCGCGTGTGTTTCGTGGAAACGTCGTGGCGTGACGGCGACAATGAGCAAGCCACGGGAAAAGCAAATCGCCTCGGTCGCACCAGCAAATTGATATGCCAGTATTTCGTCGTTAAGAATTCCCTGGACGCTAAACGCATGGGTCAGGTATTAGCAAAAAGAATAAATTCAATTTGATTCCCCTTCGGAAGGAAAAACCATGCGTTTAGTATTTGAAATCTCTAAGGATGAATTGCTTGCTGCGCTCAAATCCTCGGACGGCGATACAATTTCGGTATCAGCTTCCCCACGTGCAAGCGCTCAGCAATTGCCGGCCGCTCCTAAAGCGACCCCAGCCGCTGCACCTAAAGCGGCCCTCGCAGCACCAGCCGCCGATTCCAAAGGTAAGCCGGGCCGAAAATCAAACGCTCAGAAGGAAGCCGAAGCCGCCGCTGCAGCTGCAGCTGCATCCACCGATTCCGAGGAATTGGACCTTGACGCCGAACTGACCGGGGAAACAGGCGGCGACGTTGACGACGATATGGAAGCGCTATTGCAGGACGACGACGAAACCGAAGCGGAAGCCGAGGACGAATTGATTGGAAATGATAACGTCCTGAAAAAGAAATTGGCTGACGCGCTGCAAGCCAACAAAAAGAAAAACAACGGCAAGGCCGGCCCCGCGACTGATATCCTTCGCAAATATGCCCCGAACCTTTCCATATCCGAAGTAAAGAAAAAGGACGTGCCCGCGCTCCTGAAAGACCTAGGCAAATAGGTTTTGGCAAGGAAGCATTCGGTCCTAGGACCGTCAGCCGCTGAGCGTTGGCTCGCTTGCCCCGCTTCCATTGAATTGTCCAAGGGTTGTCCTAAGCCGCCGCCTTCCCGTTACGCGCTGGAAGGCACCGACGCCCACGATTGCCTAGAGTATTTTATGAATCGATTGGGGACCGAGGATATCGAAGCCGAAGTCAAACAGGCACGGATATTTTGGCCCCCTTCGATGATCAATCATGCTTTAGATTCCATGGGAAAAATAGTTGCGCTTCGGCCCGATTCCGACTATTCCGAACTTCTAATTGAACGAAGGGTTCGCATACAGGCGGTCCCGGAATGTTACGGAACGCTGGACTACGCTTGGGTAGATTTATGGAATCGCCTCGTCGTCATTGATTACAAATACGGGCAAGGGCACGCCGTGGATGTAATTTCGATAGCAGGCGAATTGAATCCTCAGCTTATGATTTACGCGACCGCGTTGGCTGAAGAATACGACTTCGCATTTGAGACGGTGCAAATTAATATCGTCCAACCGCGAATTAGGGAAAAGGTTCCCCAGGAAATAGTCATCACGCCTCGCGACCTGATTGACTTTCGAGACAATGTTTTGATTCCTGGTATTGACGCGACGAAACAATGGAACGCGGCAACGGTTCCAGGCGGTCATTGCCGCTGGTGTCCTGCGAAGGACGTGGCCTGTTTCGTTTGGAGAGATGCAGATTCCACGGCACCAGCCGAAGAATCATATTTTGATTTCGATTAGTTGGGGCCGGATAACCCCGACAACAAACAGCCAATTTTGAGGTAAAAAATGGCAACAGGTAAAAAAGTCCCTTTGGTGCGAGTCGATCGATCACGTCACATGTTTATTTCCCCTCCTGGTATCCTCAGCTTCCCCCACCTGTTTACCCCCCGCGCTGTAGAGGAAAATCAAGAGCCCTCGTTCTCTTGCGATATTCTTTTTGCTGACCCTGAGGATTTTAAAAAGCCCCACGTTGGTAAAAAGGCAAGTATGCCGAGTATTCTGCAGTGTATCCAAAACGTGAAGATCGACCAATGGGGCAAGGATAAAACCAAGTGGCCCAAATTCGCTAAGCCCAATATTAAAAAGGGTAACGAAAAACAATACGACGACGGCACCGTCCTGCAAGGGTATGAGGACGTGCTGTACATGACGCTGCGCACGGGCCAGAAATACCCGCCGCGACTTTTCAATATCAACGGTTCGCCGGCACGCCCTGAGGATTTGTACGGCGGCGCTATCTGTCGGGTCCAAGTCCTATGCCGACCTTATTCGACCCCGCTAGGCAAGGGTGTTTCCCTGCGCCTCGTCGCGGTTATGAAAGTCGCGAAGGGCGAACCGTTTGGTATCGGCGGCGATATGTTTGATTTCGAAGGCGACGAGGACGAATTGCAATTGGATATCGACGGCAATGAATCGGCCGACGAGGAATTCGACGCTATTACCTTCTAAAGTTTTTGCCTCTTTTTACCGAAAAGTGAAAAGGCCAACGGGGTTTAGGGTCAGTTCGGTCCTAAGCCCCCTTTAAATTTTAGGAGCAAATCATGCGTTACGTAATAATTCCAATTCTGGTTTTGATCACGTCGGGTTGTGTCGGTCGCGGGAAGTGGTGTACGGGCGAACCGCTGAAGGAAGGCGAGTGGTGCGAACAGACTTCCCGTCGCCCTAGCCGCGCTGCGCCTGTTTACGACGGTCGGGAAATCATTTCGGATACTGAGCGGGCCCAGGTCATTGGAATGGAAACCCAGAAAAACAATTGCATAAAAACCAGCCGGTCGAACGATGAATTGATTTCGTGTTTGCAGGGAATTAAATAATGGGAAAAGCGGCCCTCAAAATGCTTCCTTCAGCCCCCGCCGCCGATCAGCAATATATGATCGTCGATTTTGAAACCAAGTCCCTAGTGGACCTGACCGTCGTCGGGGCCTTCGAATATGCTTCCCATCCTTCCACGTCAATATTATGTACAGGCTGGAAAATTGGAACGCGTCAGCACCTGGGCGAAACGAAAGTCTGCGAGGACGTTTCGGTGGAATTCCTCGGTGCGCTCCTGGACCCGACTATCCACCTCGTCGCTCACAACGTATTTTTTGAATTGTCGATCATTATGCAGGTGCTCGCGCCGAGGCTTCCCCCGGAACTTGCCGACGCCTTGAAACAGATTCCGCTGAGCCGCTGGACCTGTACAGCTGCAATGAGCCGTCGCATGGGTTTGCCCGGCAAGCTGGAAAAGGTCGGGGCGGCCCTAAACCTTCCGGTCCAAAAAGATATGATCGGTCATGAGGTCATGCTGCGCCTGAGTCGCGGCGGCGAACCTGAAGTGGGCGATATGGAATCGCTCCTGCTTTACTGCGCTGACGATATCGAAACCGAGGCGCTGGTATTCCAAACCCTTCCCCAGCTGGACGCCTATGAGCGGGCTATTTGGGAAGCCGATATCAGAATGAATATGCGCGGCTTCCTAGTCGATCGAAGCCTGATCACCAATTCCATATTGGGGGCTAGTCGAATTAAAGGCTGGTGCGATAACGAATTCAAAAAAGCCGTTGGAAGCGCAGGCGGGAAAAAAGATTTAAATTCTGCTAGGCAAGGCAAACGACTTTTGGCATACTTGCAGGAGCGCGGTTATGACCTACCAAACTTTCGCGCGATCACGGTCGCCAATTGCCTTCGCGAAACCGGAACACCCGACTGGGTTCGGAAACTCCTGCAGCTTCGGCAAATCGCCGCAAAATCCTCAATAGCGAAGTTCCTCATATTCGAACAGGTTTCCCGGTTCGACGGTCGAATACGTGACACGCTTCTGTATTACGGCGCTCACACTGGGCGTCAGGCGGCGATGGGGGCCCAGCCCCAGAACATTCCCAATCAGGATAAAACGCTCAGCGACGAGGAAATTTCCCTCGGTATCGAATTGATTTTGAATCGCCGATTCGACGATATCCAATTAATGTTCGAAAACCCAAACCTGCTTTACGCCTCAGTCCTGAAGCCGGCAATCATTGCTGAGCCCGGGAAAGAATTCCACCACGCGGACTTCTCAACAATTGAGGTCCGCGTTTTGTTTTGGCTCGCAGGGGAATTGAAAGGCTTGCAGGCGATTAGAGACGGCCGCGACCTCTATATCGAAATGGCTTCCCGAATCTATAATATCAGCGTCCACGATTTGACGATCGCCCGCGAAGCCGGGGAAGCCTGGGCCAATCAAATGCGTCAGCTGGGGAAACAAACGGTTCTCGGTGCCGGGTTTGGTATCGGCGTCGGGGGCATTGCCTTTCAGCGATCGTGCCGGAACTATGGTTTGGAAATCGCCTTGCCCCTCGCAGCTAAGGCCGTTGTGACTTATCGCAACGCCTTTCCCGCCGTCGTCGCATACTGGTATGCAGTCGAAAAGGCCGCTATCGCCGCGATGCAGCATTTCGGTAAAGCGTTCAAGGTGGGTCGCCTTCGATACGTGGGTGTAAAAGATAAGGAAGGCCGGAAGTTCTTACGGCTCATACTTCCTAGCGGTCGATCGATGTTTTACTTTTCGCCTGAAATCCTTTACCAGCGCCACGGTCATGAGGCTAAGCCGACACTGACGTTCCTCACTTACAATCGCGAGCTAGGGAAAATGGTTCGGGAATCAACGTGGGGCGGGAAGCTGGTGCAAAACGCAACGCAGGCCGCCGCGCGTGATATTACTATGGAAGCAATTGTCAAACTGGACCGCGAAGGGTTTGACCCAATCCTAGCGGTCCACGATGCAATCATAACTGAGACTGATATCGGGCGCGAGGATTCGCCTTTCGACCTGATAAAAGAAAACCCCACTTGGTGCCCGGAAATTCCGATCGGTATCGAGTATTACACCCAGGAGCGTTACGGATGAATACCCAAACAGCTGAAAGACCTTTGTACTCGTCAACACCAAAGCCCGGAAGCATTTCGGAAGTCGGGGCCTATTTAAAATGCAAGCTTCCGTACACCGACCGCGCTTACCTTTACACGCGAAAGGAATTAGACCGCGCGATCAATAACGAACTGACCTCAGCGGAAAAGCAAGTGATCAAAACCCGAACTGAGCGCTATCGATGACCCGACCTGTTTGCACGATTTGTAAAAAATCAGCCTGGATTTCCCGGGCTGGTATCTGCATTCCATGTTCGGAAAAATTAAAACCCACCGAACCTATCGACGATTTCCTTCCGCTAAGACCGACGATCAGTCTGGAAATACCGAGGGAAAAACTCCTGGTGTGTATGAAAATTTTGGAGGACTTCGCGATTCAAAACATAGGGAAAATGAAAACGATTGAGGAACATGAGCGCGTCGCCGATGCAAGTCAGGTCGCCTGCTATATGCGCTGGAGGTTAGAGAAGTCCCATGATAAAGGAAGCCCAGCCGTGGATTGAAACTAAGTATTTTGTTGAATGCCCGAACTGTGAATTCCTTTACACGTTGGAACAGCGTGTCGATGAATCGTTTGTTTTGAACTGCGATCAGTGTGAAAAATCGTTTACCGTGCTCCGTTTAATTTGAAAGGTTGATCATGAAAAAAGCTTCCAAGTTTCCAATCGTCAACGCGAAGGTCAAATCAAAATGAAAACACTCGTCATATTTATTCGAGGCGAAGGGCGCGGGGGAATTCCTCACGCGGAAATTTTTGATAGGGACCTCGCGCATTGGGACGGTTTCATTATGAACACCGTGCAGCATGAGGAACGCGACCCGTCCACCCAAAGGGAAATGGAGGATATGCTAGGGACCGGCCGTAAAGTGGAAATGGAAAACGGCTGGTTCCAATCCGACGATTGCAAACAGACCGTTATTTGCGGCGGGCATTTTTGAGCCTCAGCCGTTCGCGGTTCCAATACACCAGCCCGCCGAACCTATGGACCGCCTCGTAATAGGTCCAAGCCGATCGACGGCGTAACCAGCGCATGAGCCGATTCGGGTTTGATTCTTCGATCAGCACCAGCATGTTTTCGAGGAACACCCGGTCGGCAATATCTTTATCAGCGTGTGTTTCCCCAACCATGTACATATAGTCGTGGACGCAGCAAGCCCTTTGAATCGAAAGACCCCAAAGGGAATCAGGCACTAAACCGTCCAAGGTGTTTTGCGGGCCGCACGCGCATTGCTCAGGCGGCGAATATCCTTCGGGCAAAAAAAGCAAAGGGGCCCCCTATGGGTTATACAATCCACAAAAAAGTTTTGATTGATACTAAAGCGACGCTGTTATGCGGCGCGAAGCATAGGCGGAAAGTGTGGGCGAATGACGACTGGACTATCGTCACTTGCAAAAATTGCCTGAAGCGTTGCGACCCCGATACTCTTAAGACGGTCGCAGACACGCGCGCGCAACGGTTTCGGGCGTTTCCGATCGAGGAGACTTACGTAAGAACCTAGGGAAAGTCCGTACTCCAAGCGTTTGCGACGACGAAAAGATTCCAGTGAAATAACTGGTGCCATATTTTAAAACCCCACGTAAGGAGTGAAACAACCGTGAGCGATTTTAAATCGGAACTGACCGGCCTATTAAATAGGCATTCAATGGAAAACGCGTCGAACACGCCTGATTTTCTTCTAGCCAACTTCCTTTTAGATTGTTACACTGCTTGGAATATTGCCGTCAAGTCCCGTGACGATTGGCATGGGTTCCAAACCCGATTCGCCGCTCAGCAAGCCCTGACCCCTCCATTTGATTCCCAGACTAATCGAAACAATGACCCGCTCAGCAATCAGCTAAGCGAGCCCTAAGCCTTTTCACGGACCTCCTGCGTTCGCTCAAACCCCATCAAGGTTTCCATAACGGCGACCTTGATCTTGAGGCGCAGGAGGTCTTTCTGCATCGCGCGCGTGTCGCGATCAATCCGATCAATGAGCCGCTTCAGAAAGAACGCATTGACCCCCAGGAGCAAGCTGCTCACGCCCAGCATGATTTGCGTTTGGGTGTCCATAGGGGAACTTCCGCTTCCAAGTCGTTACAACTTTATGCACCACTTCCCTAGGGTCGGGAAGGACTTCCAACAATTCGCTGGGGTCGCAGCGGTCCATAAAAATCGAATTAACGATTCCGATCGCAGGCGCACCGTTACGTATCGGCCGTCCCATCGTGATATTGAGGGAAGCGTCGCGGAAGGGCCAAATATAATCTGGGTGTTTCGCCGATGTTATCATGATCGTGTGGTTATCAAAAGCCCCACTGATATGTACGGGCGACGAATCGTTTGATACGAGTAGCGGCGACAATCTGATAAGGCCGAACAATTCCCGAAGAGTTGTTTTATTTCTTAAGTCCAAACACCCTTCAGAATTTATATCCACGGTGCCCCGCCAGTTATCTTGATAGGTTCGACCGATCAATGCGACCTTCAGCCCTTTCCTAATAATACCTTGGATAACTTCGTTCCACCACTCGACTGGAAATGTTTTCGATTCCCAGGAAAGACCGGCGTGAATCAGGACGTGATCGCTGACGTTCGAATAAACTTCCCCGGGCGATTTCAAAACGATACGTCGGTGCGCGTCGGGAAGCATGCCTCGGAACACTGCAAGCGAGGCATAATCTGCCGGGCGCATTAGATTGTAATTGGCAATCGGCGGGTCAGGGAAAAGGAAAAATCTAAGGTGCCCCATATCCTTCGCGGTTTGACCTGGGCCCAGTATCGTGGTGTTTGGATAGTCAATCAAGTGATCGAATACTTCTATGAATTCCGATTTGATAACGATTTCCGCTTCCGGTTCCATGACGGTGCGCACGTATCGAATCACGGGTTCCGTTGCAACAACGTCGCCCAGCGCGCCGGCCGTTTCCAAGTAAAGGCGTTTGCGGAAAACTGGAACGCTTCCTTCGCGATGATAGGCACGGAAGGTATCGGCAATTTTCATCCACGCTAAGCGGTTCGGCTCATGGTCGCGTCCCTCCTGCGATTCAAACCCATCGCCGAAGTTTGCGATAAAGCTATCCTCAATCTGTTCCCCAGTGATCGGAAGCGTTCGCAGCATTCGATTCATTCGATGGGGAAGCGAGAACCACTTTACCTTTCGCTCATGCACGCGCTGGGCAAATATAACCTGTTCCTCACGTGGTGATACCGGCGTTGCGGGTTCGGCAAAAAGTTCCGTGTGGCAAGCTTCGGCGACGATCACGCTAAGGCTGAAAATATGCTTCAGCGGTTCTTCGGCCGTGGCGGGAAGCAAGTCCTTAGCAAACGCCTTCAGTGCCGGATTGCATTCCGATTCATCGAACGCGCCCAGGGTTCCACGTGGAACGAGTTCAAACAGATTGGGGCAATCGAAGCGCACCAGCACCGTGGGGTCAAGGTAAACGACGCGATCGAATTCCCTGAGCGCCCGGCGAATGATTCGGAACTTAGCGGCCGTTGCGTTCTCATTCGGAAGCGGATCAAAAACATTCGACACTGCGCCCAGGCGCGAACAGTATCGTTCGATTGCTTCGGAACTTTCAGCATAAAGCGTCCTCGTAAACTCGTCAGCGATCAGCGATAGCACGGCAACTTTCATTTGTTGGTAAACCCCCACGATTCAAATAGGACCCGTGCGCGCCTTGCATCCGTTGCCCGCGCCTCGTCCGACTTTTCGTCGTTACCGAAATGCACCAGCAATTTATCAAGGGTATGGGCGGGCAATAGTCCATCGAATCTAAGCCCGTACTTAGCTAGGTTCAAGCTTAGAATATACTCGTCAATGTTGAATTTCCGCTGAAGCTTTTCCAGCAACGGTTTCCAGTCAGCCCAGGGTTCCCAAAGGTCATGCGTCAGATTTGACGAAACGATAAAGTTCCCGGCTATTCCCTGGAAGTGTCCGCACCTTTGAAAGTATGGGTGATAGGGAAACATTTGCCGAACGTCGGTCCCCATTGCAAACCGAACCTGGGAAGGGTCGCCCTTGGTAAAGTCGGGCGTGTCTGGGTGTATCATCGTGTCAGCGTCCACCAGAATATTCCACTCAGCACCAGCGCCCAGGCCGTGGACCTGAAGCTTTTCCATGCTGATAGGTGCGTCCGGGTAAGCACGAATCATGATCACGCCCAGGTTCGCGCCTATCTTTTCCGCGTATCGTTCGATCGTCGGCAAGGTATAACGCATGAGGTCCGGGCGATAGTCACCAATGTTTAGAACGAATACGTTTTTCATCCGTTAACTTCCACCAATAGCGCGTCGCAAACTTCGAATCGCAGCGGCCCGAATTGAAACCCGGCCGCCGTCAGCACGTGCAGGATTTGTTGGCCCGCTGTTACGCCTATGGTTTTTGACGCGATCACTTCGAAGCTTGGATTTGAATCGACGAAATTTTGAAAGACCGCGACTGGACTTGATTGAGCCACGCGGTTTCCTAAACCCAGTTCGCCGTTTTGATTCCGGCCCCAACCATATATTGCCCCGCTCACGCCGCGAGCAAATATATTGTTTCCAGTGTACGGAAAGATTTCGTCGATAGGCTCAGGCGCTTGGACGAGAACCGGACTTGATACGTGGACACCCTGCGTCCCTTGCCCCAGGTATCCGTAGAAGTTGAAACCCCAGGAGTAAAGGTTTCCATCAAGGTCAAGCGCGAAGGTGCCCTCCTGGGTGTCCCAGGCGTTTTTAAATGAATAGCCCCCCAGGACCGCGACCGGGGAACTGCGATACACCAGCCCGCCTTGATTGATACCAAGCCCGCCGTATTGAGAACCGCCCCAGGTCCATAGTTTATTGTCAGCGTCAATTGCCATGCCCCCGCCGTTGCGGGTCTTTACCATAATCCAAGTCTGGGCCCCGGCGACCGCGACCGGCGACGAGAACTTGGTAAGCGAGCCGCTTCCATCGCCCAGCGTGCCTGACCCTCCATTGTCGCCCCATGCCATGATTTTACCGTTCTTAAGCAGGGCAAATACGCGTCCGCTGTTATCGTTATCCGAAGCAATACTTGTCATTCGAATAGCGCCTATTACAGCGGTCGGAACTGATTTGGAAACGATCGTATTGTCACCCATCATTCCACTACTATTTTCGCCCCACGAAAACGCCTGACCGTTCACGTCATTGATTCCGAAAATTGTAGCGCCTGAATTATTTCCTCCATAAACCAAACGCTGCATTTGATTGGTGGTTGTAATGTAAACCGGGGACGAACGATTTACCGTAGTCCCATCGCCCAGCTGACCGGAAGTATTCAGACCCATACTGAGCCAATCGCCGCCCACGTGCTGCAGGAAACTTTGGTCGAATCGTCCAGGACCTATGGAACGATACCGACCCGCTGCGATCAGGGTGGGTGACGATCGCGATATGATATCGCCGTGACCCAGTGCGCCCGTTGCATTCGCGCCGTGTGACCACGCGGTCCCATCGCCCTTCAGCATGATCGCCCTATCGTAAAACAGACCGGGCCAACGCAACGGTGCCCAGGCGTGCCCACCCGCTTGCGTTACGGGTGACGATCGCCTGATATTCGTGCCGTCGCCCAGTTCGCCGCTTAGGTTTTGCCCGGACCCCAGGAGCGTGCCGTCATTCCTTTGGAGTAAAACCCCGCTACCAGCTGCGAATAATTTTCCCGACGTGCGTTCGATAGCTGACACTTTCAGACTAGTAACACCAGCCGCCACGGTGTAAGTTCCCCGCCTTGAAATGAATTGCCTCGTCGCATTCTTTTTCAACGCCGTTGCTAGATTGTCGGCTCGCATTTTAAAAGTCTGGGTTCCTGTATCCACCGCAACAACGTGCGCGGGGCTGAGGTCCGTTGCTTCGGTCAATTCAGATATCGTTTTGTTGGCCACGTCTTTTCCCCTTTAAAATACGAGTGTACAAGTGGTTGTAATTCCGTGCACGGAAATCATTTTGATAAAACGATTCATTCCCTCCTGCACGTTGATACCTATCGTCGATTGGAAAACAATGTTATCGGGCGTCGGTGTTTCGTGATCGACTACGGGGTCGAATACAAAACTCATGCCTTCGATTCTTTCCGCGACCCATTGATACAACGCGACGCCCAGGTTTCCCGCGTTTATATTCAGGATTCCCGGCGCGGGCGAACTGAAAACGATTTCAACGTCGTCGCCCCATATCGCGCGAAATATTTCCAAGTACGTTTCAAAGGTTCCTATCCTATCGCCTAGCTCATGTATTTTGTAAAAAGCGATTCGGTATAACTCCTGGGAAATTGCCGACGCGATATAGTCGCGCTGCAGTGCGAACATAACGTCGCCCAGGCTGTACGTGGAATAGGCCCCCGCGTAAAATGAATCGAAACCGTCCTCGATAGGTTCGATGACCTGAAGGAAGGCGTCGATAACCTTTTCCTCGCGATCGTCGTTCGGTTTGAATTTTTGGATTTCAATCATGCGACTGTCACCGCGATATCGTCCAATCCAATTCGAACTTTGTATTGGGTGTCTGATTCAAAAACGTATTCGTGCCACGCGATACCGTCGTCGCTCCATTCGAACACCACTTCGTCAGCCCAGGGAATATCCGTGATCGTCAGATATCGTTCCGGTTCGAATTGCCAACCAAGGCGATAGCGCGCATATATGTTATCGAAAATCATTTGCTTCAGTTCGACTTCGGTCGGAATATCAGCGTCCTTATTCGGCGACTTCGAAATGAAAACCCGAACCTGGAAATCCAAATACGTGGCAAGGTTAAAGCTGAAGTTCCACGGCTGACCGTTGCTTAGAATCAATGATTCAGTTTCGGTGCCGATTGTATGCACGCCGCCCGCCACGTATTGCCGAAGCAATTCGCAGATTTCAATTTTCCACTCAGGATAGTCGGGCGCGGTATTGTCGATATCCACGTACATCGTAATGGACCCTGCGCCCGGCACGGTGCTGACGATATAACCCGCCTCGTCGAATGCTTCGATGATTCCCTGTATTGTCGTCGCCGGCAATAGCATGCGCTCGTTTGTTTGCTCAATGTACTCCTGCAGCTTCAGGAAAATTTCGCTCGCCTTGACACCAAGCGCGACGAGTTTTTGAACTGGGCCGTAAAGATACTTATACCAGTTGGACCCTTGAAAGTTTTCCTGAGTGAAAGAAGTTCCCAAATTGAAATTGATTGCAAGGCGCATCTGTTCCATAACGGCTTCGAATGTTTCGGGCACGTAACCCGTATCCTGCGCGTAACTCATGAGGGGGTCGCTCCTGCCTGGTTTGTTTCCGAACTTCCAATATAGAATTGCAAGGTGGAAACGAATCGTTCCAAAACGTCAGTCGTTTGAGCGACGTTAACACCGTGCTGTAAAAGCCGTTGGATGCAATACGCCTTGAAACTTTCCGGCTGGATATTGAATTCAGATTCCAGGAAAAATTTCATATCGATTCCAAAAAACTCTGCGTACTCCAATGACGATAGCTGCACGCTCAGCACGTTGCCCGCGCGAGGGGCTTCGGTGCGCGTTACCTGCAGGTCTTTATCCGTGGGGTCGCCCATATCCAATATCATTGCAGGTTCCCTTTCAATGTTTCGAGGTCGCCCTTGATCGTGGTGATATCGCCCTTCAGCGTATTGAGGTCAGCCTTCGCAGTGTCCAGGCCGGTCTTAGCTGTATTGATCGCCGCGATATCGGGGGCTGACGCGGGGGGTTTCGGAACGCCGGCCGTGGCCCCAATGAGGAACGCGCTGGTATCTAATACCTGCAAAACAGTCGCGGCCTTGGTAAGCCCGTCGCCGGTCTTTTCCATTCCGGTCGCGATCTTTTCCATTGCATCGGTAATTTTCCCCAGGGCCGCTATCAGCTTTTCCAGCGTCGTATCGAGGTCGGGGGTTGCCTTCGGTATATAGATTGGTTCGTCGTCGTCCTGAAGGAACGCCACGCCTTCGGAGGGACCAATGCCCGCCGTAAGCCGAACGGCGTTTGGATGGGGAATGCCTTCGATGGTAACAATGTTGGTTTGGCATGACGCAGGTAAAACTTTCATAGGGGCCACGCCTCATAGTCGAACATGTTTAGGCGCTGGTTTTTCAAATCGATGAAACCCGAATAGGAAACCAATCGCAGGCCGGTCCCCAGTAAGCCCCCAGGCTGGGCAAGCATTTGTTGATACGTCAGAAATTCCTGACCTTCGATCAAATCCAAATACGTGGTTATGGAAAGTAACGGCACCACGTTCTCAGCCGGCAAGCTGTAAACGGTTTGGTTCGCGCGCATGAGTTCGCCGGGGTTTTCCCATTCGCCGGTTTTGATTGCAAGCCCCAGCCCCAGCGGTTTTCCAATGATCGAGTAGTTGACGATTTCCGATAGCGGTTCGAAAGTAAAGAAGTCCTGGACGCGAACCAGTTTGATATCGGTCAGCTTTTGGAAGCGAACCAATTCTTCGGGTGACGTTGGGAAAAATCGGAAGTATCCGAATTCGACGTTAACTTTCATCGTTCTGAAATCCAAACCACACGTTGTTTGTATCGGGGTCCTTATACACGGCGTACAGGCCCTGGACGAAAAGGTTTCGCCCTAGGAAATTGACCGGAAGGAATGCGTCGTCGTAATAAATGCTGACTTCGTTTCCTTGACTGACGACGAATGTTTGTATGCCTCGTCCTTCCAGATTCATAACGAAGCTGCGTTGCACCAGTCCCGTTGCAACGAAGTCGGGCAAGTTGAATATCTTATACCAGTCGTAAACCTGAGCCATAGTTACCCCAGCGGAATCGTCGTCGTGTTCTTCGGAACTGGTGGAATCGTTTTGGTGATTTCGTCAGCCTGTTCGTTCAAAGGAACGTCGCCGAATTTCTTCGCAGTGCTGAGCGTGATATCAATATTCAATAGGTCGGTATTCATTTCCGCGACCGAACTAAAGTGGTGCAGCTGCGCCTGGAATATAACGGTGGACCCGCGCAGATAGCTGATAGCGTATTCGGCCGTTGCGACCTTTGGCATGATCAAGTCGAGGACCGCGAGTAGGATAGGCATAAACGCGGAATGCTGCGAGGCGACTAAGTTGATTGTCAGGAGGGAATTCAGGCCGGTCTGTTTGATATCCACCTTTTTTGTTTTCGTCGGATTGAGCGGGTCCTTCCGCTGATCGTGGATGATTTCCGTATCAAGGTCGATCGTCCTGGTTTCATTGGTGACGAATATTCCCGTGACCTGTTCGCTCAGATAAATGGGAATGGGGAAGCCGATCGATTCAGCTATCTCGGCACCGAACGGAATGAAATCAAAAAGGCTTATAAGCTTTTTGTTGTATATGTGAAAAATGATAACTGGGTCAACGCCGTCCAATGCCATTACTTGCGGCCCCTATCTTTTGAAAACCAACCGTTGATTGTTTCGCCCAGGCTTCCGACTTTTTCCCAAACTGTTTTGATTCCACCCGTGACCGTCGTCACTGATTCATCGATCTTAGTCAGCATGCCTTCGAACGTCGTGACGATGCTATCCTTTAGGTCCGTGATCGTCGTGCCGAAGTCGATCGCCGCCTGTTTGATTCCCGGCCAAAGTTCCTCCTGAAAGAACTTGCCGTACACCTCAATCGCTTCCTTCCCTTCGCGAATAAACTTCAGCGCGTCGGGCATGTATTTCGTCATGAGGTCGGTCAGCATGTTTTCAATTTCGCGCTGGGTCCGAAGCATTTCAAGTTCAAGGCCCGACGCCGGCCCGAAGCGCCTCAGGGAATCAGTATCGATTTCATTTCTGGCCCGGGTAATTTCGTCCAGCTTTTTTGCAACGTCAATGTTTATGAACTGCGATTTGGAAACGAAATCTTTCGCCTCGGTTTCCGCTCGCAGGATATCGCGCTCCTGACTTACGGTGTCAACGCGCGCCACGGATTTCGTCAGCACCTGCGACGTTGGCAAGTCTTTCGCGAGCCTTTGAATTTCCTCGTCGGGTATATTTAAAAAGGCTTGCACGCGCCCGCGCATCTTTTCGCCGAACAGTTCGTTTTGGATTGTTATCTGCTGATCTTTCGGCAAGTCGCGAACGGTCTGCATAAACTGAAAGAAGTTCTCGGCCGTGTCGCGCTCCGAAATGAATTCCTTTAGAATGCTGGGCTGGTTCTCAGGGGTCGGACCTATTTCGGTTCGCTGTTTATCATTGTCGCGTTCCTTTACGATCGCCGCTTGGAACTTGCCCAGGAGCATGCGCAGGGTTTCCGGTTCCACGCCCTTTGATTTTGCGACCGACTGCAATCTGAATAGCTTGCCCGTACTGGTTTCCAAGTCTTCGGCCGCGTCAGTCGTATCGCCCGCCGTCCCCATTATTCGTTCGATGATACCTTCCGCTTTTTCCAACGGATTTAAAATCTTCGCAACAAACCCCGCGACGAGCGCGAGGGGCCCCGTTATTTTCGCCGTAAACTTGAAACCCTCGCCGAATTTCTTAGCGAGTTTCGCGAACCGATCGGCGAGCGTCTTGAACATTTTTTCCATGCGCGCTTGATCGATTTGAGGAATCAGTTTTAAGACTTCGGATATCATGCAACGCCTCATAGAACGCGATGTTCACAACTTCTTGCAGGGTCAACTCAGGGTGCCTTGAAAAAACGCCTCGGATATCGATCGAGAAGTTTCTAATCTTTTTTTTTCTTCTTCGCTTACTAGATTCACTTCGATACGCGATAGCTCAAGGCATACTTGCACGACGATTTCAAATATCTCGTCAGGCTTCAGGTTCTTCAGATTGTCTTTCGAGTATCCGACACCGTTCGCGTCAGCTGCGAAACTGATCAGCGCTATTATTTCATCGTCCTGAAGCTGCACCAGCGCGACGGCCTTTCGAATCATGACTTCGATATTCGCCGGCTCGCGAACTTTAAATGAATGAAAGAATTCCTCGAAAGGTATGTGGGCGTAGTCGGGTATCATATTCAGACCGAGTAACAACGCGTTGAAACCGTTCAACGCCCTCATGGAAGCGTAACCCTTGATTGGAAGCAATTGGACTTTCACGTAAACCCCCTGCAAAAATAGGTGGGCGCTCCCCCCACCACGGCCCTAGCTGGGTCCTGCTTTTCAAATTACGTTTTATGTATTTCGTCCATATCGAACGATTCAAATATCAGCGCCGTGTTCAGCGATTCAGCGGAATCGTCCATACTCAATTGCTTCGGCGACTGACTGATAACCGCGTTCTTCGCGATCTTAGAAGAACCGTCAACGCGGGAAACGACCCAGGCTTCCAGTCGGGTCTGGGCCTTGAACGCGTCCTTCAGCAAGTTGTGTGTGGCGGCCGTCATACCAATGACCGTCAACGTCATTGTTTTGGCTTCCTTCAGGCCCTCTCGATACGTGAGCCCCACGGTGTTCTTAGCGTTCGCGCCGCGAATGATTCGCGTGCGTTCCGGGTCCTCGATCGTCACGTTTTCCACGTGATCGAATTCATAGTTGACACCGTTGATCGAAAAACCAAAATCGCATTCATACATTCTGAAAATTGCCACGGCTTAATCCTCCATTGTGAAAAAGGTTTTTTCGATCAGAGTGTCGAACGCATTTCCCCGAACACACGCCAAAGGGCCTTCGGTTCCGCGACGTTGATTCCACCCGTTGCAACAAAGTTATCCTGCAGGAGTGAAATTGAAATCACGCCGGCCGAAATCAGATTCGTCGCGACGTATCGTTTGTTTATGATTTCCTCCTGAAGGTGCGATTCCAATAGCGCCGCCTGTTTGATCGTGTAGTCAGGCTGGTTTGCCGATATCCACTGCAGCGATTTGGATTGCAAATCAATGCGCACGTTCTTCAGGATGTAAGGCGCGACGATTGCCTTTCCACCGACCGCAAACAGTGCAAGTCGTTTTGAAAATTCCTCGTCGCTTATAACGAACGAAACCTTATCGTCGAAAAGAGAATTGGCTTCCCCCAGCTGATCAACGCCGTCGTCAACGGGCATCGCGATGTATTGCTGATTAGTCCAATTGGAAAGATTCGATAGGAGTTTCCCGAACGCGAAGAACATGTTCTTAGCGCCGTTCGCCGCGTCATGGAAAAAGCCGACTTGGTTTTCTGCAGCTGCAAAAGCCGCCGCCTCGTCAGCGTCGTCGAAACTCATGCCCAGCACGCCGTCCCAGGCACCAAGCGCGAAGCCGTCGCCGCCTGCAAGGGACGCCTCAACAAAGGACGCCTGAGCCGTGGCCCCGCCGCCGCCGCCGATTGTTACGGGGTCGATCAGGAGCATGGCCGCTGCGCTCAAATCAATTTTGGTTTTGATTTGCGTCGCCGTCGATACCGTCGATTCGATCGTCACGGAAATTTTCTTTCCCACAACGCTGACCGATTCATTGCCCGCTGTTCCCCCGGTCAGGAATTCAACGCTGATATCATTGCCGGCCGCGCCCGTGTCCTTCGCCGTAAACGTCAGCTGAGCCTTGACGAGTGTCGCGGCCGTGGCTTCCAAATCATCCTGGTCCCAATCGTCGGTCAGGAGCGTCGTGTAAGCTTCCGGCCCGTGTTCGTTCAAGGCTTCGGAAAGGTCCAGGGTGTTCGCGAGCAAAATGAAAACCTTGCTCATACCAGCGTTGAAAAGTTGTTGAGGATTGGTGTTATCAGTCCTCACAGCTACCTCGGTCATTGTCGCGCATTCGTAAAGACTGCCGACGTTCGCCTCCTGACCCGCTTTAGGTTTTGCCACGACGATCGCCTGCTTTAAAAAAGCGGTCGATGCTGCAGGCGTCGGCGTGATAACCGAAATGGGAAAAACATAGTCGAGCAAAAATTTCGTCATGCGCGTTTACTCCTCAAAAATCAACGCTGGTTAATTCGCCCTTATCAGGATCGTATTGGGAATCGTATAAGAACATAAAAGCCGACCGAGTTTCCTGCAGGTTCTGAAGCCTAGCGGGTGATTCGGGAAGGACCGTGTCCATTTGAAAAAACGAAAGGCCGCTTCGATACGCGGGGGTCGAACGTTCAACGGCCTTTGTAAAGAATCCGAAAGTCACATTGTCGTCACGCGAGAACAGCACCAGCTGACCCATGACCTTATCAAGTATCCGATCGCCTTGAACGCGCGGCCGGCACTTCTGGACCTCAACAAAAACCACGTCCTGTTCCAGCGCTTCGCTTCCGTAGTTCGGCGCTTCGAATTTCACGGGCATTTCGAATATCGTTTTCAATCGGTTTTCGAGGTCGGCTTTAAACATTCCGTTTCCTCGGTTTCACAACGCGCGCGATGATATGCCTGAAGAACTGGGCCGTATCCACCAGCTTCCAATCGAAGCCTTTACGGGCCTTCGCTTCGGCGGAGTTTCGCCCGTACATCTTTTTCCAAATGGGGTTTCGAATCACCAGCTGCAGCGCGGCTTCGGCTTCCTGTTTGGACCCCTTGCCTTGCATGTAAGCGAAGAATGATTTTTTCATATCACGAATATCGTGCGACTTCGGACGGTCGAACGGCCGTTTCAAATAATCGACTTTATGATCTTTCCGAATGCGCTCAGACAATTCGCCCAGCGTCCCATCGTTATGCTTCGAGGATTTCTTTCGGACCTTTTTCCCATTGAGGGAATCATGCCCGCGTGATTTCGGAAGCGCGCGTTTATGGGGTTTATCTTTTAGGATACCCGCCTGCGCTTCGAGGCTCGCGAACTTCGCGACTAATTTCTTTTTGAATCGATTGTCCAGTTTGAATATGGGTTTCATCATAACGCTGACCCCACGAAAATATTGGACGATGCAACGGTGCCGTTTCCTGAAACAGTAACGCCCTTCGCTTGGTAATAGCCTTGGAGTTTTTTCACTGAATTGTCTGCGTTGCCCCTCGCGATCAGCACCGACTTGAGCGCGTTGTATGACGCCGTATCGTAAACTTGCTGAAGGCCGGCCGGCAAGGCGTTGAATTCCAAGTCGGTCAGCGATTCGCGATTGATAAAGGCGAGAACCGAATTCAAAAACGATCGCATAATTTTCCCTCCAAATTGGTGGACGATCAAACGCAGGGTAAAGCTTCCAAACTTCCCGACGCCTGATCGTCCTAGAGAACAGGGGGTTCTCTTTTACGCCAGCGTTGCCGGCTGACGTATCACGCCACCTTTCGCCAGGACTTCGGTCATCATTGACCCCATGACGAAATTGAACCACAGATACATTTTTTCCTCGTTCTCGCCTTGATTCATCAGCGATGGGAAATCTGTATAGTGGAGTTTTACTTGATCAAGGTTCGCAACAATCCAACCGTTCGCACCTGCAGGCGTCGCCGCCGTTGGCAATTTCGCGAACGAATAGTTATCGCCGAGAACTTCTTTCAAAACCGTTTTCCACGCCTTCGCAGCGGCGGGATAAATGGAATCATAAACGGGCGTCAGGCCCGAACCGTAGAACAGAATCAATTTCCGGCCGGCAACGTCGTCAGCCTGCGTTGCCGTCGCCACAACTTTAGAATGGAAATCGGTCAAACGGGAATCACCCGCCGCGATCGCCGTTGAATCATTGAGAACGTAGTTTGCATCGGCGCTGTAATACAAACCGTTGTTGAGCATATTGCTGTTCGACGTGCCGTCGCCGAATAGGAAAAGTTCGTCGGCTTGCAGCTGGTGTTCGTCGAGGACTTGAGTGGTTGTGTCCTCAACTCCTTCGCGGTTTTGGAATTCTGAAAGTTGAAACTGGGTCGCGAGGAAATACTTCTTAAAAGATTTCTTTCCTTCAGTGACGTTGACCTGACGAATCTCAGTGTCTTTCGGCGTGATATGTTTCGCGCGAATATCACCAACGGCTTGCACGCGACGAAAGTCCATTCGACCGACTTCGCGCTCATACTGTTGGCTTTTACTGAGAAACAAAGGATAGATAGGCTGATAGACTGGAGTATAGTCGCTCATGAATTCGTCAACGGTACGAAGCACAATTTTATCGGTCGGCATTCTGTTACTTCCTATTTAAAAAAGGATGAAATGAAATTCAAATCATTCGAACTTACGTCGTGGCCCCGGAACTTTAGTGATCGGTTTCGCTGCGTCCGACTTGGGTTTTCGGTCCAGGACCTTTCCAAGTTTATCTGCAGTCGCCGCGATCGATTCTTCAGGTGTTGGAATAGGCGCTGGTGCTGCAGGTGTTTCGTCCTGCAATTCCTTTTCCCATGGTTCCAACTCCGGGGCTGAATCGGGCGCGGGCGTTCTTACTACTGGGGTTACTGGTTTTTTTTCGTCCTTCCCCCGGTCGAAAATACTTTTTCCCATAGGCTTAGAATCCTCCTGGAAGCGAAATGTAAGCGGCTGGGACTTCGCTGTTATCAGCGGCGTCGATTCCCGTGAGGGTTCCGCTGATATAAGTCGCGGCCGTTGCATCGCCGTCCACCGAGGCTTCCCCCGATACGTCGTCGATCTTTACAACCGTTCCCGGAACAGCATAGTCTGAGCCGCCTGTAAGCAGTGTGATCGTCGCAGGGCTGACCGTCGCCGCCTCGTCCCCGCCGTCGATTGCTACCGATACCAATTTGCTCGCTTCCACGTGCGCATCGATCGCGGTCTTTATCGTCGTCGTAGTTGTGGTTCCACCGTCGATTGCCACGCTGATAGCATTGTCAACAACGGTCACGATCGCCGTGTCCCCAGTGCCGGTATCAGCAAGCGTGATCGATACCGCATTTCCCAAAACGCCGAACAGCTTGGACGTGAAAGTGATATCGCCGATCTTAACACCAGCTGCATCGTTCTTCAGCCTGATAGGAATAAAATTCCCGGTGCGAGCAACGGCGGTCTTTTTCGTTTCGTCCAATGACGGCCCCAGCGAAACGCCGATCAGCGGCGCGACTGCATCGTCGGCAAGCTGAAGCGCGCCGGTCGTGGCCCTTCGAACAGCAAGGCCCGCCTTGAACGTTGCGGGGTCGCCGGTTTCATTGGTGATATCGACAATGTTACTGCCTTTACCACCTAGTAGAACAACGGAAGCGTTGTGTCCCATAGGTTTACAAACCCCCTGGGAAATCCACCAGTGCGCAGTTTACCTGCGAGCCGTCAGATTCCCGAATGCCTTGGAGAATCGCCGACGCAAACGAAGCGTTGACGGCCGTCGTATCAGTCGCTGAGCCCTTAGCCTTGCCCGTGGCATTGTCAATCCAAACCGCTGCACCGAGTACAGGAGTGAAGGACGCCGTGAGCAATACGGGGACACCGATTCCTTTGTAACAGATCGCGGTTTTATCAGTGTCGGATAAATCGCGACCGAGTGAAACACCGATCAGCGAACCGTCCGACGAAATTGTCGAAATCGTGCCGTCAGATTTCAGTCGAACGGCGACGCCGGCTTCGATTGACCCGACGCGATTTCCAACTTCCTTAATGTTGGACCGTGTGGCACCTAATAGCACCACGCCTGCATTATGAGACATTCAATTACCTCCGTTGATTCAGAAAGTTAGATAGTATCACCAATCGACTATCAGGCCGATTTAATTCCGAGGTAAGCTTTTTGACTTCCGGCGATCAGGCGGTCGCGATAACTCTGGTGCGAATCAGTTCGATTTGCCAAACCGGAACGCGCGCGACCCACTTCCTCAGCCTTTTTCACGCGCTTCAGCGTGTCGATTGCTGGTTCGAAAATGTTCTCGTAAACGTCCGCGACCTTTTCCAGTCTCGCGTTTTTCGTGAGTTTATCCCAATCAGCAAGCGATGATTTTTGCGACGAGGTAAGTTGATCAACGTTCGCTTGCACGCTAAAATAGGATTTAACCAATGCCTCTTTCAGCGCGTTCGATTTTTCCACGGCCGTATCATAGTTTTCTTTCGCGGCTTGCTTCAGGATACCGTCCACCTCAGCCGGAAGAATATCTTTATGTTCTTTAGTGAAAGTATCGACCGTCAAATTAAAATTCACTGCGCGTTCTATTTGCCGTTGCTCAGTCGATTTGCGGGCTTTTTCATCCGTTTCATTCTGAGCTTTTTTGCGAAGGTCGTCGCCGTCGTCGTCCTTTTTATTCTTATCCTTATCGTCGTCCTTTCCCTTGCCCTTTTTTAGTTCGGCAATTTCCCTATCCTGATCTTCGGCGCGCTTCAGCAATGCAGCGACCTGGGTTTGCAATTCCTGAGGCGTTGGCGCTGCAGGCGGCTTAGGGTCTGGGTCAGCGCGGGCCACGTGCGAAAACAAAAAGAAGCTGAAGGCAACAAGGAACTGAAACAAAAACTTTTTCATAACTCACTCCAATTTGAGACGTTTTGCGTCCACTAAAATTTCCATTCCGCATTGACACCCATACCGATCGCCCGGCATTTCCCCGACGCCTATGCGGAATCGCTTCCCGTATTTCTTCGCGTGTTCCTCGTCAGGAACGACTGCAGTCGAGGGAAGCCAAATGAAAAACTCGCCTTCATAGGTTTCCTTTATTCGCTGCGATATCTCATAGGAGGTCGCATTCTGCACGCGCTGCACTAAAAGTTTTGGGTCTTTTTGAAACGACGCGACGGCTTCGGCTTTTGTATAACCTTGCTCGCGAAGAACTTCCACCCGCTCGCGATAACCTTCCAGGACTTTTAGTGCAACGTCCTGCAGGGTTTTCTTATCCAATACGTTGACGCCTTCGATTGAATTCAGCGCGGCTTTTTTCAAACCCAAATCTTTTTTTACGAGTTCCTTTACGCGCTTTTTCGAAGCCATCTTTCGGATATAATTTTTCGGCTGATAAGTGATCGACACGATTTAAAGCCAATCGATCAACGGCACTATTTTAAATTCATAGGTGCCGCCTTCCCCGAAGTTTTTCGTTTCCTCGATTGCTTGCCGTCGCGTGTCGTAAGCTGCGAACAGGGACCAAGCTTTTCCCCCGGCCGGTCGATAAAATAATCCAAATAGGAAAGTGAAAATCAAAAACAGCTTTTTCAATTTCTGGTTCCTCCAACAATGCGAGGGGGCACGTTTCCACCACGCGGAATGCGCGGCGGCTGAGCGGGTTGACGATTCGCTGGGTCATTGGGGTCGATATCATCGACGTTCGGTGCTGCGTTCGCATTTGCATCGACGGCCGGCGCGATATCATCCTCAAGTTCCGATTGCTCCTTATCGATTCGCCGCTTTTCTTCTTTCGGGTCAAGGTCGAATAGCTTCGCGACGATTTCCCTTTTCGATTGCTCCGAAATGTATTCGCCGGAAACGAGGTCGAATGTTTTCAGCATTTCAATCGCTGACCCCATTTCCCTAAAGTCGTTCTCGGTAAACTTCGGGTCAATATCAAACAGCGCCTTCAGTGCAGGCTGTATGATTGAAAAATAATATTGCTTCAGCCCGCGATCAACGGCGCGCGCGTCGGCTTCCCCCGTGCTTCCAATGCCTGGTGTTTGAATGCCTGATATATAACTCATGGGAAGGTCGAGGTAATAGGCACGCTTGGAATTGATAAAGCCGATCGACGTTACGGTCGGGCTGATATCAGTCGTCGCCGTAACGATATTGTCGTCGCCGTCCAGAAAAATATCCTGACCTTCGCGCAGTGCTAGGGCCAATCCTTTCGCCTGATCGATAGCAACGCTGGAATCACTCAGGGACACCGACCCCCGAAGCTTGCTCATTTTAATTTGAATCGCACGCGAAACATTCATCGTTTTATGCAGGCTCGCAAGCGTACAGTATTCCATTTCGGAAAACACGCGCAGCATATCGGTGCGATCGTAGTTTTTGAAATTCAAATAAACGCCGGTCGCTGACTTACCCTGCGATTTGTAGTCTTTTCGAATCGTTTGCGTTTCCGTGGTATCGGCTTTTCGCAGCACGTTTACCGATGATTTGTAAACGAGGAACAGTTCCGATTTATGAATCATCGCGGAAACTAGGAGCGTGATCAATCCTTCCGGCGCTTCCCCTTGAACGCAGTTATCCCATAGGAGTGGAATATATTTTTCATCGATACCGTGCGTTCGTTCGAGAACGTCGGTCAGAATTTTCGTGTACGTGGCGCGCAGGTCCGAATACACGAAATCTTTTTTGATAAGTGATATAGGAAAAATATCACCAATGCCCTGACCCACTTCTTCTTTCGACCTCGAAAAGAATCCGAAAATATTCATCGTGTCCCCGGCCCCCTGATTAGTCCAATCCACTCTAAGCCCGTCGCGAGCGAATCAGGCCCGTCGTCAACTTTTGCCCCGTATTCATATTTCCGTACTTGATCTTTGTAACTGGTGTTTGAGTCCTCAGCCAGAAAAATCATTGGTGCGTAAGGGGCCGCCGCCATTATTCGACCGTGTTTGCTTCCAAGGCTTTTCTTACCAACGATTCCACAGCCCTCAATGAGACTTCGCAGCAAAATAATAGGCTGTTCGCCTAGGCTGTTTGTTTCAAAGCAAAGCCGCTCAACGCCTTTAGAGGTAATGATCTCCTGGAATTCATCGATAAGGTCGAACCACGCCCGCTTCCAGGCGCACCCATAAACCACGACCCCATCGAAATGCCCTTTTATCACGCTGATCGCGGTCGTGTCGCCGCCTTCGAAACTGGGGTCGATAAATGCCACGCAGCTTCCAGGTGGAAATCGATCAATTGAATTTATCTTTTCAAACGGCGAACCGTTCTCGCTCAAGACTTTCAAGTGATACGAGGCGCTGATTGATTCTTCGCTGACGCCTGCAATTCGCTGCGCTTCCAAATCGTGATCGAGTTCGGGAATCACGCCGTGGGGCACTTCCATGACCTGCTTTAATTTTGGGCGCAGATATTCATAGAGGTCAAATTTATGGACGGGCTGACCTATGATTAATATGTCATTACAGACTTTACATAATTCGAAGTATAACTTTTGGACTTGGTTCCGCGTCGTTTCGCTGGTGTCCTCCTCAGTTACCGGGTCGTCCATTACCACTTTACGAGGGTGACGGCCGCGCACCGACTTCGAACCGTTTGTAATAGCGCTCAGCGACGGTTCTTTACCCGTCAGGCCCCTTACCCTTAGCTCGCTGGTGGAAGCCACGTCGAAGCCAACTCCGTTCGCGCGAAGCACGCGTTCGATTTCCCCGACGATACCTTTGTTTTTGGTGTCTGATTTAGTGATCAGCAAAATAGTCATAGTGGGGTCAAGGAATATCGACCATGCGAAGCCCAGTATCACCACGTAGTCGGTCTTTCCATATCCACGTGAGCCCAGGAGTAATTTGATTCCCGGCGTGCGCGTTCCGAAAATCATCATTTCGATTTGTTTTGCAAACGGCTCAGGATAACCAGCGCGCGTACAAAATTCGACGAAATTACTCGCAGGATTTGCACGCTCAGATTCTTCCACGTGCTGCATTTCGCGAACCTTGCCGATAACGCGGTCGATCATTTTATCAACGTGATTATATTTTCCAGAATAGGCGGCGTGCAAAATCGTATTCGCTGCGACCCATATCAATGCAGGGTGTTCGGAGTTTTCTGCAGCATACTCGCGGATTTTTTCAATGCCTTCGCTCAATAGTTTTTCATAGGCCCACGCGACGTTTTCCGCGCGCATTTTCTTTTCGAGGCGATACGTGGGCTGACCCATCCACCCATTCCACTTTTCAGTGATCGGATTGAAATGGGGGACTAGCGGAATATTGCCGTCGCGTTTACTCACGCGCGTTGCTCCTGCGCGTCAGGATATTGGAATCGATCAATAGCACGCTGCGCACGGCGTCGCGGCTCGTCCTCGATTCCTTTGTATCGCTCATGGAACGATATCAACTCCATGAGTTTTTCAAACGGCAATACTGCGAGCGTTGGCAAGCGATCGGCCTTCGTTACTAAAATGCGCGTAAGCCCGTCGCCGTCGCGCTCAGGGTCGATTCGGATTTCGAATATTCGCGATGGGTTTGCATACAGCGCCGTGCGTTTGCATTGCACGCGATAGTCGCCCGTCCCAGTGATATCGATTCCCAGCGCTGCGCTGACGGTTTGATATTCAAGGTGCCGTTTGGCTTCCGGGAATATCGCCTTGAATGCGTTCGCAGTATCGCGTTCGAATTTATGACCCTTCTCGCGCGAAAGTTTTTTAGACTTCGGCACCTTTATTTTTAATTCCTCAGCCCAGGGGTCGGGCGATGTTTTGCTGCGTCCCATTTCCTCTAAACTCCAAAAAGAAAAAGCGTCCACCGAATAAACGGTAAACGCTTTTGATAAATTGGGGAAGGCTTTTCTGTTCAACGGCTTACCCGTCCCCTAGAATTGCCTTAGAGTGTCTAAACCCCTTATCGGTTATGCAACGTCGAACCTTGAGCGTCCCATGATCGAACGATTCGCTGACCGTGCATTAGTGCATATCCTGCAAGTACACCGTGTACATGAGGTCTTTCGGTGCTGATATGAGGATTGAATAAATACTCGTCACGCCTCAAACCGTTGATAGCAGTGCGAAGCGTGTGATACTGCGCGTCGAAGTAATAATGGAAAAAGCTTACCTGATCGTGTGGACGCAAAACCCTTATATCCTCGTTCGGGCCGAACCACTCGACTTTATCAAAGGCCACGGGAAAGGGTTTGAAACCCCCTGCACGCCTGAAGTGTTTGCTGATAGCGGCTTCGGCGGCGCATGATTCAAACATTGATAGCTTGCCGAGGAATTTATGGGTGATATGAATTGAATTAGGGTCGGGTTCGAAATCGAAATAGAATGCAGTCCACCACGCCCGATTTAATTTCGATTCTTCTATTTTTAATTTCCATTCTAATTTAAATCGCTCCAAATAATTCATTTTTGAATTGTTTTGCATTTCAAAATCCAACTTCGCTCCTTTCAGTGTATTTATTTGGCTGACTAAGTGTATTTATTTGACGTTAATCGGTTTGAACAGGTCAGCTGTAATCATTGAAAAAAACCACGTGTCTGACCCCATGTCCCTTACCCCCTATTAAGTATAAATCGGGGTATTGATATTATGTGTGTGTCCAGTGTCCGACACTTGCCACGACTTATAATTAAGAAGTCGTTTTCCACCATACCCTATAATAGGGGTACTACGGGTCAGTATATATTATAAGTACAGGGAATCATGGGGTAATAGGGGGCTGTCCCCTAATAAACTCTAGGGGTACCGCTGACCCCTAAAAGCCTATTAAGGGGTCAGTCAATCGTCGATTTCAATTATTCGTTTCCAGACTTTTTGTTTTTCATTATGCCCTCGTTCGAAATCAAGGGACCTTAGGGCCATACCGACCTTTTTCATTGTCTGCATAGTTTGGGGGAATTTCGATAGGGGCAAATTAAATAGCTCATTCATCGTTACCTGATCGCGATGGTTTTCCGAAAACCAATCAGTAAGGCATTCCCTAATTAAATCGATTTCGTCCTCAATGGTTCTCGATTCCTGGACACCAGCCGCAAGCTTTAGGAAATCATCGTCAAGGCGTTTGAGGAATTCCGGCTCAGTTTTGTATATATTGATTGCCTCGGCAAATAGCTGGTCGCGGTCACGGAGTAATTTTTCCTGATAGTATTGAGTACATTTAATTGGAAGCCAGCGGGTATTTCCGGTCGGGTCCTGCAAATAGAATTCGTCGTTCGTGGTTCCAATGAATGAAACGGTTCTAGGCACGTCAATGCGCCGCTTACCGAACGGCGGTCGATACTGATCGTCACGCCTCGAAATGTACGCCTTGACCGATTCTATTTCCGATCGGTGCATCGCTGACAATTCCCCGATTTCGCATAACCAAGCGCCGCGAATATTGACCGAGGCGTCCTTATCCTGCATTTTCGGAATACCGTCCAAAAACCAAGCCCCTGCGAGGTCGCGCGAGAACGAGGACTTCCCTAATAGCTGACCGCCTTCCAGGGTAATTACGTGCCGGAAAAAACACCCTGGTTCGAATACGCGGCGAATCATACCATTGACGAGGAAAAGCTTCGCAGCGTAACCCTGATATTCGCGGTCCATTTCACAACCGAGGTATCGTTCAAAAAGGTATTCGACCCGCCGTACACCGTCCCATTTGAGCCCTGTAAGGTAATCTTTCAAAGGGTGATAGGCGTGCCTCATGGCTAGGAGGTCCAATACCTCGTCAATGACCGGCGTCCTGCAATCGATTTTGTAGAATTCAATCAGCCACGCTTTAATTCTTAGGGCGTCCCCGTTCCCCTCGGAGCGCTGTTCGCCTGATACTGAGCCCCACGGGGTCGATCGGCAAAACCCGACTGAGTTTCGAAATAGGTCCAGCCTGATAAAGGGCTGACGGTCGCAACGCTCAGTAAGAATTAAATGGACGTT
>WUUC01120888.1_pt1 | contig 30243 bp, 21 predicted proteins | sample 6278441 | NCBI WGS metagenome assembly WUUC01 (sample SAMN13675441, study PRJNA597444) | soil metagenome | isolation source: soil | place: USA: Washington | collected 2017-10 | reverse complement strand
TAGCTGCAGGAGGTTAGACTCCATGGCTTCGAGGTCTTGTCAAACCAAAGCTGATTTGCTCAACAACGCCTCGTAGAAAGGGATAACGATATTGCCGAAAATACCCTATAGTGTTCTGCGACAATTATTGTGGCTGGTTTAGGTCACTTGGGCGCCTGGTACCTTCTAGCGTCATGGAGGAGTCTAGGCTCTGTTGCTGGCACGACCTCTTATCTAGTAGGAGCCGCAGCTACTGGTGGGAAAAAGGTTAGAACCATTCTCAATTAATCACTGCTTATTGATCTTGAGTGATCTAAAGGTGAGCAATAATTTGCTTAACCAGTGCTGGACCATGATAGATCAGGCTAGAGTAGAGCTGAAGTAGGGTGGCACCCGCTTGCATCTTTTCACGCGCGGCAGTTAGGGAGTCAACTCCACCTACACCGATAATGGGTATTTTCCCCTGTAGCTCTTTGGCCAGTAGGGTGATGATGTGAGTACTACGCTGCTGTAGGGGGCGTCCACTCAGACCACCCTGTTCATTGCAATACGACAGCCCACGTACCAACTGACGATCAAGCGTAGTGTTAGTAGCAATAACAGCGTCGATTTGGTGTCTCAGAGCAGTGTCGGCAATTTGGATAATCTCTGAGACTTCAAGATCAGGTGCAATTTTGATGGCTATCGGTACTATGCGCTCATGTTGCTGTTGGAGTGCAGTTTGCTGTGATTTGATAGCGGTCAATAGATTGTCTAAGGCTTCCCCATATTGCAAGCTGCGCAGTGCAGCGGTGTTCGGTGATGAGAGATTGAGTGCCACGTAACCGGCATAGGGGTAGACTTTCTGTAGGCAGAGGAGGTAGTCCTCGTGAGCCTGTTCAATCGGTGTATCGGCATTTTTGCCAATATTAACGCCAATGATCCCATCATAACGGGTCTGTTTTAGCCGTTCGACCAGATAATCAACCCCTAGGTTATTAAAACCGAGGCGGTTGATGAAGGCTTCCACCTCTTTAATTCGAAATAGACGAGGGCGTGCTTGTCCACCCTGCGCTCGCGGGGTCACAGTGCCTACTTCAACAAAGGAAAAACCCATGGCACCAAAGGCTTCAATCGCTTCGCCATTTTTATCTAAGCCTGCGGCCAACCCTATAGGGTTTTTAAAATTGAGCCCCATGCAGGTCACCGGTTTCACGGCGACCCGCTGGCTCAATAACCAGAGCAGAGGAGTGTCACTGACTTTACGTAACAGTTTAATAGTTAACTCATGAGCGTATTCTGCATCCAATTGCAACAAGAGTGGTTTTAAAAGCGAGTAGAGCATTGAGTCTCCATCAACCTGTTTGATTTTTTTAAAATATACTGGGGCTGCTCTGCCCAGTGAATCTGGGCAGCCCACAGATCCTATTTTAGCTGTTAGTATTTAATAAAGTAAGTTCCCGCATGGCAACCGAAAACTTAGCGAATTCATGTGCAGTAGCGAGCTTGAATTCGGTGAGTATCTTGTTCCAGCGAGATAGTTGCGCCTCATGATGGGTGATCCAGTCTGTTAACAAGGAGGCTACTGTTTGACTGCCTCCGTTGCTTGTGGCTAATACCTTAGTAGTCAAACAGCGCTGGTGCCAATGGAGCTCCTCCCTTAGTGAGGCGCGAGCTAATGCTTGCCAGTGGTTTTCAACACGTTGCGCTTGGATCTGCGCTGAGAACCAATGGAGGTGTAGTTCAACACTCAACTTAAAGTAAAGGGTAGCAACCTCTGAGACTTGACACTGCTGCTGCGCCGCAATCTCAGTGATATCCATGATGGCATAGAGACTAGCACTTTGCGCAATGCGTAATGCTAGCGGTTCAGGGACTCCAGCTGCTTGATAAGCCGCTGCTTCCTCCTGATGTTCAGTGAGTTGTTCTACGGCTAAATAGCGGTTTAGATTAGCATTCAATGATAGAAACACCGGGCGAAAGAGTTGGATCATCTCCGTTGGTGAGGTATGGCGGCTCCGATTGCGTAAAAACCAGCGGGTTGTGCGGCGAATCAGCCGTTGGCAGGCGACCAACAGGGTATATTGCGTCTCTGGGGGGACCTCATTATTTAAAGCTTCAATATCAGCCAGCAGATGATCGAGATCAAACACCGTACGAGCAACCGTATAGGCGTTGACAATTTCTACCAACGAGGCGCTAGTCTCATCCTGCATTCGGATACAAAAGTCGGCACCCATCTCATTGACTAAGCGGTTGGCGAGCTGCGTTGCAATGATCTCTTGTCGCAAAGGGTGCTTTGCGATTGCCGCAGCAAAACGAGTCTGTAGCGCTATTGGAAAGTTTTCAAGGAGTGCTGGGTGATGGACCGGATCTTCAGTAATGGCTGGGGTTACTAAGGCCTGTTTGAGGACCATTTTACTGTAAGAGACTAGCAGTGCTAACTCAGGGCGGGTCAATCCCTGATGGTGCAGTTGGCGCTCGTTCAGCTCTTCGTCAGTGGGTAGAAACTCCACAGTACGATCCAGATGTCCACTATTTTCTAAAGAGTGGATCAATCGAGTCATATCTCTCAAAGTTTCGCCACCACGGCTTTCAGTTACTGAAATACCACGAGCTTGCTGATTGGCATCGGTTAAGACAATAGTGGCAATATCCTGGGTCATCTCCTCCAAGAGATGGTTGCGCTGCTTGAGGGTGAGTTCACCCGCATCCACCTGGGCATTCAGAAGGATCTTAATATTGACCTCATTGTCAGAGCAGTCGACACCACCGACATTGTCGACAAAGTCAGTATTGAGTCGACCACCAGCAAGTGCATATTCAATACGCCCTCGCTGCGTTAGCCCAAGGTTCCCTCCCTCACCGACTATTTTAGTGTGTAGCTGTGAGGCGCTGATGCGCACCATATCATTGGTGCGATCGCCGACATCGATATGACTCTCTTGAGTGGCTTTTATGTAAGTTCCAATCCCACCATTCCATAGTAGGTCGACCGGCAATTGGAGAAGTGCATGGATTAACGTATTGGGCGATAGGGCAGTTTCGGTGGTTCTTAGCAAGGTTTGTATTTGTGGCGACAAGGAGATAGATTTTGCCATCCGGCTAAAGATCCCGCCACCCGTGGAGATCAGCTGGCTATTGTAATCACTCCAGCTTGAACTGGGCAGGTTAAAGAGGCGTTGACGCTCTTGATAGCTGCGTTGGGCATCGGGCTCAGGATCAAAAAAGATATGTTGGTGGTTAAAGGCGGCCACGAGGCGGAGATGGGGCGATTGTAACAGGCCATTGCCAAAGACATCACCTGCCATATCGCCGATCCCGATGACAGTAAACTCAGTGGTTTGGCAATCGATGCCAATTTCTCGGAAATGCCGTTTGACAGCCTCCCAAGCACCCCGGGCGGTGATGCCCATTTTCTTATGGTCGTAACCGTTTGAACCACCGGAGGCGAAAGCATCTCGTAACCAGAAGTGGTACTCTTCAGCAATGGCGTTCGCTAGATCCGAGAAGGTAGCGGTTCCTTTGTCGGCGGCAACGACTAAGTAGGGATCGTCCTCGTCATGACGCATCACTTGTGATGGGGGTACTACCACACCCTGTACGATGTTATCAGTGACATCAAGCAGTGCTCGGATAAAGGTTTGGTAACAGCGCTTGGCTTCAAGCAGCACTTGCTGTCGATCCTGTTCTTGATCTTGTAGTAGTGCTTTACAAATAAAACCGCCTTTAGCTCCTACGGGCACGATGACCCCATTTTTGACCTGCTGGGCCTTCATCAATCCCAGTACTTCATAGCGAAAATCTTCGGGCCGATCAGACCAGCGAATACCGCCGCGCGCCACTTTACCACTGCGTAGATGAATGCCCTCTACGTAGGGTGAATAAACAAAAATTTCAAACTGTGGCAAGGGAAGCGGCATATCGGAGAGTTTTGAAGGCAATAATTTAAAGCTGACCCAACTTTTACGACTATCGTCTGGTAACGACTGAAAGAAATTAGTACGAACTGTCGCTAATATCATCTCCATATAACGGCGAATAATACGATCTTCATCGAGAACAGAAACTGCTTCCAACGCTTGGTCGATCTGCTGGCTAATCTGCTGCTCTGCCAGGGTATCATAGGGATTAGTGGGATCAAAACGGCATTCAAATAGAGCCAGTAGTAGCCGGGCCACATCGCTGTGACGGGTTAATGCCCGTTCGATATAACTTTGACTAAAGAGCGCTCCTGTTTGTCGTAAATACCGGGCATAGGATCGCAGAATAACGACTTGACGTGCAGTTAGAGCGGCGCTCAGTACTAATCGATTAAAGCCATCGTTTTCATAGCGACCAAACCAAATCCCTTCGAAGGCCTCTTGTAAGCGCTCTTGTGCTTGGGTTAAGTCCAGGGTAGCCGTCTGCTGGGTCATATGAAAATCGAGGATCCAGTAGCAATCATCCTCGGGGGTGTGGACCGCGTAGGGGACCTCGCCAATGACCCGTAACCCTAAGTTTTCCAGGACCGGCATGATATCAGAGAGAAGCAGGGGATCCCGTTGTTTAAATAGTTTTAGCTTGATCACTGTCGTGTCGGCCTGCAGCTCTTGTGGCCGATAGAACAGTAGTCCCAATGGAGCTTGCTCATTCAAGGCAACCAATTGCGCAATATCAGCCACAGCAGCGCTTGGCAGCACGCTGTCTTGATAGGCCCGTGGGAAAGCATTCCTGTAACGCTGTTTCAGCTGCTGACCGGCTAGATCACCATAATGGGTGAGCAGCGCTCTATCGAGCTTATCTTCCCAACTGTTTGCAGCTTCTATGAGATTTTGTTCTATGGCCTTCACGTCGATCTCGATATGGTTGTCATTGACCCAGACAATATAGTGTGTACGGGTCAGGCGTTCTTCGGTTGAAAAGAGATGGTAGTCAGCTGGTTGCTCACTATTCAGCGCTTTCTGGAGGATGGCTTGGGTTTTTATTCTGAGCTGGCTGTTATAACGTTTTCCAGGGAGAAATACCAAACAAGAGAAGAAGTGGCCGTAAGGATCACGCCGAATGAACAGCCGAGTGGTGTCCTGGTTCTGCATTTGATAGACCCCGATAGCAACCTCAGCCAGCTCCTCTTCGTGGGCCTGAATTAGCTCGTCGCGCGGTAGGCTCTCTAAAATAGTGATCATAGCCTTATAGGCATGGCTGCCAGCTCTTAAACTGATCTGTTCTAAGATCCGTTGAACCTTATGGCGTATTAAGGGGATCTGCCGGGCGCTCTGTACATAGGTCGATGAGGTATAGAGTCCAATAAAGCGATCTTCACCAATGACCTGTCCTCCCTCATTGAAACGTTTGATCCCGATATAGTCGAGATAAGCAGGTCGATGAATACGGCAACGACGGCTGGATTTGGTCAGAATTAACAAGGTGGGGCGATTCATTTCACGCCGGGCACTTTCTGGGAAATCCGCTAAACAGATGCGACGTTTCTCATTGCTGCGTCGGGCAATCCCTAGCGCACTCCCCCCTTCAGGTTGTAAGCAGTAGTCGCCATTAACGGGATGTAACAGCAGTCGTTGGTAGCCTAGCAGTATAAAATTACCTGCCAAGATCCATTGGATAAACTCATTACTTTCCCGTTGCAGGCTGTTTTCTACCGGCAGGGTTTGCTGATTAAAACCTTCAGAGACGGTTTGGAGACGTTCGCGCATCTGTGGCCAATCGTCCACTGCCAAAATGATTTCATTCATCACCTGTCCCAATTCGCGTTCCAGCTGGTGCAGTGTGCTTTCATCCAATAAGATATTGGCCTCTACTTGGCAAATAGTGTAGTAGGTGGCCAGCTCTGCCTGGGAATCAAAGCCGATGACGTTTCCTTGTGGATCGCGAACGAGAGGGAACGGTCCATGCAGTAACAGATCAATTGGAATGTTTAACCGTTCCAGCACCATTCGTACGGAATCCACCACAAATGGCCGGTCTGGCAGCATGATTTCGATGATAGTATGGGATGATTGCCAACCATGTTGCTCTATCTGTGGATTGTAGATGCGAATGGAGAGGTCATCGGTTGTCGTGGCTTGCACATGTTGCCAGAGGCTGATTAAGGCGCCATACAGATGGCACTCACTGCGCTGGTACCAATCCTCCAAGGGTAGGTTTCTGAAGAGTGTTTTTGCAAAGTAGATCACCTGTTCCGCTTCAGCAGGTGGAAGTTTATCTTTAACCCGCTGTGGGATTTTTTCAAAAAGGGTCGAAGAGAGGATATCGTTGGACGCCATCAACGCCTGCTCCTTAAATGAGTAAGTGGTTGGCCATTTAGCATTAAAACACTATTAGAGCAAAAAAATCATTTTAATAATGTGATCTATAACAGGAATAACGTAAAAAAGTAGAAAAGCACAGCAGTTCTACCTACTGACCCTACAAATCTTCATGAGATGATTTTGCTTCTATTGTTTCTAAAATGTAAAAATAATGCGACTCTGATCACAGATTTGCATCTTTATGGAGATAGAACTCGTTATTTATTTTACTATTTTAAAAATAAAGAAAAGTCAGCTCTCACCAAGATAAAAAATTAAAATTCAAAAACGTTTTGAGTTAAGTGGTTTTTTTCTGTTGTTCAGGTTTAGTGTCAGTGTTGATCAATCAGGATAAAAATTTCAGGATTTTATTTATAGAAGGAATGGTTTTGATATTTTCAGCAATATCCTGAAAATCAATAAGAATCAGCTGTTAAACGGTATTAGTTGTTTTAATGGAGCGACTATAGGTCCAATTTTGATTGATTTTTTTCCTTAAATTCTACTCAACTAGGAAATAAGTATTTATGCAAAATAGTAAAAAACTAGCACTAATCATGCTGGGGATGCTGATGGGTACCACCGCTAAAGCTGACGATAGCACCATGAGTTATAGTTACCTATCCGGTGGGGTAGCTTATGATAAAACTGATTGGGATAAACCTCTCGCAGATTTTTTTAAAGTTGGTATGGGACCTATTGGTAGCGGCATTACTTCCAAAAATTTAAACTCTAAACACTCCCGCCTAGGCGGTTATCTGCACGGCAGCTATGCGTTAGATGATAACATCTTTTTAGCTGCGAAGTTGCGCTACCTGGATGGCCGGAAAAATGGCTATTTCATTGGAATCGGCTATCACCAAGCGGTCACTGACAACGCTGACTTCTATGTTCTAGCCGGTATCAGCCAGCCTGATCTGCCAGTGAGTGTACGAGCAAATCGGCAGAGTACACTACCTATTCAAAGTTGCTCTGAAGAGGTTATCTCTAAAGTAATGGCAATTAATTCAAATCATATAGCAGAAATGCATAACGTTTTTAAAGATACTTTTGGTCTGAGAAAGGGACGAACATTCCTATTATCTCTAACTAATGCCATTGGTAATGCCTTTAATGCTAATTTTGCCGCTAATGAATCCGTAGCAGATTATATGGTAAGGCATAATATTGATAAACAGGATTTAGTCGATTCTGTTGAGAACTCATTAAATGACCAAGCTGAGATGGAGGAGCTTATCCAAAAAGCAGTTGATCATTCGGAGATCACTCTAAAAAGCAAGGTGGCACCTACGCTAGAGGTGGGGTATCGAGTCAAGTTCACTGATCAATTGGGAGCTCGGTTGGCTTACCGAGGTAGTTATGATTCAGTGCGGATGCAAGGAAACTTTTTTAATCCTTTTACCCAAATACCTCTCTCCATGGATAGATCAAAAAGTGGGCTAAGCCATGAGGGGACATTAGAAGCAACTTACGCATTTACTCCAAATTTGATGGCAGAAGCTGGGTATACGATTAGCAAGATGTTTAAAATTGAGAGTAGTAAGCCAAATAATAGCCATCGCTATATAGTCGGGTTACGCTACGCTTTTTAGTTAAGGGAATCGCTCGATAGCTATTATGTATCGGGTGGTCGGATGAAGAGGTAGTGCTCTTCTCAGCTGTTTCAAATTCAAAAGCCGTGCTGTTTATTGCAGCACGGCTTTTGTTATGGTGCGCTCAGCCTAGATGTACTCTTGAGCTGTCACTACTCCCGTAAGCTGACCACCGCGCGCGAAGTGAAGCGCAACTGCATGGGGACGCCTGCAGCAATAGCCACTGGGCAGGCCACCATTTGAACACCAAAAAAATCCAGAAAACCCTAACGTAATATTGCATCATTGGCCTTCCTGCTACACAATTGAAGAAGATCCCCTCAGGTTTTTGATAAGCCCAGCAGATCCTACCTGTGATCAGGAGCATTGCTGTGGTCAAACGAGGAGAGAGGAGATAACAGCGTGTATACAGCGGTGGTACAGTGGTAATAAGGCATCACATGCGGTTGTGCGAGCCCGAGTTGCTCATGTCATGACTGCTGATCGTAACTTTGATGACTTGGTTGATAAGTTTGAAAGACATATCTATGGGACCCTCAAAGGGGAGATCCGTCAGGCTGTATTATGGCAAGATCTCACCAAGGGATTATCCCGATTACCAGAGGCCCCTTTAAATATTTTGGATGCCGGTGCTGGACTAGGACAGCTGTCACAGCGCTTCGCCGCTTTGGGACATCATCTAACGTTATGTGATATCTCCGGTGAGATGTTACAACGGGCCAAAGCCTCTGCTCAACGTGCAGGTCTTGCTCAACAGATGCAGTTTGTACAGGCTCCACTGCAGACGATACAGCGCCATCTGGAACGGCCAGTTGATCTGATTCTCTGCCATGCAGTGGTAGAGTGGCTCGCTGATCCACAATCCGCACTGCAGCACTTAGTCGACTGCTTAGCTCCTGGTGGGATCCTATCGTTAATGTTCTACAATCAGCATGGCTTGCTACTACGTAACTTGCTGCTGGGCAATATCCAGCTAGACATGACAGTCTTAGCAAAGCGTCGCCCGCGATCCTTACAACCGGCAAACCCTTTGACGTTAGAGCAAGTCACTGGGTGGCTCACGGCATTACAGCTGACCACCATTGCCACCAGTGGCGTCAGAGTGTTTTCCGACTATTGGCACCACAGCGTGCAACAAGCGTTTGATCGACAGGCCGTAGTGGCCTTAGAGCAGCGCTACTGTCGGTTACCATCGTTGGTGACGATTGGGCGTTACATCCACTGTTTGGTACAGAAACCGCACTAGGAGTGAGAGTGGTTAATCAGTCAGGAGAGGCCATAAGCACTCCGGAGCAGACTCTGCCGGAGCTAGTGGATTGGGTCAAGCAGCAGGATCTCAGCTTAGCCCTATCGACCGATAGGATCGCTTTTTTATTAGCACTTTCGCTTGGACCTGGCCAATTATTAGATGATGAGTTAGGAGAGGCGGTGTTGGTCGATCGCTTTCGCCAAGTCGCTCAAGGCTTTGGCTACGCTGATGAGACCCTCATGGCTCGAGCCAACCAGGCGATTAATGATCTCGTGGGGCAACACCTATTGAATCGCTTTATCAGTGATTCTGTGGCCGGTGAAGCACGCTATCGTCTGACCACGTTGGGAATGGCGCTCTCTCACTACTTTATGCGCCAGCGCGAGTTTTCTACCCTGCGGTTATCATTGCAATTGTCTTTAGTGGCTCAAGAGATCCAGCGAGCCGCTGAAGCGGCTGAGCAGGGCGGGGATGAGCGATATTGGCAGCAGCAGGTGTTCGCACTACTCAATTATTCGGTAGCTGATATTTTTGATAATATTGATATGACGCAACGGGCGATGGATGAGCAGCAGCAGACAGTGAAAAAGAGCATTGCCTCCCTATTAAATAAAGCGTGGCAAGCGGCCATCAGCAGCTGTGAACGCTTATTGAGTGAGACCTCACAGACATTAGGTGAACTGCAAGATACCCTAGAAGCGGCTGCTGATCAGCTACAGAGCCATCTATTGCGGATCCAACGGGTAGTTAGCCATCAGCCTCAGTTGATGTTTGTGCAGCAACAGGTGCTAACGCTACAAAATAAGCTCGATCGAATTGTGAGCTGGGGGGAGCAGGCGATTGAGCGTTGGAGCAGCTATGATCGCCATGTACATCAATTTATTCGCACTGCTATTGATCTGGATAAAAACCGCGTGTTAGCCCAACGGCTGAGGCAATCGATCCAAAAGAGTTTTGATGCCCCATGGCTATTGACCACTGTGCAGGCAGAACGCCTGCTAGATCTGCGTGATGCGCTGCCAGAACTCTCGCCAGAGATCACGGGGGAGCTGCCCCCTGAACTGATTTTTGAGTCGGTGAATGCTCTAGATATGCAACATCAGCAGCCGATTCAACAACTATTAGCCTCTTATCGTCATCAACAGCAGCCGCTGGATTTGTCCCACTTACTGCAGCGCTATCTGGCGCCTTTGCCGCCTGCTTGCCACTTCGAGATTGCCAGACTTTTTATTGAACAAGCAGTGCAATTAGGCGTGTCTCATGCTGAGTTCCAGGCTATTCCAGCTGCTTGGCGGTCCGTTAATCCCTATGGTGCTAAGGTCCAGGCTCATGTCATCGACTGCTATTGAAACCACGCCACACGATCAGTTGTTACAAGTTCTGATCAATCCTCATTTTCCAGCACTCGACAGCGCCCTGCGCGCTGGCAGACATATTAGTCGGGAAGCGGTCGATTGGTATACCCTGCTACTAGATTTCCAAGAAACGCTTGCGCACTTTTATGGACGTTACCAGGTTGAATTGATTCAGGCCCCTGAGGGCTTCTTTTATCTACGCCCGCGGGCCACGACTCTGATTGCACGATCGCTCCTCTCAGAATGGGAGATGTTGGTCGGCAAAGTGTTGTGCTACCTCTACCTGAGTCCGGAGCGAGTTAATCAACATGGTTTGTTTAGTCAGCAGGATCTTTATCAAACGCTATTTGGTCTGCTGGATCAGGAGAAGCTCCTGAAATGGGTCAACCCGCGGGCCACTGGCTCCGATCGGGATCGCCATAAAGTGATCGATAAAGTGAAGAGTGCGTTAAACCGATTGCGGCGTTTAGGGGTGGTGATCATGGCCAAAGAGAGCCAATCCTTTCGGATCACCGAAGTGGTGTTTCGTTTTGCTGCGGATGTGCGTAGCGATGAAGATCCGCGGATCGCTCAGCAGCGACTGATCCGTCTAGGAGAAGCTGTGATTCCACAGCCTCCACTAGAAGCAGCTATGGCTGATCCACAGGAGGAGCTGTTAAATGATCCAGCATTGAGTGAAGATCACGAGGAGGCCCAGTTATCTGCGGAGAGGATGCCATGTTAGCACGGGGTAAGTTTTGTTCATTAACTTTGATCAACTGGAATGGTTTTTTTGCTCGCTCTTTTGATCTGGATGACCTGGTTACTACATTATCGGGTGGCAATGGGGCTGGGAAATCAACGACGATGGCTGCTTTTGTCACCGCCTTGATTCCTGATTTGACTCTCCTCCATTTTCGCAACACTACCGAAGCGGGCACGACGCTAGGTGCCCGTGATAAAGGGCTCTACGGCAAACTACGCGCAGGGATCTGCTATGCGGTGGTAGAGGTCCGCAACTCCCGCCAGCAGCGGCTGTTGTTTGGGGTGCGCTTGCAACAGATCTCAGGGCGCGAGGGTAAAATTGATCTCAAGCCATTTCTGGTGCAGGATTTCCCGGAGAGCGGTCTCATTATGGAACTGCTCACAGAAAAGCTTCAGAAGTCTCAAGTCCGGGTACGGCCGTTAATGTCGGTTAAAGCCCAGCTGGTTGATAGTTATGCTGCCAGTTTAAAGTCTTTTAATTCAATCACCGATTACCATGCGGCGTTGTTCGATCTGGGTGTGCTTCCTAAACGGCTGGTTGCTGCTGCCGATCGCCATAAATTTTATCGTCTGATTGAAGCTTCGCTGTATGGGGGTATTTCCAGCGCGATTACCCGATCGTTACGTGACTACCTATTGCCAGATAATAGTGGCGTGCGTAAAGCGTTTCAGGATATGGAAGCAGCATTGCGTGAAAATCGGCTGACGTTGGCGGCTATCCGTCTTACCCAAACCGATCGGGATCTATTCAAACATTTGATGCTGCAAGCGACCCACTATGTAGCAGCAGATTATATGCGGCAGGTGAACCAGCGCCGTGATCGCGTGCAACAGCTGCTGGCCGCCCGCCGTAGGCTAGGCGATCAGCAGCAACAATGGGCGGATCAACAGCAGCAACATGCCCTACTGCAGCAGCAATTGGCTGAGCAGGCGGCGTTGGAAGCCAGCTGGCATGATCAACTCCAGCAGGCGCAGCAGGCCTATCAGCAAGCCCAATGGGCAGTGCAGCAACAAGCTAAAATTGACCGCTATCAGACAGCATTGGCAGCCGCAAAGGAGCAGCTACAGGCACAGCAGGGGCTGGTCGTAGAAGCCAACCAACAGCTCACGCATTCTGAAGTGCGGCTGGACGAGCTAGTGCATGAGATAGACAGCCTCAAGAGCCAGCTAGCAGACCAACAACAAGCGCTCAATCAGCAGCAGATCCAATCTATTCAATACCAGCAGGCCCTACAAGCCCTTGAACAGGCTCGCACCTGCTGTCAGCAGCCAGAACTCCAGCCAGAAACGGCACGACAACAGCAGCAGTGTGTAGAAAAAGCATTGCAGTTGGCGACTGAACAGCTATTAAATTTATCTCAGCAGTTGAGATTGGCTGAGGCTTCGACCAACCAATTTTCCCAGGCTTACCAACAGATCTGTCAGCTGTCGGAAGCAGCTGAAGAGATCACGCCAGCACAGGCAGGTGATCGAGCAGGCGAACTGCTACAGCAGCTTGTTGATCAGCAGCGGTTGGCAGATACCTTGCCGATGTTGCAACAACAGAATGCTGAGTTAGAGCAGCGCCTGCTACAACAGCAGCAGGCGCTACGGCTATGGCAGGTTTTTTGCCAGCAGCAACCAGAGCCACAGCCACAGCTGGAGTTACCAACAACAGCACAGCTAACGACACTACTGCAGCAACAGCGGCAGCAGCAGTCGGCGTTGGTGGAGCAGTTAGCGGATACCCGTGCGCAAGTTGCTGCTAGTTGCCAAGCCCGGGAACAACTTACACAGCAGCTGCAGCAACAGCGTGCAAGAGCTCCAGCTTGGATCGCCGCGCAGCAGGCCATCCAGCAGTTGAGCCAACAGGCTGGGAAACCCCTGACGGATAGCCAGGAGATCAGTGAGCAGTTGCAGCTACTGATCCGCGATCAGCAGCAACTGCTCCAGCAACGGGAAACCTTGCGAAACCATCAGCAGCAGCTTGAACAGCAGATCGCACGCCTACAGCAACCGGGTGGCCTCGAAGATAGTGAGTTGGTCACTGTAGCCGAGCAGTTGGGGGGGACGCTATTATCAGAAATTTATGATGATATTACGCTTGAAGAGGCCCCCTACTTTTCAGCGCTCTATGGTCCTGCTCGTCAAGCGATAGTTGTGCCCGATCTGCGCAAAGCGCAACAGCAGCTAATATCGTTGGGAGCTCAGGTGGATGATCTCTACCTGATTGAAGGGGATGCACAAGCCTTTGATGATCACTTATTTGAGGTGAGTGAACAACAGCAGGGGGTGATGGTTCAGTTATCCTCCCGGCAGTGTCGCTATTCACGCTTCCCTCTGGTGCCACTATTTGGCCGTATGGCCCGTGAGAAACGGTTAGAAACCCTGTTACTGCAGCGGCAAGTGCTGGAAGATGACTATGTTAAGCTGTCATCGAAGATCCAGCAGGAAGAGCGGCTACAACAAGCCTTTAATCAGTTTATTAGCCACCACCTAGCCATTGCATTTGATAGCGATCCCCAACAAGCTATTCAACAGATCCAGCAGCAGCTGCACAGCATCGAGCAGCAGCACCGGCAACATCTGAAGTGCCAGCAGCAGCTCCAACAGCAGCAGAGCCGGTTGCAACAAGCAGGTGATCAGCTCAACTCGCTCACTCCTTTGGCTCCGTTATTGGCCGATGGCAGTTTGGTAGAGCGCGTGGCAACCGCTCGACACTCCATATTAGTAGCACAACAGGCGCACCATTGGGTGCTTCAGCAGGCGGATCCAATATGCCAACTAGAGCCACTATTACCTATTTTGCAAAATCCTCCGCAGCAAATAGAGAGCTTACGCTTAGCCTACCAGGAAGCGGAACAGAGGCAACGGCAGCTGCAGCAACAGTGCTTTGCCTTAGCGGACATCCTGCAACGTATGGCACATTTTAACTATACAGCGCCCCCTGGCGGGGAGGTTGATTTGCAGAACTTGAATGAGCAGTTACGAGAGCGGTTAACCACGGCTGAAAAGCGGCGTCAACAGGCACGGCAACAGCAGCAGCAGTGGCAACAGCAGCAGCGGCAGTGCGGCGAAGTACTGGCCGCATTGCGCAGTACCCATGATACTAAACAGCAATTATTACAGGAGCTGCAACAGGAGTTAGCAGCCTTACAAATCCCAGAAGGGCCAGAAGGGTTGCAACGGGCTCAACAGCATTACGAGGCGTCACAGCAGGCTCTCAATGATGGCCGCCAGGCCCGCAGCCAGCTAGAAAAAACCATAGCCCGCAGTGAGAGCGACCTAGCCCTACTGCAAGCCCGCTTGCAGCAGCAACAACCTGAGCAACGGCAACAACGCCAACAGGTGATCATAGCAAAAAAAGCTTGGTGTAAGGTGCTCCAGTTAGCCCGGATGCATCGGGTTGAGTCAGCGTTGCACCAGCAGGCCTTGGGTTATCAGAGTGCCGAAGAGTTACGCTCGAGGTCAGATAAAGCATTGGGGGTGTTGCGCCAAGCAGTGGCAGACAACGAGCGCTTACGGGATGCTTTAAGATCCTCTGAAGGTGCCAACGCCTCGCTAAAAAAAGTACAATTTTATTTAACCGTCTACCAATACCTACAGCAGCGTATCCGTCAAGATATTTTGCGTACAGATGATCCACTGGTAGCTATCGAACAGATGGAGGTAGAGCTGGCTCGCTTAACCGAGGAGCTTACTGCCCGAGAGAGCCGTCTAGCACTGAGTTCAAAAAGTGTCGCGACCATTATTCGTAAAACCATTCAGCGGGAACAGATTCGTATTCAGCTCTTGAACCAGGGATTACAGCAGATTACCTTTGGCCAAGTGCGCGGAGTCCGTTTGGTGGTTAAAGTCCACGAGAGTCATGAAAGGTTATTAGCAGCGCTAGCGGATCAGCCTGTGCAGCATCAGGCACTATTTAATCAGAGGCAGCTCTCGTTTTCTGAAGCGCTAGCGACGCTGTACCAGCGTCTGACTCCTCAAGCTGATCTAGGACAGCGTTCGCCGCAAACGATCGGCGAAGCGTTACTCGATTATCGCCATTACTTAGATCTCAAAGTTGAAGTGCTCCGCAGCAGTGAAGGGTGGCTGCGTGCTGAGAGCGGAACGCTCTCTACCGGAGAAGCGATTGGTACCGGTATGGCGATTTTAGTGATGGTAGTACAGAGTTGGGAAGAGGAGTCTGCCCGTTTGCGTGGTAAAGATAACCTACCCTGTCGTTTGTTGTTTTTGGATGAAGCTGCTCGCTTAGATGGGCAATCTATTAATACTCTCTGTGAATTATGTGAACGCTTACAGATGCAGTTACTGATCGCTGCTCCAGAGAACATTCATCCAGAGAAAGGAACTACCTATAAATTAGTGCGTAAAATATTCCAGCAGCGAGAACAGGTTCAGGTGATTGGTTTACGGGGCTTTACTCAAACAATTGAGGATGCTAAACAACGCGCAGCGGGTGGTTAACCGATGATTAGGCTATGAAGCGATAAAATACTATATTATAGTATTTTATGGTTCACACGATCTTGTAGTATGCAGATCCTACAAGGAGCAACTGATGCATTATCACATCATTACAGTCACACCATTTCAACAAAATTGTAGTTTGTTATGGTGTGAATCTAGCCAGCAAGCGGCGCTAGTCGATCCCGGTGGTGACGCTTCCAGAATAATAGAAGAGGTCTCCCGGCAACGGGTCACTGTGACCAAAATTCTGCTCACACATGCTCACTTGGATCACGTAGGGGCTGCTGTAGAACTGGCTGCGCATTTTCAAATTCCTATTATCGGGCCACAGGCCGACGACGCTAATTTATTAGAGTCGCTGCCGTTCCAATGCCAGCTATTTGGCATCACTCCCGCCATTGAGCCGTTTGTTCCGACCCGTTGGTTAACTGAAGGTGAAGTCATTACAGTAGGGCAACAGCATCTCTCTGTGCTGCACTGTCCAGGACATACTCCAGGGCATATTATCCTATTCTGTGCTACCGCTCATTTGGCTTGGGTGGGTGACGTTTTGTTCCAAGGCAGTATCGGGCGTACTGATCTTCCTGGCGGCGATGGGGCAGCCTTGCAACGCTCTATCCGCCAAAAACTATGGCCTTTAGGGGATGAAATCACCTTTATTCCCGGACATGGGCCGCTCTCTACCTTTGGACATGAACGGCGTCATAATCTTTTTGTGAAAAAATAATAGTGACCGAGATAAGATACCGTCTTACCAATCATGGTGCCGAACGGAAGAGGAGGGAGCTCCACCCATAAAATTTAACAATCATAACTCGGTTAGAGGCATTTGAAATTTTAAGTATGCACTGGAATTACGATTTAAATCCCGGAGAGATTTTTAAGAACATCGGTTAGAACTCTGAAACTGACTCATTCTGATTGCGTCTACGGCTGTACCATTCAGGGGCAAGAAGGGTATATTATTCTGTGTTGCGAGCACCAAAGTACCGCTAAAAAACTCATGGCTTTCAGGGCGTTACAGTATATCGTAGGATTGATGAACAATGACTTAAGCCAAAATGGGCATGAGAAACTCCCGATTATTTTGCCGGTCGTGCTCTATCATGGGAAAACCTCCCCCTACCCATACTCTACGGAAATCTGGGACTGTTTCGAAAATCCTGAGCTCGCAAAACAGTGGGCCTTGAAGCCATTTCAACTCATCGATTTGACGGTGATGAGTGATGAGGAGATACAGCAACACCACCTATTCAGCGCCATGGAGACCGTTTTCAAGCATGCCCGGGAGAGGGAGGTGCTCGATTGGGTCGAGAAATTGCTGATTCAGGGTGGAAAATTGGCTATAATTTACTCGAAAATAGATAGTGAGTATGCGGAAGATTTCATAAAATGCTTACTAGGAATGCTTGGAAATTCCCTCCCTAAAGAGGTAGGTCAACAACTGTTAGCTCGCTGTGCAGGGGCCCTACCGACTATTGGAGACAAAATCATGACATTTGCAGAACAATTCAAACAAGAAGGGCTGCAGCAGGGCCTACAGCAGGGCTTGGAAAGAGGTGAGCGCAATAAATCTTTTGAAATCGCTAAAAACTTGTTGATGAGTGGTGTAGACCAACAAATTATTAAGCTCAGCACAGGACTCACAGACGACGAAATATCCAAACTGTGCCTGCATTAAGCATCGAATAGCGTTTGATCTGCTTATTAGCTGTAGAGAGATGTCAAGCGGCCACCGGAAACCACAGCAGAGCGCAGGGAGCAAAGTGACTGAGTACCGAACGGGTGAGGAGTGGCGGAGCATACGGGACGCTTACCCATTTCCGCGTACCTCTAGACGCTACCACGGCCGATTCTGCGCTGTCAGTCGCGAAATCGCGGTAGATGACCAGGGTCATGGTGCCCCCAAGGCTCTCCCCTGGGGGTGATAGGCTTCAACCCGGCTTTGCTAGTCAGCTATCTTTTAACCGGGTACGTACGCTTTGGCCGACGACCTCGGTGATCTGTTGGATTACCTGCCATTCGGGTGGCAGGTAATGCTGAAACCGTGCTACATAGCGGTCAATGGACTGTTGACCTACAGCCGTGTAGAGGGTAGTAAAGTGTTGCTGGGCTTGATGCGGGGCGATCAGCAATGCCTGCTGCATCCGATGCCGCAGCTGGGTCTGCTGAGCTTGTCGGCAGTGGAGTGTCCAAGCGGCAACTGAGGGTCAACAGGCGGGTCTGTTCCCTTCCTATCGCAAAACATCAATTGCCCGATTGAGATCGGACTGTATAGCCCCTGCCACGGCATCGGGTCGGTTACTGGGCCCTCGGAGTACCAAGGGGGGATCTTGGTAGCAGCGGCTTTCAATCACAAAAACCTGTTCATATGGTGCCACGGTAGCTAGCGGGTGTTGCAGTGAGAGCGCTTCGATCCCTATGCGCGCCCCCTCCCTTGCACTAAATCGAGCGACGTAGCTTAATTTTAACTGGGCCGCTTGAGCGGCTGCAGCACGTTGCTGTAACAGGGAATTCAACGGATTATTGTGTTCAAAAAACATTTCCAGTGTCCCGGCTGAAGCTCCAGGCAGCACCAACGATTCAACACGTACCTGAGCTGCTTCCAGTCGATACCCCGCTGCCCGAACCAGCATGACTAATTGATGGATAACTGGTTCGCCAGAGAGATGAAGGCGTGGATCTCCCGACATTAATCCCTGCTGCCAAGCCTGTTTCACCCATTCCGTGAAGGCGATATTTCCATCATAGCGTTGAAAAACCCAACTGAGAGCACTATCAAGGGTAGCGCTGAGCGTCAATAACTTATCGCCGCTATCGTAAAGATCTTGGAGAAGTGGTGTGATTGGGAGACCTGCTCCTACAGCTCCACTGAAAAGCCAGTGGCCGTTTGCTCGCTTAAACGCTTGTGTGAGCTGGGTATGAGCCTCATTGTTTAAGGCACCGATCAAGCGGTTACTGCTGATCACGTGTAATCCCCGCTCAGCATAAGCGTGATAACGGTGTGGCAGAGCAGGGTGAGTGGTGGTATCAATGATAACTAACTGATCAAAAGGATGTTGGTCAAACCACTGGTTTAAGAAAGCTTCCGGTTGTACCTTGGCTTCATCCTCAAAAAAGGCTAAAACGCGATGAGCCTCTAAGCCTTGGCCATCGAGCCAGGCGCGATCACCATGAATGACACCGCCGAGTAGCAGTTGGTAGCCCTGCCGAGCACGCCAGCGCTTTTGTTGTTGAGCAAACAGAATGAGCCACTGACTGGCGAGGGGGCCTTGGCCAAACAGCACGATACCAAGGCGCTGCTGTCGTTGAAACAGGGTATGATGCAGCTGCTGTAGCAGCAATTTGCTGGTTTTACAATGCACAATAGCAGCAATACTGTGACCCTCAGGGGACTGCCAGCAGTGCTCCAAGTCTTGATGCTCGATCAGGTGATAGAAGTCATTGCGCTGTAAACAGTGCTGAGTGATCCCGTGCCCCACGAGAGCAATCAAAGAGCGTCCAGGCTGCAAGCGCAGTTCACCGGGGAGCTTTGCCTGCTGTAGGTGTTGAAAAGCAGTGTGAGCCACCTCATGCGTATAGCTCCACTGGAGCAGCCCTCGCTGTGCCTGCAGGCCCCAAGTGAGCGGTGGCAACCCCGCTTGCTGCAGCTGGGAGGTGATCTGCCGTTGTAAGCGCTGTCGATCGAGCTGTTCAGGCAGTTGGAGCTCAATCAAAAACAGATTATCGCAATGGGTGACAATTTTGGCACCACTGGCTGAGGCTAATACCCGTTCAATTCGGGTGCAGCCCCGATCAGGGTGAATACTAGAGCGCAATTGTAAAGCCAGCGGGCTGCTTGCAAGCGGTTGTAGGGTCCGTGTATGCAGTGCCGGAATGGCTAAACGGGCTAATTCACTGGCTTCATCTAACCGTAACTGCGGCAGTAAGCAGGCTTCAGGCACCACACGGGGATCGGCGCTGTAGAGGCCGGCGACATCACTCCAGAGGGTGACCTGGCTTACCGTAGCCAACGCCCCGATTTGGGTCGCAGAGTAATCGCTACCATTGCGCCCAAGCAACACAGTTTCACCGGCCTGATTGCGACTAATAAAGCCAGTGATCACCAGACGTTGCTGAGGATATTGTGCTAAGTAGTGGGCCAACAGCGGATAGGAGCGCCCCTCATCAATTTTTGGTAGTACCGCTCGTTCAGCACGCAGGAAGCAACGGGCATCCAGCCAAACTGTCGGAAGACCTTGCTGGTTGAGCAAGGCTGCAAGCAAACGCGCTGCCCACACCTCTCCCTGACCTATAATCTCTGCCGTATTAGCCTCCAATACGGCGGTGGGTAATAGTCTGGTTAACTGCTGCCACTCCTGTTCAAATGCCTCAATCAAGGGTTGAGCTCGATCGGCAGTCAGCAGCTGCTGGATTAAATGTCGTTGGAAATAGTAGAGCTTCTGTGCGCTACTCGCTGCTTTACGAGAGCCTGTGCGTGAGAGTGACAACCAGTGGATCAGCTGGTTGGTGGTATGACCAGCAGCAGAGACCACAATGAGATCCTCAGCGCCACTCTGCTGATCCAGGATGGTGACCACGCGCTGAAAACCCAAGGGATCAGCCAGGCTACTCCCCCCAAATTTATGCAGTTGTCGGCCTACTACTCCTGACGTCGATGATTCGGTAGGGGGGCGGGGCATGATCACTAGAATACAGTCACAAGTCGGAGCGCACTACTTGCCAATACAGAACTGGGAGAAGATCTCTCCCAAGAGTTCTTCTGAGGTAAATCGCCCGGTAATCAAACCAAGACTCTGCTGTGCTAGGCGTAAAGATTCTGCCAGCAGTTCATTGGCACCCTGGGTTAATAGCTGAGCTTCTCCCTGTTGTAGATGGGAGAGTGTCTGTTCCAGAGCAGTTAAGTGGCGCCTCCGTGCCAAAAAGCCCCCTTCAGGCGCATTCTGCCAACCTAGTACAGTTTTTAAATGCTGTCGTAACTGCTCCAGGCCTGCCCCGGTCTGTGCCGAGAGGCGTAAGAGGGGATAGCCCTGTACCTCACTCAAGCCCACAGCTTCTTGCGTGAGATCGACTTTATTGTAGATCACGGTCATAGGGATTGTTGTCGGCAATTGCTGGAGCAGATCAGTCGCAAGGAAAGGGGAGTCTCCCACGGTATTTTGGGTGCTATCAATGACCAGCAGTAGATGGTCTGCTTGTTTAATAGCTGACCAGGCACGCTCAATACCCAAACACTCAATCTCATCAGTAGATTCGTGTAACCCGGCCGTATCAACTAAGTGCAGGGGAATACCATCAATCTGAATCAAGCGCCGTAGTACATCCCGCGTAGTGCCAGGAATAGCAGTAACAATTGCTGTTTGGTCGCCCGTCAAAGCATTCATCAAGCTAGATTTGCCAGCATTGGGGTGCCCAGCAAGGACGACCTGGAGCCCCTCTCGTAGCAAGGCGCCTTGCTGCGCCGAAGCTTGTAATTGCTCAAGAGCTGATAGGATGGCCACAAGTTCTGTGGCGATGGCTTCATCAGCTCGTACATCCACTCCCTCATCAGGAAAGTCGATGGCGGCTTCAACCTGGACACGTAACCGGATCAAGGAGTCTAGACAGAGTTGAACCTGTTGTGAGAACAGCCCCTGTAGTGAGCGCATGGCGGCCCGTGCAGCTTGCTGAGAACTGGCATCAATCAGATCAGCAATGGCCTCTGCTTGCGCCAGATCTAACTTATGGTTCATGAAGGCTCGTTCAGAAAACTCGCCTGGCTTAGCCAGGCGTAGGCCGGGTAGTTGTAAAACACGCTGTAGTAGCAGATCAAGCACTGCTGCTCCTCCATGTCCCTGTAACTCCAGCACATCTTCGCCAGTAAAGGAGTGTGGCTGGGGGAAAAACAGCACGATACCTTGGTCTATCACGTCACCATGGTCATCATAAAAGCGGCGGTAATCAGCATAGCGAGGCTTAGGACAGTGCCCGACAATAGCACGGGCAACATGAGTCGCTTGCGGTCCAGAAATCCGCAAAATTCCGATACCCCCACGTCCGGGAGCAGTCGCTTGTGCAACAATGGTGTCAGTCATAGATTGTGGTTTCAACGCTCTTACAGCTCGCTACAATGCTATTGTCTAGGCTAATCGACTGAGAAAGCAGCTGCATAGCGCTAACGAGTACCATAGACCACGATGGTTTTTCCGTGGGCTGAAATCAAGTTCTGATCTTCTAACATCTTCAAAATACGACCCACTGTTTCACGGGAACAGCCGACAATCTGTCCAATCTCCTGGCGAGTTATTTTAATTTGCATGCCATCAGGATGGGTCATCGCATCGGGTTGCTTAGCCAAAGTCAGGAGCGTTTGCGCGATACGACCAGGGACATCTAAGAAGGCTAAGTTGCCTACTTTCTGTGAAGTCAGTAGCAATCGATGAGCCATTTGCGCTGAAAGTCGCATCAAGAGATCGGGATTGACCTGAATAAGAGCACAAAATTTTTTGTAAGCAATTTCTGCAATCTCGCAGGTCATTTTGGTACGAACCCAAGCACCACGCACTTGACTATCCTCGAATAAAGCCAACTCTCCAATGAACTCTCCTTGGTTCAAGTAGGTTAAAATGATCTCCTTACCCTCTTCATCTTTGAGGAATACGGCAACGGCCCCTTTGACGATATAGTAGAGGGTTTCGCCCTTTTCACCAGCATGGATGAAGGTGCTTTTAGCAGGATATCTATGGATATGGCAGTGGGATAAAAACCATTTTAAGGTTGTATCAATTGGTTGTTTTCTGAGAACCATGCGTTTATCCTCGAATGAATATGTTGAGCAACATTGCTCCGATAAAGCCAAACGGTTCTCAGACTATAGAGCAGCGGCTGTTGTCATAGTATACGCATTAGAGTGAGTAAGACACCAGAAGAGTGTTGCTGTAATGTGTTTTGTAAAAATCGCTTAATTTCTCGCAAGTGATTGATATGTAAATTTTTTTCATAAATTAACCGGGTGATAGCAGCTTAGATTTTGTTAACGAACTGCTTCCTGCTGCTTTTTTTTGGAGATCATACTGTTTAGAGGCAGCGATCAGCCGGTGGACCTTGTTCTGCTGAATATCGGCTTTTAGTGCTTGTATCTTCTCTTCCGGCCAATACCACCACTGTAAAGCCAATAACAGGGCAATCTCTTGGTCGCTAAAGCGCTGGTGGACTATTTTTGCTGGATTGCCCGCAACCACGGTATAGGGATGAACGTTGTTGATGACTACGGCGCCAGCACCCACGATCGCACCGTCGCCAAGGTTGATCCCTGACATGATGAGCGCACCAGTGCCGATCCAGACATCGTGACCAACAACCGTATCCCCTTGAGTACAGTAGGGGCGTTGTGAGGAGTCCAGTTCGAGAAAAGGGTAGGTACTGATAAAGGTAGTATTGTGGGGATTGTTACCACCCATCATAAAAATAACATCAGCAGCAATTTGTACATAATCACCGATAAACAGGCGATCAAGGTGCCAGAAGGGTTGCCACCCCGTGTTTTCTAAAGTGGAGTAGGCATCACCATACAGATATCGAACGGCCGTTTCTTGGAAACAGCCGTTGGTTGTCCCACTATAGTAACTGTGCGTACCACAAATGATAATATTTGGGTTGCTGACCGTTTTGTGTAAATACTCCACCTGTGACCGGTGATTACAAGCAGTCGTCATGGTACTGTTAACCTAATTTTTTATTGAGATTAGCTGTGTGGTATTAGAAAATTTTGACTACTATGCGTTGATTTGCTTCCAGTCATTTTTTGTTCATAGAAAGCCACCTGCCTACATCGTTACAAAATCGAAGGGTGATTGTCAGCCGCCATGCCGTTTAGTTTAAAAGAATCCATTTATTTGCTTATGACTCAATAAGCCTATTTATAATAACTAAAATTCTTATGATAAATAAACCTCCTTTGTGCTGTTTGTCCCCTATTTTTATTGAATCTTTTTGAAAGGATTAGGTTATCCACATTTTATTTAGGTATTTATTCTGCATTTATTTAAAAATCGGCAAATTAATAGAGAAAATTCCGAAGTAATGAGGAGATTAGATTGATCAAATCGAATGATAGTGGTAGAAGAAAGGCGTGGATTCTACTTCATTCTAGTAGGAATGACTTGTTTCTACCGGTTGGGTATCGGTATAGTGCTGCCTGGCCAAACATAACGGGCGTCAACGGCATGGAAAGACGCTAAACAAGGGTGTGGGGAGGAGAGATGAAATCACCGCTTAAGAGGTTGATGCTGTGTAGTGCTCTGATGATACTGAGTGTTGCTGGATTAACAAAACAATTGCCAACGCTGCAAGCAGCTGAAGCAGGAAAAAAGCCAGAAGCCGTTTTCAAGCATGAAGGACAAAAATCTGCTTATGCCATCGGGTTGTTAATGGCACAGTCGGTACTGGCGGATTTAAAAGTACAACAGCAGCTGGGAGTTGACTTACAGGCTGAGGATGTCTTGTTGGGCGTACAAGATGGTTTGCAGCAGGAAGGGAAGCTAGATCAATCGGAATTACAACAAGTATTAAAAGATCTCAACCAGCAGTTCAGCCAGCGTGTGGAGGCTAAAAAGCAAAAAGAGGCTAGCAGACAAACTGAACTGGGAGAGCCCTTTCGACAAAGCTTTGCATGCCAAAAAGGGGTCGTAAAAACCAAGAGTGGGTTACTGTATCAACTCATTCGGCCGGGTCATGGTGCCCATCCTAAAGAGAGTGATACAGTGAAGGTCCATTATCAAGGAACCTTAGTCGATGGGAGCACATTTGATAGCTCTTATGATCGGAATGAGCCAACCACTTTTCTATTAAACCGGGTGATTCCAGGCTGGATTGAGGGGCTACAGCAGGTTAAAAAAGGTGGGAAAATCAAATTAGTGATTCCACCTCAATTAGCATACGGTGAGCAGGGCGTTGCGGGGATCCCTGGCAATGCGACCCTGGTTTTTGAGGTGGAACTGCTGGATATTAATCCAGAGGCCGCTCAACAGATCCCCACTGAGAGTTCTACAGAGGGTAAGATCAGCGAGCCAGCCGTAGCTGAACTACCAGCGGCAGCTGCTCAGTAAGGGTCGATGTGCCCGTTGCGTTATACGCTGCTAGTCACGGGCCCCCCCTATGGGACCCAACGGGCGAGCAGTGCCTATCTGTTTGCCCAAGCCTGTGTGGCTGCTGGTCATGATTTGGCGCAGATCTTTTTCTACCAAGCTGGGGTTCTCAATGCCAACGGTTTCACAGCACCAGCCAGTGATGAGTTTGATATCGTGGCTTCCTGGCAGCAGTTGGCGCGCCAGTACGGGGTCGCCCTGTTAGTCTGTTCCGCCGCTGCATTACGGCGTGGGGTGCTTGATCAGTCGGAGGCCTTTGAGCGTAGTCTAGTGCGGGGAAATCTGGCTCCTGGGTTTACCTTAGCGGGGCTGACTGATTTGACGATCGCTGTTTTGAGCAGCGATCGCTGCATCCAGTTTTGAGCAGTCAATATCTAGTGTGATGAAACGGATTGCCTTTATTTTTACGCAAGCCCCACAGGGGAGCTCGATGGGGCGTGAGGGGCTAGATGCCGTTCTAGCCTCGTCAGCGTTGTGTGAACCTCCACAGATCGGGCTGTTTTTTATTCACGATGGGGTGTTACAGCTCTTGCCACAACAGCAACCCCAGCAAATTTTAGCGCGGGCCTATAGTGAAACCTTTAAGTTGCTGACGCTGTATGCGATTGATCAGTGCTATCTCTGCGAAGCTGCGCTACTAGCCCATGGGTTGACTAGAGAACAGCCCTTCATTGTGCCGGTGATCTGTTTAGCGCCCCTGCAGCTCAGAGAGCAGTTGGCGCAATTCGACCGCTTATTGACCTTCTGAGTAGAATCCCAGTATGTTGCACTCTATCACGCAGTCACCTACGAGCGATGGTCGTTGGTCGACGATCGTGCAGATGATATTACCGAGTGACGTCGTGCTGCTTCTCCAAAATGGCGTCATCGCTGGGCTGAATGGCTCGGCGGCCGCAGCTCAGTTGCTGGATCTGGGGGCGCCGATTTATGTGTTAATACCTGATTTAATGGCGCGTGGCTTAATGCCGCACCTTGCGGTAGGGATCACCCCCATTGACTATCACGGTTTTGTTGCTCTCACGGTGCAGCATCAGTCACACTGCGCTTGGTAATGCACCAAGTGAATGAGAGCCCAAATCGTTAGGCGGGGATCATCTCCCGGAGAGGTTCGAAGCGTGCTCTCGCAAAGCGCTTTGTTGTTGGTATAGCACGAAGAAATAGATCGAGCTAACAAACCCAAGTGCATTGCTGTAGAGCGTTAATCCTAGATTCACCCAGTGGCAGGTGCGCAGAGAGGTGAACTGTAGTCCCAAAGTGGGGATAAACGTCAGTAACCCCAGGAGGAGTGAGGCGACCAAGAGATTACTCAGACAGGATCGGCTCCAGCGCCAACTCAGACGTAGTGTCGACAATAGAGTAGCCTGCGGATCAGTAACCGCGATATAAGTGGTGAATAGTAAACGACACAGCATATAGTACGACGAAAGCATCAGTAGGAGCGGTAGCGTACTGCAGAGCCAGGGGGGCGAGGAGGTGAGCAGTCGAACTATGAACTCAGGTGCGATCACATCTGATATAGCACTAATGGTTCCAGTGATCCAGAGTAGCAGTAACAAAATAGTGGCTATAGTAGTGACTGTGATCAGAACTAAGAGCAACGTGAGTAAGATGGTCATCACGTGTAGGGCAATTAGTTTAGGAAATAGCCGCATGCTGCGCCTGATCAACTGCGGCAGGGAGATGGCCTGCTGCTGCAGGGTGACATGAGTGAGTAGGAGCCAGGGTGTCGTGATGAGTAAGTAACCCAGAAGGTTACCAATCACCATGCGGCTAAAAACCATTTTCAGTGATCCGACAGTTGGAACCGGTGCAATCCAGCTCCCTCGGGTGTAGAGGCAGTAATTTAGGAAATTCAGCAGTAGGAGTAGCAGCAGAGCGACTCGCTGCTGCCGGAGACAACGAATGGTTTCTGAGAATAGTATAACGTGACGAGAGGCCAAGCTAGTGAACTCCTTCCGAAGAGCATGACACCATAAAGCGGGCTATTAATGAACAATATGGTTCATACGGTTGAGGAATTCAAGGGAGTACGCTAGTTACCTGTCGTGCCGCGTGAGCGATGATTGTTTTGACAAGAGTCGCAGTAGGCTTTAGAATTTCACCGCCCTTCCTAGGGCCTTTTGCTTTTTGCCTAGTTAAACGAGGAGTTTTTTTTCAGATGGCAACCATTAATCAGTTGGTGCGCAAACCGCGTGTTAAAAAGGTGGTCAAGAGTAACGTGCCGGCACTGGAGAGTTGTCCGCAAAAACGGGGCGTTTGTACCCGTGTTTACACGACAACCCCGAAAAAACCTAACTCGGCTCTGCGTAAAGTCTGCCGGGTGCGGTTAACCAATGGCTTTGAGGTGACCTCTTACATCGGTGGTGAGGGACACAATTTACAAGAACACTCCGTGGTCTTGATTCGTGGCGGTCGTGTTAAAGATCTTCCCGGGGTTCGCTATCATACCGTCCGCGGCGCCTTGGACTGTGCCGGTGTTAAAGATCGTAAACAGTGCCGCTCTAAATATGGGGTTAAAAAACCTAACGCCTAATCCAATGGTGCATCACGCTCCAGGCCTAACGTTTTTAGGTTTGAGAGAAAAAAACAGACGAGAAGAGGTTGGTTAACTAGCATCCTCGTCAGTCTCGTCAGTTCAGTAAGGCCAAACGGTGCAGAAAAATGAGATCATCACGCATCACTGCGTTTTGGAACACCTGAAGTCCCATGGAGAATTGTTATGCCACGTCGTCGTGTTATCGGCCAACGTAAAATCCTACCTGATCCAAAATTCGGATCAGAACTATTAGCCAAATTCATTAATGTGGTGATGGTTGATGGTAAAAAATCACTGGCTGAAGGTATTGTTTATACTGCCTTAGAGAGTGTTGCACAGCGTGCGGGAAAAACGCCGCTGGAAGCCTTTGAAATTGCGCTTGATCATGTCCGTCCAACGGTTGAGGTGAAATCCCGTCGGGTGGGGGGATCCACCTATCAAGTTCCGGTTGAAGTTCGCCCAGTGCGGCGCAGTGCTTTAGGAATGCGTTGGTTAGTGGATGCTGCTCGCAAACGTGGAGATAAGCCGATGTCAGTACGCCTCGCTGCGGAGCTGGCAGATGCCTTGGAAAATAGAGGGGCTGCGGTTAAAAAACGTGAGGATGTGCATCGGATGGCTGAAGCTAATAAAGCTTTTGCTCACTATCGCTGGTAGCGAGTTATCGCTCCTGATCAACCAACAGCCAGTCACCACCACTACTGGCTGTATCTTCCTACTGTTGTCCCGTTTTTTAGCGTTAAATGAGGAATAAAATGGCGCGCACAACCCCTATTGAGCGTTACCGTAATATTGGTATTAGTGCACATATTGATGCCGGTAAAACCACCACCACTGAGCGTATTCTCTTCTATACTGGTGTTAACCATAAAATTGGTGAGGTGCACCACGGTGCCGCCACCATGGACTGGATGGAGCAGGAGCAAGAGCGAGGTATTACTATCACCTCAGCTGCCACTACCTGTTTTTGGCAGGGGATGGGACATCAGTTTGCACCCCATCGCATCAATATTATTGATACCCCTGGCCATGTGGATTTCACGATTGAAGTCGAACGCTCAATGCGGGTATTGGATGGTGCGGTGATGGTCTACTGTGCCGTGGGGGGCGTGCAGCCACAATCGGAAACCGTTTGGCGCCAAGCAGAAAAGTACAAAGTACCACGGATCGCTTTCGTTAATAAAATGGACCGCACTGGGGCTAATTTTCTACGGGTGGTCGAGCAGATTAAAAGTCGCCTGGGTGGCGTTGCTGTCCCGATTCAGCTCCCTATTGGTGCTGAAGAGGAGTTTAAAGGGGTCATCGATCTCATCAAAATGAAAGCGATCAATTGGTGTGAATCCGATCAAGGGGCGACCTTTACTTACGAGGATATCCCAGAATCGCTTCAGGAGTTAGCAGCCCAATGGCAGCAAAATTTAATGGAAACTGCGGCAGAAGCTTCAGAAGCGTTGATGGACAAATATCTGGGTGGGATTCCCCTGACTGAAGAGGAGATCAACACGGCACTGCGCCAGCGGGTTATTGACAATGATATTATCCTAGTGACCTGTGGATCAGCCTTTAAAAATAAGGGGGTGCAGGCTATGCTAGATGCTGTCGTGAATTACTTGCCATCGCCCACCGAGGTGCCAGCCGTCAAGGGCTTAAAAGAGGATGGTATCACCGAGGATCAACGACAAGCGAGTGATAATGAACCCTTCTCAGCATTAGCCTTTAAAATTGCCAGTGATCCTTTTGTCGGCAATCTCACTTTCTTCCGAGTCTACTCTGGTGTCGTGAAATCCGGTGATACCGTGTTTAATTCTGTCAAACAGAAGCGGGAGCGATTTGGCCGCATCGTACAGATGCATGCCAATAAGCGGGAGGAGATCAAAGAGGTTCATGCAGGGGATATTGCCGCTGCGATTGGTTTGAAGGATATTACTACCGGAGACACCTTGTGCCAATTGGATAAGCCGATTATTTTGGAGCGTATGGAATTTCCTGAGCCGGTGATTTCGGTTGCTGTTGAACCTAAAACCAAAGCTGACCAGGAAAAGATGAGCACCGCGCTCGGGCGTTTAGCACAAGAAGATCCCTCATTTCGGGTACGTACCGATGAGGAGTCTGGCCAGACCATTATTGCCGGCATGGGTGAGTTGCATTTAGAGATCATTGTCGACCGCATGCGCCGAGAATTTAAAGTTGAAGCCAATGTAGGGAAGCCTCAGGTAGCCTATCGGGAAACGATGCGTCACTCAGTTGAGCAGGAGGGTAAATTTATCCGTCAATCGGGTGGTCGTGGTCAATACGGCCATGTATGGTTACGCCTTGAACCACTAGAGCCTGGCAAAGGATATCAGTTTGTCAATAAAATTGTCGGTGGGGTTATTCCGAAAGAGTATATTTCGGCGATCGATAAAGGAGTACAGGAGCAGTTAAAGGGCGGCGTATTGGCGGGATATCCCATTGTGGATGTTCAGGTAACGGTTTATGATGGATCCTACCATGACGTGGACTCGTCAGAAATCGCTTTTAAAGTGGCGGCTTCCATGGCTTTCAAAGAGGGTTTTCTAAAAGCTAAGCCGGTACTATTAGAGCCGATTATGCGAGTTGAAGTGGAAACCCCTGAAGATTATATGGGTGATGTCATCGGTGATCTCAATCGGCGACGCGGCATGATTGAAGGCATGGAAGATATCGCAATGGCTAAAACTATTCGGGCACAAGTTCCCCTGTCAGAAATGTTTGGTTACGCCACAGATTTACGATCGCAGACCCAAGGGCGGGCTAGCTATTCTATGGAATTTTGCCAATATAATGAAGCGCCAACTAATGTGGCACAAGCGGTTATTGAATCGCGCAAGAGCAAATAATTTTTCTTAATAAGGAAGCAAAACAGTGTCTAAAGAGAAATTTACACGCAGCAAGCCGCACATTAACGTCGGCACCATTGGTCACGTGGACCATGG